>JGI994J12354_10003062_pt1 | contig 15855 bp, 16 predicted proteins | sample IntmicLarv3ML3BL_FD_12354 | JGI IMG/M metagenome (IMG submission 12354) | reverse complement strand
TTAAAATGTGCAAAGAAAACGGCATACACACAGCGCTGGATACATCAGGCTATGCACCGGTAGGGCTTTGCTCCCCTGTTTTCCATTACACTGACCTTACGCTTTTAGATATAAAAAGCGGAAATGCGGAAAATTTTCATAAAATTACCGGCAGGAGCATAGAGCCTGTAAAAGCAACGGCCAGATATCTCTCAGATACGGGAGTTCCAATGTGGATACGCTTCGTTCTCGTACCGAACCTCTCCGATTGCAAAAAGGATATTGAGGCGCTGGCGGAATTTATCTCTTCTCTTAAAACTGTTGAAAAGGTTGAAGTGCTGCCTTTTCACAAAATGGGCGAATATAAATGGAGTGATTTAGGTCTAGACTATAGCTTGACCCATACGCAGCCGCCCTCTGCCGAATCAATCGAAGTGGCAAAAAGCATATTCCGCAAATCAGGGCTTTGCACTAACTAAAATAAATTACAAAACCATCAAAAAGCCGGCGAGTCCTCCGCCGGCTTTTTGATTATATCCGCAATTTACCGGCAGGCAGCGCGCCCTATACGCCACTTGACAGTAATTGCCGTATTTATTATCATTATATTAAAGATTATTTTGAAATTTTTATCCGCAAAACTAATTCGGAGGTGCATGTGGAAAATTTTATGGATTTACCCAATATAGGCAAAGTCAACGCGGGAAAGCTCGTGGCTTCGGGCATAACCACTGTGGAGGAATTTATGAATATCGGCGCCAAGGAAGCCTTTATTAAAATCAGGCAGTCTACAGATCCTGGCCTTTGTATGAGCGCTCTTCTGGCGCTGGCCGGCGCTGAAATGGGTATTAAGAAAAAGGAACTGCCTGAAGATATTGTTGCAGATTTGAGAGAGTTTTTTGGGAGCGTAACAATAAAAAATTAGAAATATATTTTGCAAAGAATTTATTTGATTTTTTCCAAGGAGGAAAACCCAATGACACCTGAATTAGAAAAAAGACTGGCTGAATCGCTTACCGCCGAATCTACCGGTATAATTCCATATTTGCCATATCTGCTCCAAGATTTCTGGGGCCTCTCCTCTGATCCCGATGAAATGGCAGAGCTTTTAACCTGCCACACTGATTTTAATTCCGGCTGGCGCATACTGGATTTGGCCTGCGGCAAGGGAATGGCTTCTGTTTGCTTAGTCAGGGATTTCGGCTGCTCTGCCAAAGGGGTAGACTTGATTGAAGCATTTATTGATGAAGCCAGAGAAAAAGCTGCCGAACATGGCGTTTCGGATAAATGTGTATTTATTGCCGGTGATGTAAATGAAGCCGTTGCCGCTGAGCGCGGTTACGACTTGGCAATATGGGGCGGCGCAGGCGATTTAATGGGAAGCTATGCTAAAACTATCTCAGGCATTGCCCGCACAGTTAAGCCCGGCGGTTATATTCTCTTTGATGATGCCTATTTGCCTGAAGAAGGTAAAAACCTGCGCTTCCATCACAATTATCTTACAAAATCCCAATGGCTGGAGCTGTTTAAAGCTGAAAGGCTGACTGTTATAGCCTGCAATGATACAGCGCCTGAATACGATCCAAAAGAGTATGAAGAAGACCTTGGCAATATCAAAAAGCGCGCCGAAGAGCTGGCTTTGGAGCATCCTGATAAACGGGAAATGTTTGAAGGCTATGTAAAAAATCAGCAAAGCGAATATGAAGATTTGCAAGACGGCTTGATCCCATCTGTATGGCTGCTTAAAAAGCCATCCGCCTCAGAAGAATAGCCATATTTACTGAGTAAATCAACCTCCCGTATTTATACACAAAAAAAGCGCCTGTCAGGCGCTTTTTATTTACTATTTATTCAGCAGCTTTGCGGCTTTAACAATATGCCGGGCTAAAACGGCGTTTGTAACACTGCCCACACCGCCCGGAACAGGTGTTATATATGAGCATTTAGGCTCTGCGGCTTCATAGTCAACATCACCTGTTACCTTGCCGCTTTCCAAAACATTAATGCCCACATCTATTACAACTGCGCCTTCTTTAATATAATCCGCCGATACAAAGCCTGCTTTGCCGATAGCCGCCACAAGAATATCCGCATCTGCGCAAACAGAAGGCAAATCCTTGGTCCTTGAATGGCATACCGTAACAGTTGCATTGGCATTTATAAGAAGCATGGCTGCAGGCTTGCCGATAACCATGCTGCGGCCGAGAACAACAGCCTTTTTGCCTGATGTTTCGATATTATGGAATTTCAATATTTCCATAACGGCTTCCGCTGTACAAGGGGCGTGGCCGCTTTCATCCTCCACGCAAACCTTGCCGAAATTAAGGGGATTCATTCCGTCAATATCCTTAATTGGGGAAATGGCATATTCCACTTCCTTGCCGTCGAGCTCTTTAGGAATAGGTCTAAAAAGTAACATACCATGGATATTCGGCATGTTATTGATTTTCTCAATTTCTTCCAAAAATATTTTTTTATCTATATTCTCATCATAATGAAATGTTTCACAGGCTATATTAAGTTTGCCCAGCCATTTAATTGTAGAATTTTCATAGCTTATAGCGTCAGGCCGCTCCCCTACTCTTATAGCCGCCAAAGTAGGAGTAATCCCTCTTTCAAGCAACGCCTCTATCTCTTTAGCGGTAGCTTCATTTAAATGCTCCGCAATTTCTTTCCCAGCCATTCTGATTGCCAATTTAAAGACCTCCTCTTTATAAAGTATATTATTTTTATATAACTACACTGCCGCGCAAATGGCAGGTGCCCATAAAGCGCATACCCAGCATAGGATAACCGGTTAAATCTCTGCTGTTTATTAAAAGCTGTATACAACTGCCGGTAATATCAAGGGTCAACTTAATAACTTCCTCCCCTGTAGCTTCGTTAAACGTCCTGTCAAGGGCTACGATTTCCCCTAAAACGGAATAGTCCGTTTCATTATCCTCCATTGGGAGAAAATAGCCTTCCACCACAGAGAGCAAATCCTCATCCTTCAAACGCTCGCTTATTACATAAGAAGTTTCCTCCGCATATATTTTGAGCATTTCCTCCGCTTCATCATCGCCTTCTTTAAACCTCAGCACAAGGCTCTTATAATAAGCCTCATCTTCCGAAAACTCCACATCCTCCTGAATATCCTTATAAACAGGCAATATGATAGCGCCATAAACAGACATTGCGCAGAAATTGACCTTTCGCTTTTCGATTCCCCTCTCTTGGGTAAAAAGCACACTTCTGCCGAAATCAATAAAGCCCTGCTCATCTCTGAAATAATCAATTTTATTTTGAAGGCTGAAAACCAGCTCATTACCGGTGCCTATATCTTCAAAAACAATTACAGGCTGATTATTTACAAATTCAACAATAAATTTATTAACCGCAATATCCTCCTCCATTGTGGCAAAAGCCTCACAGGATTCAACTGTAACATTTTCATCATCATCCATAATGCCCCTGACAAGAACGCCTATGCCCTCACCATACATTTTATAATATTCTACATAAGTTCCCTCTTCACCGCAACCAAATATAACCCTTTTATCCGGGGCTTCAATAACTTCTTTTTTAATTTGGTCAATTTTTTCAAAAAATTTAGTTCTGGTGAACCCGACAGAACGCAGAAAAATATCCACAAAAATTCACTGTACCTTTCAAAAATTATTCAAAATTCAAAACTTTCGTACATTATAATGAATCATTTTATCAATTACAATAGATTTAACATTAATTTAATAAAATGGGTTTCATTTATATATCGAATACATATACGCTTATACTGAGCTATGTTCAAATCTTATACACAAAACACTTTATTTTTTATCATTAAATACTTTATCCAATTGATAAATTATCAATTATGGGATAATATAGTGAATATATCTTTTCCAAATTAAGCCGGTCAGGAGGATTCGTATGGGAAAATATGATGAAAAAGAGCTTAGAGAAAAGCTCACACCAATGCAATATAAAGTAACTCAGGAAAACGCCACGGAAATGCCTTTTACAGGGGAATATCTGGATAATGACAAAAAGGGCGTTTATGTTGATATTATAAACGGAGATGTATTGTTTTCTTCTTTGGATAAATTCGATTCCGGCTGCGGCTGGCCATCATTTTCAAAGCCGGTTGAAGAAGAAACGGTTAACGAGCTGACAGATGAATCTCTGGGCAGAAGCCGCACAGAAGTAAGAAGCAGCGTAAGCGATGCTCATTTGGGCCATGTTTTTGAAGACGGGCCGAAGGAGTTGGGCGGCTTACGCTACTGCATTAATTCTGCCGCGCTTAAATTCATACCCTATGAAGATATGGAAAGCCAAGGCTATGGCAAATATATGAGCATTTTTGCCAAAAATAATAAATAGCATAAATATAAATCATTCTTATAGTGCCCCTTGACCTGTATTCGCAATTCTTATTTTGTTGCCCCTAATACTGTAAATAGCCGGATAAGTATGATAATATATGGTTGGTATGCAGTTTTTTAGGTTAAGGAGAATAGTTATGAATACAAGGCAGATGGAAGTTTTTGTTAATATAGTCAGGTTCGGCAATTTTTCAAACGCGGCAAAAAAGATGTATTTAAGCCAGCCGGCGGTCAGCTCAAACATAGATATGCTTGAAAAAGAGCTTGATGCCAAGCTGTTTATACGCCAGGGCCGCAGGGCAAGCCTTACAGAAAAGGGCAAGATTTTTTATGAGCATTGTTTAAAGGTTATGGCGCTGACGGAAGAAATCCTTGAAAAAATCGGAAATGACACCGCCATAACAGGTACCATAAGCATTATATCCAGCTTTGTGCCCGGCCTGTATTTGCTGCCTTGCTATATCAGCGAGTTCAGCCGTTTGAATAAAGGTATAAAATATACGGCAAATGTCAAAAACTCAAGAGATGCCTATGAAGGCGTTTTAAATCATCTTTATGACATCGGCTTATCAGGCGCTGTGCCTAAAAATGATGCTTTGGTTCAAAAGCGCATATTCACAGATGAAATGGTGCTTATTACTCCGAAAACTGCGCCCTATATTGATTTGCCCCAAATCATTGATTTCCCCTTGGTAAAGGATGCGCCCTTTATTATGCGTTCATGGGGCTCCGATACCTTGGCAATTACCGAAAAAACTCTTACAAAAAGCGGCATTACCGTTAATGATTTAAATATTCTGGCCGAATATGACAGCGGTGAAGCCGTTGTCCAAAGCGTTGCCAGCGGCATGGGCGTTTCAATTATTTCAAAAATCTGCGTTAAAGATAACCCCAATGTTCTCTCTTTTAATTTAAAGGGGATTGAAATGAAAAGGGATTTTTACGCCTTTATCCAAAACAATGAATTTATCCCTCCGAGAATACAGCAGTTTTTTGAATTTCTGCCGGAGGTTTAGGGTTTTATATGTTTTTAGTAAAGATGTTTACTGATTTTTTAAAAAAGAATTACGTATGAAGAGAAGCCATAATGGAAGACGGTAATCTGCTGTTCGGCATAATATCTGAAAGCCGCTGATTTTTTAATACATCACCATAATCCGCAACTTTAACCGGGAGAATTATTTTATGAAAGAAATAAATTTCAACTATGCTGCCACATCTGCCAGAAAGCCTGATAAATCCATCAATGCCATGGTGGAATATCTTAATGCCAACAATTTTTCCAGCCCTGCAAGAGGCGGAGAGGAATCTTTGCGGGCAGGCCGCATTGAGCTTGAAACCCGCATGGCTTTATGCGGGCTTTTCCATGTGAAAAGACCCGAGCAGATTATATTTACGGCAAATATAACCACAGCGCTCAATATGGTTATAAACGGAATCGTAAAGCCGGGAAGCCATGTTATTACAACCTCGGCAGAGCATAATGCCGTTGCCAGGCCCTTGGAATATTTGAAAGAAAAGGGTATAATAGAGCTTACATATCTGCCCGTTGCAAACGGCGCAGATTTAGATACAGGAAATTTAGATAATTATTTCCGCCCTAACACAGGGCTTTTTGTAATGACCCACGCTTCCAATATATCTGGAGCGGTTTTCCCCTATGAAAAATGCGCCGAGGCGGCGAATGCCCATGGCGTACCCTTTGTGCTGGATGCGGCTCAAACCGCCGGGCTTATTGATATAGATTTTGATAATTCTCTTATAGATGTGCTGGCTTTCACAGGGCATAAATCTCTCATGGGGCCTGCGGGAACAGGCGGGTTTATTCTCAAAAGCCATATGACGGATAAAATCAGCCCCGTTATTTCAGGCGGAACGGGTAGCCTGAGCCATTTGCTTACCCAGCCGGAGTTTCTGCCTGATAAATTCCAACCGGGAACGCCTAATATATTAGGTTTAATAGGCTTAAAGGCATCGGCTGAATTTATTAATGAAACAGGCATGGATAAAATATTCGCCCATGAGCTTAGCTTAACCCGCATGTTCATTGAAGGCATAGCAGATGAAAATATTGTTATTTACGGGCCAAAAAGCGCTGAAATGCGCATGCCTGTGGTATCTTTCAACATTAATGGCATGGATAATGGTATTTTAGGTGAAATGCTCTATGATGAATATGGCATTATCACCCGTTCGGGGCTACACTGCGCCCCGCTTACTCATAAGGCTATGGGAACTTATCCCAAAGGTGCTTTAAGAACCAGCTTCGGCTATTATACAACTGAAGAAGAAATTGAATATGGAATTGATTCTATTCAAAAAATCCTAAAAGATAAAAGGGGGAAGTTTTAAATGGACTTGATTATTCATAACGCTAATATTAAAACCATGGACAAAGAAAACCCGGCCGCTCAGGCTATTGCCGTAAAAGCCGGAATTATTGAAGTCGTAGGCAGCAATGAAGGGATTCTTGCTCTTGCTTCAACCGAGACGAAAATTATAGATGCAGGGGGCAAAACGCTTATTCCCGGCTTTAACGATTCCCATATGCACCTTCTGGGCTATGCAGGTGAGCTTAGTACAGTTGATTTAAACGGAACAGCTTCCATTGATGAAATGATTGCACGTATAAAGGATTTTATTGCAAAAAACAATATCCCCGCAGGCAGCATAGTTATGGGCAGCGGCTGGAATCAGAATTTCTTTACAGAAAAGAGGAATCCCGACAGATATGATTTAGACAAGGCTTCCACAGAGCATATTATAATGGCTGACAGAGCCTGCCACCATATTTGCTCCGTTAATTCAACGGCCTTGGCCCATTTCGCCATTGATAAGAATACCCCTGATGTTGAAGGTGGAGAAATTGTAAGGGATGAAAACGGCGAGCCTCTGGGAATTTTCGCAGAAAACGCCAGAAGCCTCATTAAAAGCAACAAATCTTTGGAAATTTCAGAGATTGAAGCGCTTATTCTTAAAGCCGCGCCTAATCTTGCTAAAATGGGCTTAACCTCTATTCAAAGCGACGATTTTACAGCGCAATCTCCTTCTGAGCGGGTTTATGCCGCCTATACCAATCTAGCAAAAGCAGGTAAGCTGACCTTCCGCGTAAATCAGCAATGCCGGGCCCTTGGATATTCCGCTTACGAAAAGATAATGACTATGGAGCAAACAAATGAAGAAACCAGCCCTTACTATAAGCTGGGCCCCATTAAAGTCATGGCAGACGGCTCCTTAGGCGCAAGGACGGCTCTTATGCTGGAGGATTACCATGATGCGCCGGGAACAAAAGGTATACCTATTTATGCTCAAGATGAGCTTGATAAAATAGCGGCCCTTGCCCATAACGGCGGCAGAGCTTTGGCTATCCACGCCATTGGTGACGGGGCTATGGCAATGTCCATATCCGCTATTAAAAAAGCAAAATCCGCTAACCCTAAAAACGATATACGCCACGGTATCGTTCACTGCCAAATAACAGACAGCTCAATGCTTAAAGATTTCAGCGACAATGACATAACCGCCTATATTCAGCCTATATTTATACATGCTGACTGGCCTATTGTGGCTTCACGTGTTGGTGAAGAAAAGGCTTCCACCAGCTACACCTTTAAAACTCTGAAATCCACAGGAGTTCACACGCCTTTCGGTACGGACTGCCCTGTTGAAAAATTCAATCCCTTCAACAATCTCTATTGCGCCATAACGAGAAAAGATTTAAACGGGCAGCCTGAAAACGGCTATAACCCGGCGGAAGCCCTCTCACCTGAAGAGGCTGCATATTGCTACACCGCAGAAGGCGCATATGCTTCCTACGAGGAAAATGTTAAAGGCATGCTCCGAAAAGGCATGTACGGCGATATGGTTATTTTATCGGAAGATATATTCGCAGAAAGCCCTGAGAAAATTTTAGGCTGCGAAGTAGAAATGACTGTATTTGACGGAAAAGTGATTTACTCAAAATAGTTAATTTTATTATAAAAAAAGGCTGGTTTGCTAAAGGCAACCAGCTTTTTGTTTGCATAATTATGATGGAATCCAGCAAAAAAGCCCTCACACCGGAGGGCTTTTTTATGAAAATTTATTTTACAAGAACTTCTTTAATTCTCTTTAATCCTTCAACAATGAAAGATCTCGGACAGGCAACATTAAGGCGTTGGAACCCGTCGCCGCCTTCGCCGAACATAATACCGTTATTAAGAGCAACTCTTGCTTCTTTTTTAATAATACGGTCAAGCTCTTCTGTGCTCTCGGCATAAGCGCTTAAATCTACCCAGAAAAGATATGTGCCTTCAATATTTATCGGCTTGGCTTTAGGCATTTCTTTTGCAAAAAATTCCATACAATATGCAACATTGGCATCAATATAATCATTAACTTCCTCAAGCCATGGATCATCAGCTGTGTAAGCGGCAACAGTTGCAGCTATGGCAAGAGGGCTGACGCCTGTAACATGGAGCTGTTTCGCCGCCATATCCATATATTTTTCCTGATATTCTTTTTTGGTAATTACAAGATTGCTCATCTTAAGGCCGGCCATGTTAAAGGCTTTACTCGGTGCTGTAAGTGTCATAATCTCATCAGCATAATCTCCAGCGATAGTTGCAATAGGCGCAAATTTTGTACCTTTACGGATAATATCAGCATGGATTTCATCAGAAATAATCCATTTGCCGTATTTTTTAGCTATAGCGATAACTTTTTTAAGCTCTTCTTCTGTCCAAACTCTGCCAACAGGGTTATGAGGATGGCAAAGAATCATGCCTTTGTTTTTAGGCTCAGCCAATTTTTTATCAAGATCATCATAATTTATTGTATAGCAGGCATCTGCTTCGTTATAAATAAGCGGATTGTTAACCACCTCTCTCTTAGTGGCTTCAAGGCCCATACGGAACGGATGGTAAACAGGAGGCTGAATAATAACTCCATCCCCTTCATTTGTTAAAGCGAGACATAGGAATGTAAACGCAGGCACAACACCCGGGCAGTAGAATATATCTTCAGTCTTAACGCTCCAGCCATATTTCTTTTTATACCAGCCGGAAACCGCATTTTTAAGATCAGCATTATCATACACTGTATAACCGAATATGCGCTTGTCTACACGCTCATGGAGTGCTTTGATTATCGCATCAGAGCATTGGAAATCCATATCTGCAACCCACAGCGGAATACCGTCTGTCGTTTCAATACCCGGCATATTCTCCCACTTGGAAGCATATGTACCCTTTCTGTCAATAACTTCATCAAAATTGTATTTGCCCATTTGTTTCTTTCCCTCTTTCTTTGATTATTTATCTGGCTAAAGTAACAACTAAAGCATAAATTCATTATACTACAAATATATAAGTGTGGAAACTTTTTTTTGAATACTATATTATTTCTCTATAGTTGTTAATGCCTATTTGTTGTGATATACTGTTGATGTAATATAGGCTTAATGTGCCTATGAAAACGTTCTTGCTATTTGCCAAAGTCTATATTACCATTATCCGTTTTTATTTATTTTTCAGGAGGATATTCAATTGGAACCAAGAGAAATTAAAGAAAATAGAATTGCAAAAATATTAGTTCCGCTGCTTATAATTATTGCGGTGTTTTTCGTGTGGATGCTTAAGAATAAACCCATATCACAGGCGGAAATCACTGTTTCAGAAGAAAATCCTGATTTTTTGCTTGAGGCTTCGGCAGATTTCGAGCTTGAAAAGCTCTTCGAGTATGAGCTTCCGGTTATATTGGATTTCGGCGCTTCCTGGTGCGGACCCTGCCAGATTATGAAGCCTACTATGGTTAAACTTAATGAAAGTTTACGGGGGCAGGCTATTATTAAATATGTCGATGTTGATGAACTGCCTGAGTTCACCGCAAATTTCCCTGTTACTGTTGTACCTACCCAGTTTTTTTACATGGCTGACGGTACCCCCTATGATCCTGGTGAAAGCGCCCATGTAGAGCTTCTTACCTATAAGCGCGCCGATACCGGCGAACATGCTCTCACCGCTCACGAAGGCTATCTTGATGAACAAGCCCTTCTTATTATACTCAAAGAAATGGGGTTGGAGTTGCTAAGTGGTACAGGCCAATGATAGATATATGGTTGTCCCAAATAGCATTGACTTTGTCAACCAAGGGCTGGTTGACACCCTTTATATGCTTTCTGGCAGGCTTTCTAACCTCTTTGACGCCTTGCTCATTGTCGGTTATTCCCCTTGTCATAGGCTTCGTAAAAGGCTCTGAGACGAACGACGTTAAACGGGCTTTCCGCCTGTCCGCTGTTTTTTCATTAGGCATGGCTATTTCCTTTACAGCCCTTGGCGCTACAGCCGCCATACTGGGCAAATTCATAGGCGCCGCCAACAGATATTTTTATCTTGTTATAGGAATCCTCATGCTCCTCATGGCTCTGCAAACATGGGAAATCTATACTTTCATTCCGGCAACCTACCTTACTGGCAAAAATAAACACAAAGGCTATTTAGGCGCTATTATCAGCGGGCTTTTAGGCGGTTTGTTCTCCTCCGCCTGTGCAACGCCTGTGCTTGTTGTATTGCTTTCCATGGTAGCCAGAAGCGCAAACCCCGCTATGGGAGTCCTCTATTTATTCATGTTTTCCGCAGGCCATTGTATTATAATAATCGCAGCAGGCACAAGCACCGGATTTGTAGGCAAAATCACCTCAAGCCCGTCTTATGGCGCTTTCAGCAATATTCTTAAAGCTCTGCTTGGTGTAATCATGCTTTTTATGGGATTATATATGCTGTATCTATTCTTCTAATTTGGGAGGTAAAAATGGACTCTAAAATCCGCTGCCCCTGGCAAATGACACCTGCTTACACAGATTACCATGATAATGAATGGGGCAGACCCGTTCATGATGATAGCAAACTTTTTGAAATGCTCATACTTGAAGGCATGCAGGCAGGGCTTTCATGGCTGACTATTCTCAATAAGAGAGAAACATTTAGGGAAGCCTTTGACAATTTTGACCCTGCGCTTGTGGCAAAATATGATGATGCAAAAAGAGCCGAGCTTTTGAATAATCCGGGAATTATCCGCAACCGGCTAAAGGTTAATGCCGCCATTGCAAATGCCCAGCTGTTTTTGGAAATTCAAGCGCAATACGGCAGCTTTGATAAGTTTATATGGGCCTATGTTGATAACAAGCCTATTGTAAATAATTATAATGATATTACGGAAGTGCCTGCCGCTACTGAAATCTCAGACAAAATAAGCAAAGATTTGAAAAAGCTGGGCTTCAAATTCGTTGGCTCAACCATTATTTATTCATTTATGCAGGCCACAGGCATGGTAAATGACCATATGTCAAGCTGCTTTGCTTATAAGGAAATTGTTGATTCCTACGGAAAATAAATTCGCCAAAAATATAAAGCCTGAACTGCTCGCCAATGAGCGGTTCAGGCTTTACTTACGTTTATTATTCTTTCTCACTGTTATGGTTAAATCGAATTCTTCCGCTATTTTCTTTATAAAATCAATTCCGTAATTGGTTTTATTAAGCTCATAATCCTGAATGGTTGCTCTGCTTTTGCCGATTCTCTCGCCAAACTCCGCCTGAGTCAGCTCGGTCCACTCTCTGATGATTTTAATTATATCGCCTCTGGAGTAGTCGTTTAGATTAAATTGCATGAAATCACCTCTATTGACATAGCATAGCACACGTCTGTGCCATGCACAAGAACATAGCCTTTTATCAGCCCTGCAAATACTTTATTTATCACAAAAAAGACCGCCGGCCTCTTGGGCTAGCGGTATTTAATCATTATCACATTATTCCACAGGCTTCATTGTGGGGAAAAGCAGTACATCTCTGATAGAGCTGGAATTTGTAAGCAGCATTACGAACCTGTCAATACCAAGCCCTAAGCCGCCTGTAGGTGCCATGCCGTATTCAAGGGCCATCATGAAATCCTCATCAATAAGGTCGGCCTCATCATCGCCCATGTTGCGCATGGCTTCCTGATGCTCGAAGCGGGTGCGCTGGTCAAGAGGATCATTTAATTCAGAATAAGCGTTGGCAAATTCCCTGCCTGTTATGAAAAGCTCAAAACGCTCTGTATAATCAGGCTTCTCAGGTTTACGCTTTGTAAGATGACTGATTTCAACAGGGTAATCCAAGATAAATGTAGGCTGGATTAAATTTTTCTCAACATATTCTTCAAAGAATAAATTGAGTATATCGCCCTTTGCATGGCGCTTTTCAAATTCTATATTATGTTCCTTGGCTATTTTTTGCGCTTCTTCAAGTGTATGGATTTCATCAAAATCCACCTTAGCATATTCCTTAACGGCATCAACCATAGTCAGCTTGCGGAACGGGCTTTCAAAGTCGATTGTATGCTCTTCATAAGGCAGTTGAAGGGTGCCCAAAACATCCATAGCACATTTTCTCATAAGAGCTTCAATAAGCTCCATCATGCCTTTATAATCCGTATAGGCTTCATAAAGCTCAAGCATTGTAAACTCGGGGTTGTGGCGTATGCTCATGCCTTCGTTCCTGAAAACCCTGCCAAGCTCATAAACCCGCTCAAGCCCCCCTACAATAAGCCTTTTAAGGGGCAGCTCAAGGGCTATGCGAAGATACATATCCAAATCGAGAGTATTATGGTGGGTTATAAACGGCCTTGCGGAAGCGCCGCCTGCGATAGTTTGAAGCACAGGAGTTTCCACCTCTATATAATCCCTTGAATCAAGGAAATTGCGGATGCTCTTAATAATGGCTGAGCGCTTTAAGAACACGTCTTTAACCTCAGGATTTACGATCAAATCCACATAGCGCTGCCTATAGCGAAGCTCCTGGTCCTTAAGGCCATGGAATTTTTCCGGCAGAACCTGAAGGCTTTTGGAAAGCAAGGTAACTTCCTTGGCTTTAACGGAAATTTCGCCTTTCTGAGTTCTGAAAACCTCACCCGTTACGCCGATAATATCGCCGATGTCAAAGCGTTTGAAATCCTCATAAATTTCCTCACCGATATCATCGCGCTTTACATATGCCTGTATGCGGCCCTCCCTGTCCTGAATGTCGCAGAAGGAGGCTTTGCCCATAATTCGCTTTGTCATAACGCGGCCTGCAACAGTTACGGTTTTGCCTTCAAAATTTTCAAAATCATTATGAATATCCAGCGAATGGGTGTCTTGCCCAAACTTGCGGATTACAAACGGGTCTTTGCCTGCCGCTTGAAGGTCTTTGAGTTTATCCCGCCTTATTTGCATTTGCTCGCTTAATTCTTCGCCACTAAGCTCTATTACTTCTTCTATATTTTTTTCATCACTCATTGGTGTTCCTCCGATATATTTCTGTCAGCTTCTGTTAATCGCCAAAACATTGTAGTAAACCAAACCATCCGGTGCGCTTACCTCAGCCTTTTCGCCAACAGCCTTGCCTATAAGCGCAACGCCTAAGGGTGACTCGTTGGAAATCCTGCCTTTGCCGGGATCGGCTTCAGTTGAACCGACTATGGTATATTCTACCTCTTCTTTATACTCTTCATCATAAAGAGTAACCTTGCAGCCGATGCTGATAACATCAGTACTGATTTCTTCTTCATCTATTACCTCTGCATTGCGCAGCATTTTCTCAAGATTAGCTATTCTGGCTTCTATTTCAGCCTGCTCTTCTTTAGCGGAATCATACTCGGCGTTTTCCGAAAGATCCCCCTGTCCTCTGGCCTCTTTAATCTTTTCAGCCACTTCCTTGCGCTTAACTACCTTAAGCTCCTGTAATTCTTCCTCCAGCTTTTTAAGCCCATCATAAGTAAGAACCGTCTTTTTCTCTGCCATATCAACCCTCCAAAAATCATCCGCTTAAACTTTTTGTTAACAGCCTGAATTTTAAAACCATATATAAGCGCGAACATATAAATTGCAGGCTTTTAAAAGCCCGTTCAAATTAGATGTCATTATATATCACACAAAAGTCAATGTCAATAGCTATACACGCTGTATTCCTTTTATTTTCTCGTTTTTTAACTGTTTGCCGCTTTAAATATTGAGGCCACGGATTTTAATATTTTGCTTTTCTATGCTTTTTGCCGCCTGAGTGAAGTATTTTTCTTTATTTTTTGAGCTTGCATACTTTGCAAAATCTGGTATTTCCAGATATGTGGCTATTTCATATTGAGCCAAGCTCAGCTTTTCTCCCCCATATTCCAAGCTCCATTTATCTATAGCCAGCATATCTCCCCGTTTGATAAGAATATCTCTTAGCCTTCCTTCCCCGCCTGAAAGCTCTATATAACATGATCCCTTCTTATAAAAGCTCTCATAGCCTTTTGGGGAAGCTGACAGATTAATAATAATATCCGCCTCTTTTAAAAGAAATGACCCTCTGCGCCCGAAATTTATGTTAAGCCCGCAGTCGTCAAATATTTCAGCGGCTAATTCTTCATAATCCGCCTGCTCCGAGCCTTCAAGAATTATACCAAGATAATTAAACTTGCCATAAATGTAATAAACTATGCTCCCCGTATAATCCCCGCTGCCCTCGATAACTATAATTTCCGCTTGGGCAGGGTTTATTTTTGCCGCTTTCAAATACTTGTCTATTACAGGCTTTATGAAAAAGGCCTTCACCATATTCCCGTCAGCTGTGAAAAAGCCCTCAACCCTTATGCCACTCTCTACTGAAACGGCTTTAACATTTAACTCCTCACAATCCGCCTTTACCTTCTCTGTAATTTTGGCAAGAAGCCCGGCGTTTTCTGCGCTAACCACCGGCAATATGATTTCATAGCCTGACAAATCGCAAATTCCCACATCTTTTATTGCATAAGGCAGAAATTTATTGATATACCAATTCAATACTTTTTCAGGGGCCTTGCTAATAATTCCAGGCATAGGTATTTCAGTTATATCCCTTGCGAATCTTATATTGGCAAATTTAGCTTCCACATAACCACTTCCTTGAATTTTAGCCTGTTAAAACAGAACTATCTATTCATATGAAAGCGGTACAGCCTTTATTCCGCTATTGTTTAGAGTTTAAAAAATCCATATATTTTTTAAACATATCCACCATATCATCATATGTCGCCAAATTATTTATAGTTTTTCGCAGCTCGCTGGCGCCGTCCATGCCTTTTACATACCAGCCCAGATGCTTCCGCATTTCCCTCATGCCGATATATTCGCCTTTATTCCTTGCTATTTGCCTGCCATGGAAAAGCGCCATCTCTATTTTCTCATCATAGGTTGGGGGCGGCTTGATTTCTCCCGTTTTTATATAATGGGAAATTTGCCCGAATATCCATGGGTTCCCCTGAGCGGCTCTGCCTATCATAAGCGCGTCGCAGCCGGTATAATCCAGCATTGCCTTATAGCTTTCCACCGAAACAACATCGCCGTTGCCTATAACGGGAATTTTCACCGCCTGCTTAACCTGCTTTATAATATCCCAATCCGCCGTTCCGCTGTAATACTGGCTGGCGAACCTTCCATGAACGCATATGGCAGCAGCACCGTTTGCCTCTGCGATTCGGGCAACCTCTACTGCATT
>JGI994J12354_10003061_pt1 | contig 15865 bp, 16 predicted proteins | sample IntmicLarv3ML3BL_FD_12354 | JGI IMG/M metagenome (IMG submission 12354) | reverse complement strand
TTTTTGTAATACAAGTTGTTTCATCCAAAACTATAAAAAGTATTTTTATCAATTTTAACCACATTTTGTTTTACTAATTTGTCAGAGACTCCGAGAGGCTATAATGTTAAAACATTATAATATAATTTTAATTCCTAATTTATATTATATAATATTTTTATTGAAAAACGAAATATTTATTTATTTATTTTATATATTAAAAGTTTAGATATGGAAGCTTTAGTCTAATTTTAGTTCACTGCAAGTTTATAAAAAATCTAGATTAGATGATTTTAATTTAAATATAAAAATTGGGAAGTCATTGGACTTCCCATAAAATAATTAAGTAAAGACTTATTTAATTATAATTTTTACTATATTGATCTTATTACATCATTCCAGGCATCATACCAGGATTTGGCATTTCTGATTTAGGTTCTTTTTGAGAAGCTACTAAAACTTCTGTTGTCAAAATTAATGATGCTACAGATGCTGCATTTTGTATGGCTGCTCTGGTTACTTTGGCAGGGTCAATTATTCCCTCTTTAACCATGTCTACATATTCTTCTGATGCTGCATTAAATCCGAAACCAGTTTGTAATTCTTTTACTTTTTCCACTACAACTGCTCCATCAACTCCAGCATTTTCAGCTATTTGTTTTAGAGGGGCTGAAAGTGATTTCTTAACAATTGCAACACCTACTCCTTCTTCCCCTTCAAGAGTATAATCTTCCATTTCTTTAAGAATTTCAAGCATTATTATTCCTCCACCAGGAACAATTCCTTCTTCCACTGCTGCACGAGTAGCGTTAAGTGCATCTTCTATTCTTAGTTTTTTATCTTTCATTTCAGTTTCTGTGGCAGCTCCAACTTTGATAACAGCCACTCCACCAGATAATTTTGCAAGTCTTTCTTGTAATTTCTCTTTGTCATATTCAGATGTAGTCTCTTCAATTTGTGTTTTTATTTGAGATACTCTAGTTGAAAGGTCTTTTTTATCTCCAGCTCCATCTACTACTACAGTATTATCTTTAGTTACTTTGATTTTTTGAGCTCTTCCCAATTGCTCCATTGTAGTTTCTTCTAATTTCATTCCCTTTTCATCAGAAATAACTTCTCCACCTGTTAGGATTGCTATATCTTCCAACATAGCCTTTCTTCTATCACCAAATGCTGGAGCTTTTACAGCTACTACATTTAAGTTTCCTCTTAATTTGTTGATAACCAAAGTAGTTAATGCTTCTCCTTCTATATCGTCAGCGATTATTAACATTGGTCTAGATTGTTGTAAGGTTTGCTCTAATATAGGTAAAATATCTTTCATATTAGAGATTTTTTTATCAGTGATCAATATATAAGGGTTATCCAATTCAGCATCCATTCTTTCTGTGTCAGTTACCATATATGGAGATACATAACCTTTATCAAATTGCATTCCCTCTACTACTTCTAAGCTTGTTTCCAAAGCTTTTGCCTCTTCCACAGTAATAACTCCAGTTTCTCCCACTTTTTCCATAGCTTGAGCTATTAATTTTCCTATTTCCTCATCACCTGCAGAAACAGATGCAACTTGTTCAATTTCAGCATTTGATTTAATTTTGGTAGCCTTAGCTTTTAAGTGTTTGATGGCCTCTTTGGTTGCTTTCTCTATTCCTCTTTTTACAAACATAGGATTGGCACCAGCACTTACCATTTTTAACCCTTCTTTAACTATAGCTTGAGCCAAAATAGTAGCTGTAGTAGTTCCATCCCCTGCTACATCATTGGCTTTAGTAGCTACTTCTTTTACCAATTGTGCTCCCATATTTTCAAATGGATCTTCCAATTCTATTTCTTTAGCAATAGTAACCCCATCATTTGTAATGAGAGGAGAACCAAAACTTTTTTCCAATACTACATTTCTTCCTCTTGGTCCCAATGTTATTTTTACAGCATCTGCAAGGGTATTAACACCTATTTCTAATTTTTTTCTTGCTTCTTCATCAAATTTCAAAATTTTAGCCATTTTATTATCGATCTCCTTTATTTTTATTTTTTAATTTTTACTTTACTGATAATTTTCCTAATTATAAAAGCACTATAATTATTAAAGAGCAGACATGAGATATCCAATCTTATCTGATTATGAGTATCTTCTCTTGGGTTAACCCCTGTCTTTATTAATTTATGGTCCATTCATAAGTATACTAAAAATAGTTATCTATAAATGACTATTCAACAACAGCCAATACATCTTCCCCATTTAATATAATATATTTTTCTTCTCCATCTTTAATTTCTGTCCCAGAATATTTGTTGTAGACAATTGTTTGATCTACTTTTACATCCTCTAATTTTTCGCCTTTACCAACTGCTATCACAGTTCCTAAATTTGGCTTTTCTTTATCACTGGCACCAGGAAGAATTATTCCGCTTGCCGTTTTTTCTTCTTCTTTTATAGATTTAATTAATACTCTTTCTCCTATTGGTTTGATTTTCATATTGACTAATCCTCCTTAAAAAATAATATTTTTTATTTTTGTTAGCACTCATCTTGTAAGAGTGCTAATCGACTAAATACATAATATTATATTTTTTAGAAAGTGTCAAGACATTTTTAAATTTTTTCAAAAATAATATAATATTTATAATAGAATTATGGTATAATAAGCTATCTTAAATAAAAAAAGGTGTATTGTGTATGATAATAAAATTAAGTAGCCATTTATTGAATAATCTTGGATATGTTATAGCTGTTTCTTTCTTTTTCACCAAATTTGAAAGTGCCAAAAACATTTTTATCCGTGAAAAACGTACTAAGAAAGATACTGCATTAATTGCTTTGTTTTTTTCTGGATTGGCTATTTTAGGGACCTATGTAGGTGTAGATTATAAGGGGTCCATAGTAAATACCAGAAATATAGGAGTAATAGTAGGTGGAGTGGTTGCTGGTCCAGAAGTAGGAATTATTGCTGGAATTATTGCAAGTATTCATAGATATCTCATTGACCCCACTGGAATAACAACTGTCCCTTGCTCAATTTCTACTATTATTGGTGGCCTTTTATCTGCATATTTTTACAAAAAATCCAACAACAAAAACCTTTTCTTATATGGTTTTTTAGGTGGCTTTATAATAGAAACATTAAGTATGGGGCTAATCCTACTTATGGCCCACGATTTTCAACTGGCAAAGGAAATAGTTTCCAATATATATATTCCTATGATTTTAGCTAATTCCATAGGAGTGGCAGCTGTCATATTAATAATAGAAGAAATTATCACTGAAAAGGAAATTACTGCAGGAAAGCAAGCAAAATTAGCTTTGGAAATTGCAAATAAGACACTCCCCTACTTTAGGAAAGAATCCCTTAATGAAGTATGCAAAATAATAGCTGATTCCCTTGAGGCCAAAGCAGCTGTAATCACTGATACTCAAATGATACTAGCTAGTTATGCTAAATCAAATGATTTTATAATTGACCATACTGAAATAAAAAGTGAAGCCACTAAAGAAGTCCTAAAAAATGGAAAAATTTTAGCTCTTGGAATGGAAAGTGAATTGGATTTTCATTGCATAAATGGAAATATTCAATCTTGCATAATTTCACCTATTTTTAATGGGGAAAATGTGGTTTTCGGAACCTTGAAAATATATTTTGACAAAAAATTAGCAATAACCTCCAAATACGAACTTTTAGCTGAAGGGTTATCTATGGTTATATCCACCCAACTGGAAATTAGTAATCTTGAAAATTTCAAACTGAAGGTTCGTGATGCAGAATTAAAAGCACTACAAGCTCAAATCAATCCACATTTTTTATTTAATGTCTTACATACTACTTCTGCTCTAGTGAGAATCAATCCATTGAAGGCTAGAAAAGTAATCTCAGATTTAGGAACATATCTAAGATTTAATTTGGAAAATAGCGACCGCATGGTCTCTCTGGCACAAGAATTGGAGCAAGTAAAAGCCTATGTTGACATAGAAGAGACCAGATTTTCTGATAAGATATCAGTTACCTATGATATAGAAGAGACCATTGAAAACATCAATATTCCTAGCCTAACTTTGCAGCCACTAGTGGAAAACAGCATAAAGCATGGAATACTTCCAAAATCAAATGGTGGTCAAATTCATATTTCAGCTCAAAAAGAAGAGAATGGTTGTATGATTGTAATTGAAGATAACGGAGTAGGCATGTCACCAAAAGTAATAGAAGACCTCGATCGAGAAATTGATAAAAATATTGGATTAAAAAATGTCCATAATAGACTAAAAATAATGTATGGAAATGGTCTAAGAATTTTGTCCTCAACAATGGGAACAAGAATATCATTTTTTGTAAAAGCAGGTGAACCAAATGCTGAAATGTATAATAGTTGATGATGAGTCTTTATCTATTGAAGAATTAAAATTTTTCGTAACCAAAAATGAAGCTATTTCTTTGGAAAAAGAATTCCAAAACCCTGTGGAAGCACTTAAATATCTAGAGAAAAATTCTGTTGATATTGTTTTTCTTGATATAAATATGCCTCAGTTAGATGGTGTTTCCTTTGGTAAAATATTAAATAAAATGAATAATAATATAGAAATAGTGTATATCACTGCACATAGGGATTTTGCTGTGGACGCCTTCGAAATTAAAGCCTTTGATTACATATTGAAGCCTTATTCTGATGAAAGAATCAATGAAGTCTTAGGTAGCCTTGTAGATGAATTGGAAAAAGGAAACAACCTAAATAATGTTAACCCTCATCAAAAAGTAACTGTGACTCTAGAGAATAAAATGTATGTAATTTCTCTTGATGAGATAAGTTATATTGAAGTTTCTGAAAAAGAAAGCATTGTATTTTCTCATAATAAAAAATATACTTCCAAACTCAAAATTTCTCAGTGGGAAAAATTACTTCCAAAGGAAAAATTTTACAAAACCCATAGGGCTTTTATCATCAATCTTGATATGATAAATGAAATAGAGCCCTGGTTTAATAGCACATATATTGTAAAAATCAAAAATAACAATGAGACTAAAATTCCTGTAAGCAGAAGTAATGTGAGAGAATTTAAAGAGATGTTTATGATAAAGTAAAAGAGGATTTAAAGAAATTAAAAGATTTTTAGTGTGAAGAGTGTTTATATTTTGTTTTGGAAAAATAAATTAAAAAGGTTCTTTACCAAGCAGTGTTGCTTAAAAAACAAATAATCTTTTTCTTAGTTGAGAGGTATACCTCTCAACTAAATTTTTTTGAAGAATTTTTCCTAATTTTACTCTAATTTATACTAGATATGAAAAAAATCTATTATTTAGTCCAGTCCAGTTCAGCTTCAATTTCATCATATGCTGTTATTAGGTAATTTCCAAATAAATTGCAATTTGAAATTTTTTATGATAATATTGAATAATATTTAGATATTTGTGGGTCATCTATAGAAAGTAAATTCAAATTTGATCTCTAAAAAATTTAATTGATACAGTATTGTATATTTAAAAGAAGAGGATTTTTATGGCACAAAAAATAAATTTAAAAAAAGGTAATTTATCAAAACCCAGTTATTTAGGATTTAGTTGGACTGTGTTATTTTTTAGATTTTTTGTTCCTTTCACCAGAGGAGATGCAAAGTGGGGATTTATTATGCTTTCTATGCTTTTTGTACCTTTTGCTTCTGTAGTTTTTGCATTTGTTTACAATAAAATTTACACAAGAAAATTATTGGAAGAGGGATGGGTTCCTGCAGATAAGTTTTCCAAAAAATTACTTTTAGATAAAGGGTTAATTCTTCCAAAAAATGGGTATAAAAATGAATTTATTACCCTAAAAAATGCTATAGATGATAAAGAGAGAATCTTCTAAAATCATCATTAGACCATAATTAACATGTATATGAAATATACCCATTCATAATAATCACAAAACTGTTTTCTTTTGAATTTTGATTGTTTGAGTAAAGTAGTACTAATAAAATCTATAATTCTTTCAAAAAAACTAATATTTATGTAGAATAAAAAGAAAAAATTTGATAAAATAATTAAAGTACAAAATTTTAAACTTTTGGGGTGATTACTATAGAAATAAGGAATATGGAAGAAAACGATTGGGAGCATGTAGCAAGAATATATCAACAAGGAATAGATACCAATTTAGCCACCTTCGAATCCCAAATACCTACATATGAATATTTTTACCAAAGTCATATAGAAAATTATAACTTTGTAGCTGTTGAAAATGACAGAATAGTAGGTTGGTGTGCCTTATCTCCTACATCACAGCGTCTAGCTTACAAAGGTGTGGTTGAGGTAAGCGTATATATTGATGAAGATTTTCGTGGAAGAGGTGTTGGAACTTTTCTTCTTAATTATTTAGTAGATATATCTGAAAAAATGGAATTTTGGACATTGCAGTCTGTTATTTTGCAAGACAATGTCCGTAGCAGAACTCTACACGAAAAATGTGGTTTTCGTTTGGTCGGCTATAGGGAAAAAATTTCCAAAAATAAACTGGGGGAGTGGAAAAATACATTTTTACTAGAGAGACGAAGCAATAAAATTTTCTAAAACAATACTATGAATAAATTAGTTAGATTATTTAAAGAAATAAATCAAAGTTCAATACAAGATAGTTCAATAGCCGAAGATAAGATGGAGAAACTCATTGACAATATCGCCAATGAACTAATGAATTGCTATTTGATTAGCACTTCTGATAAATTATGTAGGATTGAAGAGATAGAATTTTATTATTATAGTATTAATCATCCAGATCCTTATGTACACAAAAATAAAAGGCAAACAGAATCCTGTATGTGGTATTTACACAGATTTAAATTGGTGGATTCTTTTTTAAGATTTTCCAGAAATGGAATGGATATAACCTTTGGGGATAAAATTGAAAATATTTATGCTAGTATTTTAATAAGAAAAATTTCCAATATCAGCACCAAAGAGACCATAAATGGGATAAATCGTGTGGTGAAATATCTACTTTCAGATATTTCCAAAAATGATATTACAATTTTGGCAACAGAAAATATTGATATTTTTGATTATAATTGTCCATTACATTTGAAAAAAATTAATAATTCCAATTTTTCTTTGGTTAGCAAATCCATAAGAAAAGGTCTGACTTTCAAAAATGACTCTTCCTACGAAAAATACTTTAATAAAAAGTATTACTATTTTTTCAAATAAAATTATCCATTAATTAATGATTTAAGTCTGTTAAAAAATAAAAAATGTATATTTCATAAATATAAAATTTCTAAAACGTCTGATTTTTAAGTATAAAAACCGTTGTAATTTTGGGAGGAAATAAAATGAAAAGAGTCTCTTTACTACTTATCTTTATAAATTTGCTTGTATTTTACAATAGAAAATTACATAGTAAAGAAGAAATTATAAGAGAGAAAACAATTAAAGCTCCATTTGAGAGCAATCTTTTTTCATTTGACAACTATTTTAAAAACGAAATTGACAACAAACATTTTTTTAACTTTAAAGAAAAAAATGAGTTAAAAATGGTTATTCCTGTTTATAATAACAAACCTCTTTATAATGAAAAAAATCAAAATGCTATTCTAAATATCAGAGATACTCCTAGTTTTAGTCAAGGTCAACCCACAATAAAATTTTATGAAATTTTGACCAGCAGATTTAACGGTAATGAAAATCCTGGTAGTGTTAGAAACCAGATGAATCATGTAATAGATGCTTTTGAAGAAATTCAAAAACATATTGGAGTTCATTTATATAATAAAGAATATATCTCATATATCGGAGAAACGAATTTAGTAGCTCAAAAAATCACTGATGATATTTATGCAACTCTAGTATTGGATTATCCAGATGTCATAAAAAACATCGCTCCCAGCCAAGTAAAATTCTGGAAAAAACCTGTTGATAGCCTATTCGAAATAGGAATAGCCAACATCAAAGAAAAATATTTTTTTGATTTAGTGGAGAATAAAATAAATGGACATAATTTATACACTATAGATAAGTCTCATTTTTTTGTTCCTAATATTATCTTTGATATGAAAAATAAAAAGGATTTAATTGGTGAAAAAGGAACTTTAATAGGACTTCCTACAAGGCACAATGCAATGATTTATCCAATAAATCATAGTAATATCCATGATTCAATAAAAAATATGCTTTCTTCAATAAAAATTATAAATGAAAAAGGTCCTGGCTCATTAAGCACCAATTTATTTTGGTATAAAAGCCAAAAATTAATAGAGCTTAAATATACATTAAAAGATGGTGAACTAAATTTTCATAGTAGTGATGAATTTACCAAAATGTTTGAAGAAATAGTGATATCCTAATTTTAATCCAATGGAGACAATAAATGAAAAGAAAAGCTTTTTTAAATCTTATCATTTTACTGTTATTTGTTACACCTTTTTCTTTTGGAGGTATTATGAGTACAGAGAAAAAAGTTGAGTATCTATCTACCTGACGAATTTATAGATTTGTTGAATGGTTTAGCTGAAAAAGGTGCCAATTGATTTTAAGGGGGAAAACCGATGTCTGATAAAAACGATAAATTAAAGCCTTTTCCAAATATTGGGATGTTATTTGTCTCAAAAATGATAACAGAAGAAAATAAAAAACCTTTATTTATGTACAGAGAAAAACGAATGGACAAAATGGATAGTGGTTGGAGGATCTTTTCAGGATATGAAGATGATTCCTATACAGAAGATTCCAACAATATTGGAATTTATGCTCCTAAGACTTTGATAGAAATAGAGCCATCTTTAAGGGAATTACTCTTAAAGGGTGCTGGTTCAGTCTATGAGAGAAAAAGCGAAAATTCCCCTTGGTACAAGGTGCATGATTTTAAATTGGAAGATGATTTTATGACAAATGTTCAGCTGACAGAAATTTGGTCCTTTGACATAAATAATTTGTTTGAAAGAGTTGTAGAAAAAGAAGAAGGCTCACTGATGTATACTACAGATGACAAGACAGTTAGGTTCATTGCCTGGACAAGTAATCATGATAAAGATACTCTATATAAAAAGTATTTAGATATAATAAATAACAGAGATGAAAGTAGGTCTAAGACTCTCAAAAAATACAATATATCCAATGATAGAATATATAAACTAGGCCATCTCATAACTGAAAATAACGCTCATAAAGAATACTATGAGTTACACACATTTACTATTATTGATAAAGCTATTCTTTATTCAACATTTTACTTTGATGATTCAGAAGACAGCAAGTGGGCAATTTCAACATGGGAAAGTATAACTTCTAAAGTCTGATTTTGTGGGAGGTTACCTGTTATCTATGAAAAAAAATAAAAATTTTAAAATTATAAATATGTTTATATTTTTATTTATCCTCACTATGACAAATAAAAACACTACATTGGCTCAAGAGGAAAATCAAATTATATATAATTACTATGTGGAATTGAGAGGTTTTAATCAAGAGGAAACAGACTATATAAAAAGTAAATTGTTCAATAAATGGGCTGACTTTCAGAATAGATCAGAAATAGTTTTATTTGATCTGTCTGAAAATAAAGATGTCATGAAAAATAAGAAATTTTTGGAATGTTTTTATGATATAGACGATATGAATGATAAAAAATCAGCTCCAAATACAAGAAGATTGATTATTTTATATGAAAGAGAAGAAGAAAAATTTTATGTGATGATTTATAGATGGAATGTTCATAGTTGGCTTAGAATAACGAATTCTGGGTCATTTCATACCAGAAATTTGGAAAATGAAGAACTTATTGATTTTATTTTGAGAACGACCGTCATCATGACTATGAAATAATCAGATTAAAGGGAGCCATACAAACTTCTTTCTCTTTTCTATTGTCACAATTTTAATGCTTGTTAATTTTTTTGCAGAAAAAATTGTGACATAACTTTTTTTGTCTCAAAATTGCTGCAACACATCATTTGTTAATTTTTTTTCTTACATAAAACCTTCAAAAACCAATGTTTGTAACCCATTCACAAAAAATTTTGAAATGTTACCTATATACTTTTCATCGAAAACATTATATACTTAATATTATTATAATTCTAAAGGAGGCTTTTATGAAAGATTTGGATGATAACAGTTTAAACATGAGTGGATATAGTATTAATGAAATTTTTATTGGAATGAAAAAAAGTGTAACTAAAACTCTTACAGAAAGTGATGTCTACACTTACGCTGGTCTTATTGGAGATATTAATCCTGTCCATGTAAATTCTGAATATGCTAAAAATACCCGTTTTGGTGAAAGAATTGTACATGGGATGCTGACAGCTTCTTTCTTTTCAACTATTGTTGGGATGCTGATTCCTGGTGCAGATGCCATATATTTAGGTCAGACATGCAAATTTTTATTACCAGTAAAATTTGGTGATACAATCACTGCCACTGGAGAAGTTACAAAGATAATCCCTGAAAAAAGAATTGCATATATGAGAACCACTGTTACAAACCAACACGGAGAAATAGTTATTGATGGTGAAGCGACAGTGATGGCAACGAAGCCAATTTAGTTTACTTTTTCTCTGAATAGCGACAAAATCTCAGAAGGTAATAACTGTGATTATATTGTTGTCTCTAAACAGATTTTCCTTTCTCTGTTTGGAGACATTTTCTTATGGGAAATTTTATATATTCCTCTTTTTATTGTAAATTAATAGTTGTTATTGTTTCTTTTGCGAAATTTGGGAACTTATATTAAGTGACCATTTCCGAAATTATACATTGGCAAAAAAATTGCTTATTAATTTAATAAACATCTTTAATATTATAAAAAAGGAATTTCTCAATCATTCTATGTCCAGTGTTTTCTTTAAAACAATTTTTTTCTAATACTATTTAATGTGGATACCATCACACCAATTTAGATAAATAAAAACTTTAATTTTTTCTTGTTTTACATATTAGAATTGGCGTTTAGAATAGATGTATCCCCAAAATGGTCTTTTTCTGACAAAATGTATCGTCTATAAAAATTTTTAGGAGGTAAAAATGGATTTTAAATTTTCAGATGCACAATTGATGTTACAAAAAGTAGCAAAAGAATTTGCTGAAAATGAGGTAAAACCTCTTGCAGAAATAATTGATAAAGAACATAGACACCCAGCTGAGACCTTCAAAAAAATGGCTATAGTAGGATTCAATGGAATTGGTACCCCTGTTGAATATGGTGGTTCTGGTGGTACAGACGTTGAAAAAGTTATTATAGTTACTGAAATAGCTAAAAAATGCGCATCCACAGCTGCAATATTATCTATACATACTATTTTTGCACAAGCTATTATGAAGTTTGGAACTAAAGAACAAAAAGAGAAATACTTACCTTTAATGGCTAGCGGAGGGTGGTTGGGTGGCTTTGCTCTAACAGAACCCAATGCTGGATCTGATGCGGCGGCGGCCAAAATGACTGCCATATTTGATGAAAATACCAATGAATATATATTAAATGGTACTAAATGTTTTATTTCTGGTGGAAGCAATGCCAATGCTCTTGTGATTTTTGCCTTGACTGATCCCTCCAAAGGTCTAAAGGGTATGTCTGGAATAATAGTAGAAAAAGGAACCCCTGGTTTTACCGTTGGTAAAGTTGAGGATAAAATGGGTCTTAATGGATCAGAAACTGCTGAATTAATCTTTGAAAATTGCCGTGTCCCAAAAGAAAATCTTTTGGGTAAAGAAGGAAGAGGTTTTGGAATGGCCATGACTTGCTTAGATGGTGCAAGAATTGGAATTGCTGCTCAAGCAGTGGGAATTGCTGAAGGAGCATTGGATGAAAGTATAAAATATGTTCATGAAAGAGTCCAATTTGGTAAACCAATTGCTGCTCTTCAAGGAATCCAGTGGTATATCGCCGATATGGGAACAAGTATAGAAGCTGCTCGTTGGCTAGTTTTTTATGCTGCGTATTTGAAATCTACAGGGCAAAACCATACAAAAATAGCAGCAATGGCCAAATATAATGCCTCAATCGCAGCAAGGGAAGTCACCAATCTGGGATTACAAATACATGGAGGATATGGTTATATGAGAGACTATCCTTTAGAAAGAATGTATCGAGATGCCAAAATTACAGAAATTTATGAAGGAACTTCAGAAATTCATAAATTAGTTATATCAAGGGCAATATTAAGTTAGGGGGGAAAAGAGAGATATGAATATTATTGTGTGTATAAAACAAGTACCAAATACTAATGAAGTAAAAATTAACCAAGATACTGGAACATTGATAAGAGATGGAGTGGAGAGCATTATTAATCCTGATGATAAAAACGCTTTGGAAGGTGCTTTAAAATTAAAGGATCAGTATGGTGGAAACGTCATTGCTCTAAGTATGGGACCACTGCAAGCTAAAGAGGCATTGAGAGAGGCATACGCAATGGGAGCTGATGATGTATATTTAGTCTCAGGAAGAGAATTTGGGGGTTCTGATACTTGGGCTACAGCCACAATTTTGGCAGCAGCTATAGAAAAAATAGGAAACTATGATATCATCTTTTGTGGAAGACAAGCAATTGATGGGGACACTGCCCAAGTTGGACCTGAAATTGCTGAGTTTTTGGATATTCCTCAAGTTACTTATGCCAAAGCTATTGAGGAAAAAAATAATAAATTTCTTATAACAAGAAGTACTGATGGTGTAGATTACATTGTGGAATCTTCAAAACCATTGTTAATCACTGCAATTCAGGAGTTAAATACTCCTAGATACCCAGTAGTAAGTAGAATATTTGAAGCTTATGAAAAGGATATCAAAATAATAGAATTTAAAGATTTGGAAGTTGATCCTACACAAATAGGCTTAAAAGGTTCTCCAACTAACGTTCATAATTCTTTTGTTCCAATAAAAGAAAAAGATAGTGAAATAATAGAGGGTAAAAATATTGAGGAAAAGGTTGAAATCTTGTTAGACAAATTAAAAAAAGTAAATATGATATAGACTTTAGTTTAAGTTTTTTCACTTATAGAAAATCCAGAAGAAAAATTAGGAGGTAAAAAAGTGATTAGAGCAAAGGTTAATAGGGACATTAATTTGGATGATTATAAGAATGTCTGGGTAATTGGGGAACAACATCAAGGAAGTATTAATTCTGTAACAATAGAGCTAATAGGTGAAGGAAGAAAATTAGCAGATAAGCTTGGCAAAAAATTGGCAGTGGTTATGTTAGGTAGTGATATTGATGAAAAAATTAAAGAGTTGCTTCACTATAATGTGGATAAGGTTTTTTATTTAAAGAGTGAGTTGTTGAATATCTTTTCTACTGAGGGTTATTCTATTGCAATTGCTGACCTCATAAATAAAGAAAAACCTGAAATTGTACTATTTGGAGCTACTTCCTTAGGAAGAGATGTTGCTCCAAGAGTAGCTGGAAAAGTCGGGACTGGACTTACTGCTGATTGTACAAAATTAGAAATAGATGAAAACGATAATAAATTACTCCAAACTAGGCCTGCTTTTGGGGGAAATCTTATGGCAACCATTATATGTCCTAAGAATAGACCACAAATGTCAACAGTACGTCCAGGTGTTATGAAAAAGGCAATATATAGTAAAGACTCCTCTGGAGTAATAGAAACTATTATGCCAAATCTAAAAGAAAGCGATATTCGTGCTAAAGTTATTGAAATTAAATCTGCTGGAAAGAAAATAGTTAATCTTGCTGATGCAAAAATCATAGTGTCAGGTGGAAGAGGTCTTAAAAAGGCCGAAAATTTCAAACTAATTGAAAATCTAGCAGAGGCACTGGGTGGGGAAGTAGGTGCGTCCAGAGCTGCTGTGGATTCTGGTTGGATAGAGTCATTTCATCAAGTGGGGCAAACTGGTACCACTGTTCATGCTGATGTTTACATTGCCTGTGGAATTTCAGGGGCTATTCAACATTTAGCTGGGATGAGTGAATCAAAATATATTGTTGCAATCAATAATGATCCAAATGCTCCTATTTTTAAAATATGCGATTATGGAATAGTAGGGGATCTCAATGAGGTTATTCCTGCAATGATAGAATCGGTTAAGAAAAAAATAGGGTAATGGTATAAAATCAAAAAGCGAGGTCACATGGAGAAAACAAGAGAAATATATAAATATATCTTTGATAAAGTCCTTAAAATGACTGATGATGGATTTATAATTATTGATACAGAGGGCATTGTCATTGATATAAATGAATCATATTGCAATTTTTTCTCAAAAAATAAGGAAGACATCGTTGGGAAAAGTATTGTTGACCTTATCCCAACTACAAAAATGATTGATATTGTTAAAAAAAAATACAAGGAAGAAGGGGTAATACATCCATATTTGGAAGGAACCGCCAAAGAAACAAAAGCTATTGTAAGCAGATCCTATGTTGAAAATGATGATGGAGAAGTCATTGCTGGAGTTGCCCAAGTAAAGTTCAGACTTCAAACTCTTGATGTGGTAAAAAAATTAACCACAGAGCATGAACAGCTTGAGTATTATCGTGAAGAATATAAGAGATATCATACTGATAAATGTTCTTTTGATGATATTATAGGCTCTTCTCCATTATTTATCAAAAATAAAATAGCTGGAATGAAGGCTTCTGTGACTAATTTCTCTGTTCTATTAACAGGAGAAACAGGCACTGGCAAGGGAGTATTTGCAAGAGCTATTCATAACAATAGTTCTAGATCTGATAAACCAATTGTTACTATTGATTGTGCTTCTATCCCCAATGAATTATTTGAAAGCGAACTTTTTGGATATGAGGAAGGAGCATTTACTGGTGCTAGAAAAGGTGGAAAAAAAGGAAAATTTTTTATAGCCCATGGTGGAACCGTTTTCTTAGATGAAGTTGGTGATATGCCTCTCAAAATGCAAGCTAAACTTTTGAGAGTTTTGCAGGAAAAGGAAATTGATCCTGTGGGAAGTCTAAAGGCTATTCCTATTGATGTTAGGGTAATTGCTGCTACCAAAAGAGATGTAACTGAAATGATAAAAAATGGTGAATTTAGAGAAGATCTTTTTTATAGATTAAATGTCATCAACATTGAAATGGTTCCACTACGAGACAGAAAGGATGATATTCTTGAAATGGCTGATTATTTTCTATCTGAGCTAAATCGTGAAAAAAAAACATCCAAAATTTTTTCAAAGGAGGTTCTAAAATCCTTTAAGGAATATCAATGGCCTGGTAATGTTAGAGAGCTTGACAATATTATTAAGAGTGCCTATGCCAGTGCAGATAATCTATATATCGATTTGGTTGATTTACCATCTAGAATGATAAGTAACAACTTAATTGAAAAAATTACGCCTGGTAAATCATATTATGAGATGGTTGATAATTATGAAAGGCTTCTTCTAGAATCTACTTTAAATAAAAACAATTGGAATTGTCAAAAAACCGCTGACGAATTAAAAATGCATAGAAGTGTCATTTATAAAAAAATCAACAAATTTAATTTAAAAAAAAATTGATGAATTAAGTTTACAAATTTTTTATGTTAAATTTATTCTAATATGTTGGATCTGATCATTATTTAAAATATATCCCTTTAATTTGTTTCAACTTGTGGATTTAAACTCATCAATAACACTCTCAACTCAATGAGAGTGTTTATTTTTAATTTGTGGATATGAAGTGCTATTATTTTATTAATCTATTTCCTAAGATTTAATGCTAGTCCAAAATTTACCTTTAAATCTAATGTAGAACACAACTCAATATAAAAAATAAATTTAAAATATCACAAAAGGCACTCCCATTAATTTGGGAATGCTCTTTTTTTTACCTGTGCTACTTTTTTTCTTCTAATCAATAAACTTATAATTAAATCTTACTCCATAACTTAAATCTACATCTTTTTTATTACTATGCTTTCTTGCCTCTACTTCAAAGGTCACTCCATAGTTATCTCGCTTTTCTACTGTT
>JGI994J12354_10003060_pt1 | contig 15873 bp, 20 predicted proteins | sample IntmicLarv3ML3BL_FD_12354 | JGI IMG/M metagenome (IMG submission 12354) | reverse complement strand
GCGAGTAATAGCTTTTAAATATACATTGGGGATTGGGTGTTTTCACTTAGGATAGTGATTGCATATGGCAAGGAAGCCCGCAGTGATGTACAGACAGGTCAAGGGTCAGGCATATACCCGCAGAAAATACATGGGCGGTGTGCCTAACAGCAGGATCAGCCAGTTCGATATGGGAAACCTCAGAGAGGAATTCCCCGTAGTTCTCAGCCTCAAAGTAGAGAACCGCGTTCAGATAAGACACACAGCACTTGAAGCAGGACGTATCGCTGCTAACAAAGTGATGAGCAAGAAAGCAGGTGTCGCCAACTACCACTTGAAAGTGCGTGTTTACCCGCACATCGTGCTGAGAGAGAACAAGCTCGCAACAGGAGCAGGTGCAGACCGTGTGTCCTCAGGAATGAGGTCAGCATTCGGAAAGAATGTCGGAACCGCAGCAAGGCTGGAGCACAATCAGATAGTGTTATCCATCAGTTGCACTCCTTCAGCGTTCCCCCTCGCCAAAGAAGCATTATGGAAAGCATCGATGAAGTTCCCCACCCCGTGCTACATAGACGTGGAAAAGGGTACGGAACTCGTCTCATAAGATGTTCGATCTAAAGCTGAACGAAGTCGTGGATTGGATAAGATCCAATGGCTTTTCTTCTGTGGCAGTTCAGCTTCCGGAAGGCCTCAGATCCAAGGCTATGGAAATAGCCGATCTTATTTCTTCTTTTGGCGTTTCAGTTACCATCATAGGTGATCCGTGTTACGGAGCATGCGATATCAGGATGGACAATGCTCAGGCGTTGATTCATTTCGGTCATTCTGCGATACCGTCTCAGAACACAAAGAATGTTCTTTATATCGAAGCGAGAACAGACCGGGACATCAACATTCCCGAAGATCTGGGCAAAGAACTTTTTGGAACCGTAGGATTGCTTGCGACCATCCAGTATGTGCATCTGATCCCACAGGTGAAAGAATTCCTTGAGTCCAAGGGAATGACAGTAAAGGTCTACAAAGGAGATGACAGGATCGCGTATCCCGGTCAGGTCCTCGGATGTAATCATTCTTCCGCCGGGCCGGCGGATTCGTATCTGTTCATCGGCGAGGGAGATTTCCATCCGCTGGCGGCGGCATTCGGAACAAAGAAGAAAATGATAATTCTTAACCCGATATCAGGTGAAACAAGAAATGTGGACGAGGTCCGCGACCGCATCCTGAGGAAAAGATTTGCTGCGATACAGTCAGCAAAGGAGGCTCAGCGGTTTTTGGTGATCCTATGCAGCAAGACCGGGCAGAGAAGGGACTCGGCCGCAAAGGATTCTGCAAAGAAGATAATCGATTCCGGGAAAAAGGTCTACACAGTAGTGATGGACGAGATATCGCCCGACCGTTTACTTTCGTATGATGTGGATGCGTATGTGAATACAGCATGTCCGAGGATAGCGATGGACGATTCCGTAAGATACAGAAGACCTATGCTCACACCTCCGGAATTGGATATTGTCCTTGGGTTGAAAGAATGGGATGATTATTCTTTTGATTCAATATGACCGTAATGTAATTATCCTCTGAAATGATGGGTGTGCATATGCATTCGTTCGATATTCTGAAAAATGTTCCCGATGCCAAAGTAGGCATAGGAATGAAGAATTGTACGGAATATCCCGGAGCAATAGCGTACAACGATCCCGTATCGCTGATATGCGACCTCAAAAAAGGAAAGATCGATGCAGCGGTAAGAGGAGACATGTCTTCTTCTGAACTGTTACCTATACTGAAAAGAGAATTTTCGTTGAAGGAGATACAGAGGACAGTACTCCTGGAACCTGTCGGTAAGAAGCTGGTGTTCATAGCACCTGTCGGAATAGACGAAGGATGGACAGTGGAACAGAAATACGAACTGTCGGTGAATTCCGCAGAACTAATGAAAAGAATGGGAATGGGAACCCGTATCGCAATAATGTCCGGCGGAAGGAACGCCGATCTGGGAAGATCGAAAGAGGTCGACCGAACGATAAACGATGCTGATGTATTGGTAAAAAGGCTGGTATCAGAAGGCTACGACGCATACTGTTCTGAGATATTGATAGAAAACGCAGTTGACGATGCAGATCTGATAATCGCACCCGACGGGATATCAGGAAATCTGCTGTTCAGGTCGTTGCATTTCCTCGGCGGTGCAAAAGCATTAGGTGCGCCTGTTCTAAATATGAAAAAAGTGTTCGTTGACACATCCAGAGCAAAGATCGACTATACCGATTCAATAGCTTTGGCAAAGAGACTCTCGGAGGTTAGGAAATGATATTGGAGATCGACGGTGCACATTCAGGAATTCGTTTCTCGGCGTGCCACTTCATACCCGGGCATGAGAAATGTGCCAGACTTCACGGCCATTCATATATTGTGAGGCTGAGGCTGGAAGGGGATATCGGAGAATCCGGGATGTTAATGGATTTTGTCGTACTGAAGAAAGCACTCCGGTCCTTGGCAGAAGAGCTGGATCATAAAACATTACTTCCTGCGTTGTCAGAGGACGTAAAAATAACTAAGAAGGGAAAAGAGATCGAAGCGATATCCTGCGGTAAACGTTATGTCTTCCCCGAAGAAGATGTCATTATGCTGGACATCCCGACAACGACAGCAGAAGAGATGACAAAAAAGATGGTCTCTCAGATGATCGGGATGATAGCATTCCCGAAGAACATCCGTTCCTTATCAATAGGATTGGATGAAGAGAGAGGACAGACCGCATGGTCCTCGGTGGAACTCAGATGAACGCGATCGTTCTGTTATCCGGAGGACTCGATTCTACCGTCACGTTAGCAGCGGCAGTGAAAGAGAACGATAACATCACGGCTTTAAGTTTCAGATACGGACAGAAGCATACCAAAGAGTTGGAATCCGCTTCGAATGTATGTAAACACTACGGCGTCAAACATATAATAATGGACATGGACCTCAGCATCTTCCGCTCGGCGCTTACCCGCAATGACATGGAAGTTCCGGAGAACCGTGAATCAGAAAAGATGGGTTCAGATATACCGGACACGTATGTGCCAGCACGTAATATCATCATGTTAAGTGTGGCAGCAGGATTATGTGAATCCACAGACGCAGAAAGGATATACATCGGTGCCAATTCAGTCGATTATTCAGGATATCCCGACTGCAGACCCGAATTCTTCAAAGCATTCAAAGAGATGATATCGAAAGGAACAAAAGCAGGCGTTGAAGGCAGGCCGATCTCAATAATGACACCTATTCTGAGCCTTTCCAAAAAGGAAATAGTTCTGCTGGGAAAGGAACTGAATGCACCGTTGGGACTCACATGGTCATGTTACAACGGACGGGAAAAGGCATGCGGGAAATGTGACTCCTGTATTTTGAGATCAAAAGGTTTTTCCGATGCAGGTTACAAGGACGAGGTGCCCTATGAGGATATGTGAGCACTTCCGTTCAATACAGGGCGAAGGTCTGATGATAGGTTCGCTCACATATTTCATAAGACTGACCGGTTGTAATCTGTCATGCAGCTGGTGCGATACCAAGTACTCGAATGAAGAAGAAGGTACAGAGACCCCGGTCAAGAACATCATGGATGTCGTGAAGGATGATCAAAATGTTTGTATCACAGGCGGAGAACCTCTTCTTCAGAATGATGTGTATGAATTAATGGAAGAACTCCTAAAAAGAGGAAAGACCACAGTTCTGGAAACGAACGGTTCCGTTTCGTTATCAAAGGTCCCAAAGGATCCGAAGCTGATAATAAGCATGGACATCAAGTGCCCGTCATCCGGTATGGAAGACAAGATGGACATGTCTAACATTGCTCTTTTGAAACCGACGGATCAGCTGAAGTTCGTTGTCGAGAACAAGAAGGACCTTGAGTATGCGATATCGATCATCGAAAAGGGAGTTGACTGCAACATCATTATCTCGCCGGTAGGCGGAATGGACATCGAGCCGCTGGCAGACGAGATCGTTCGGCGAAGACTTAACGTGAGGGTGTTACCGCAGCTGCATAAGATCATTTGGGGTAACAAGAGATCAGTTTGATCTGTTCGCCATTCTGCGTTTGAAGTTCTCGATGCCTTCTTCCGCAGTCCCTTCTTCGTCAAAGGATACTTTGATGCCCGCCCCTGTCAGTTTATCATAACCGTGCGGGCCGATCCCTCCGGTGATCACAGCATCCACTCCCAGGCCGACAATGGCATCGGCAACTTTCATTCCTGCACCTTCCACAGCGTTCGCGAATTCATTCTTTACCGCAACGTAATCTAACGTTTCCGTATCAACGATCAGGAAGAAAGCAGCCCGGCCGAAGTCATCTGCGATGAATGAATCCAGCGCATCGCCTTCGGTCAGTACGCCGACCTTCATTTCTTGACCGTCCTGATAACTTTCTCTGCAATCTCCAGTAACGCCTTTGCTGTTGCAGAATCAGGTGAACCGGATATGATCGGAGTTCCGGAATCGCCGCTCTGCACCACACCGGCTTCCAAGGGAACCCTTCCCAAGAACTGAACTTCCATCTCCTTTGCGGTACTTTCCCCGCCGCCGGATCCGAATATGTTGGTGATCTCGCCGCAGTGAGGGCAGACGAACCCGCTCATGTTCTCCACAATGCCGATGATCGGCATTTTGGCCTGTGCCGCGAACACTAAGGATTTACGGCTGTCCAGTAACGCAACATCCTGAGGTGTCGTGACAATGACCATGCCGTCGGCCTTCGGTATCAGCTGAATGATCGACAACGCTTCATCACCGGTTCCGGGAGGCATGTCCACTACCAAATAGTCCAAATTGCCCCAATTCACTTCCTCAATGAATTGCCTGATAGCACCCATCTTTACAGGGCCTCTCCATGCTATCGGAATATCCTTGTCAGGGAGCAGGAACGCCATTGACATGACCTTCACGTTATTCGGAGCCGTGACAGGTATGAGCCTCTTGTCTTCGGCGATGATCTGTTCGCTCTCAACGCCTAACATCTTCGGAATGTTCGGTCCGTGGATATCAACATCCATGATCCCTGCCTTGAATCCTTTGAGGGCGAATGCAGTCGCAAGGTTAACCGATACGGTACTCTTACCGACGCCGCCTTTTCCGCTCAGAACGATGATAACGTGTTTGATCTTTTTCAGATTCTCCTGAAGCATAATGTCCGATTCGCTGATCATGGATGCCATTCAACCACCTGCCCCTGAGATACGTTAACCCGATAAAAGATTTGTCCATGTTCCAGTAACTCGAAATAAACCATTTTTCCGATGCTGGATGGCAATATTTTAATGTGCGTTAAGAACTATAAACCAACATTGCCATAAAAATTCATAACATTGTTGATTTTCTTCCTTTTTCTGTGTTTTTCAAAGCTTCCGATTCATACAATGTTAAATAATCTCGGCTCGTTACACTGTGCATGGTTAATAAGACGGTCGATCTGTTAATAATTGACAATGTATCGAAAAAGTTCGGGAACAGGACCGTTCTGAAGGACGTCAGTGCGAAATTGACCACCGGCGGAAAGCTGGGATTGATTGGAAAAAGCGCTGCCGGGAAGAGCGTTCTGATCCATATGATCCGCGGAAGCGCAGAGTACGCACCGACAAAGGGGAAAGTGATCTATCGCGTCAATCAGTGTACTAAGTGCGGAAACCTGGACCTCCCCTTCGAAGGCGAACCGTGCACGAAATGCGGGGCATCCTCAGTTCTGAAGGAAGTTGATTTCTGGGCACTGCCGGAAAGGGATCCGCTGAGACAAGCGGTGAAGGAACGTATTGCGATCATGCTCCAGCGCACATTCGCGCTCTTCGGCGACAAGACCGTCATCGAGAACATATTCGAAGCGCTTGGTGACAAGATGTCCGAAGGTCAGAAGGTCACCAGGGCGATCGAGCTCTTAGAATTCGTGAACATGACCCACCGTACGACACACATCGCAAGGGATCTTTCAGGAGGAGAGAAACAGAGGGTTGTGCTTGCAAGACAATTGGCAAAGGATCCGTTGTTCTTCCTTGCGGACGAGCCCACGGGAACGTTGGATCCGAAGACCGCGGACCAGGTGCACAAATCCCTCGTGAAGCTGGTCAATGACAAGAAGATATGCATGATATTCGCGTCACACTGGCCGGAGGCTGTGGACAGTATGGCAGACGATGCCATGTGGCTGAACGAAGGCAGCGTAGTGATGCATGATAAGCCGAAAACGGTCACGAAGAAGTTCATGGAAGAATACCGTTTCGACAAAGAAGAGTCAACAGATATCGGAGACACGATCATAAAGCTGGAGAACGCAGAGAAACACTTCTTCTCCGTCGTCAGAGGGGTCGTCAAAGCAGTCGATGATGTCTCGTTCGAGATCAAAGAGAGAGAAGTGTTCGCACTTGCGGGACTGAGCGGCGCGGGAAAGACGACAACGTCAAGGATGATCGCAGGCATGTCTCCGTGTACAGGCGGTTCCGTGACGATCAAGATCGGTGACGAGTACGTCAACATGTCAGAATCGGGATTCTTGGGAAAGGGAAGGGCCACACCGTATATCGGGTTCCTGCATCAGGAATATACACTGTATCCGTTCGATACCATACTTCAGAACTTAACAACATGCATCGGAATGAAGATGCCCGCAGAACTTGCGAAGATCAAAGCGATCCAAGTGTTGATGAGCGTGGGGTTCTCCGAAAAGGAAGTCGAGAACATTCTGTATACATACCCTGATTCCCTGAGCGTCGGAGAATGTCAGAGGATAGCGTTCGCGCAGGTGCTGATAAAAGAGCCGAGGATCATTATCCTCGACGAACCGACAGGAACAATGGATCCGATCACCAAAGTAGCGGTTGCGAAAGCGGTCCTCAGAGCAAGGGACGAATTCGGTTCTACCTTCATTGTCGTCAGTCATGACATGGATTTCATTACCAACTGTTGCGACCGTGCCGTACTCATGGAAGGCGGTAAAGTAAAGATAATAGGCAAACCCGAGGAGATAGTGAAAGCGATCACAGAGGGCGAAAAATGAAACAGCGTATCGGCCGGTACCTCAGTTTCGTGGAATGCCGTGAGTCGATGGGGCTCGGAGCCGGCGGTGCGCTGGCACAGCGCGCTACCATATCAGAATCCGGACGTGACGTTGTAGCTATTGCAATGGGACCGGGACGCAGACACATCACCAAACCCGTATGTGAGATCACATACGCACTGAGGGAAGAAGGCATTGACACTTCCGTTCTCGTAGTGAATGCGGGATCTGGGGTCCCTGCGGATTCTCCGGACATGACGGTATCATGTTTCGGCCTTGAGGATACAGCAGTTCAAGGTTGCCCTTATACATCTGGGGAACGTAAGGAACCACATAATCTACAAGGCCCGTCTGATCCTCAGGAATGTCAACATTCCTGCGATAATCGTATCTCAGGCGCCGGTGGACTTCGAAGATTTCGCGACAATCGGGATCAAAACAAGAGTGGTCATGCCCCCTGAGGACAAGATAGCCTCGATAGGCGAGATAAGGGAGATAGTCAACGGCGTGGTCCGCGGTGTCTCCACTTCGCAAGAGAAACTGGATGAGATCGTTTCGAAGGTAAGATCAATGCTTCCGAGGGAGTGAAATGAAGGTCATCGTCAACAGCTCGGAAAAGAAACTGAAGGACGGTGCGACCCTGAAGGATGCCCTGGCCGGTGAACCGTACGTCAAAGGAGCGGCCGTTTCCGTTCTTCTGTCAACAGAGAGAACAAAGAAAGCATCCAACAGTTTTGATATTATCACGGACAAAGGAACGATGTCGATAAAGCTGGACGACAGTAAGGACGCGGAGATCTGGAGGAATTCCGTCGAGAACGTGAAAGGTTCGACATTAAGATGGATAACTCACAATCTCATAGCATTCGGTTCGTTCCCGACGAAGATAAAAGGAGACCGCACGCCAAGGATGTACAGACGGTATGATTGCTTTTTCTCCTTGGGCGGATTCGATAACGACACGACCTATATGATGATCGCGAAAGAGGATCACAAAGCATCCTACGGAGCGGGAACGGGAAGGATCGGAAGAGTGACGAAAGGCAGACACATAATTGATTCCATGAGAGAGGGAGATACGGTCATGAACATTTCCCCCGTGGTGTCCGAACAGAGTACAGAAAATGTTGTTACCACCTCTGATCCGAATTTCAAACTGGAAGGCGGGATGGAGATAAGCAGTTACGTCAAGATCGAACTGAACAAGAACTCTCCGATGTCATCCGAACATGTGCTCGTAGCGTCAAGGAACGGATCGATGAAGGTAGGTGACAGCACAGGAAGTCTTGCTGTTTTCACGGAAAATACTGACGTTGATATGGAGATCGAAGAATCTGCCGTAAGGTCGAGAGGAACTGTCACGGTCAGGTGCAAAGGCGAAGGTGCAGGGAAGATATATGCATACCGTGTCAAGAGACAAATGATACCGCAGCACAACCTTGCAGGGAACATCATTCAGGGGATGCACCTGATGGACATGGTGTCGCCAAAGGATACGATCACCGTGGAAACAGTACCGAAAAGGATACTGTCCGTAGGTATGACCCAGACGGCCGGAGAAAAGTTCCTGAGAGACATGGGAATAAAGCAGATCCGCACCGGTGACACATCGGACGGATCGATAATAGTCGCCCAGGAACCGGAATGGACGATGAATGCATTGGAGAAAGGAGAAGCGGAAACGTTAGGTATCCCGAAGGACGGTATTCACAAGATATCACTCGACCGCAAAAAATCTCCGAAAGATTGCATCTACTTCGAAAAGGTCACGGGACTGGACCACAAGCCGATCGGCGAGCTTACAGTGCATTTCACTTTCAAAGGGATGCCTTTGATAACCTTCGACGGCGATACACAGAGAGGGAAGTCACTGTATCCCGGAGATGAGTTCAAGAGCTGTAAGAAAGGGGACATCGGACTGACCAATCAGGTCAGGCCGCAACGCGGCCTCATAGGGATACGGTTGGAGAACAGCAAGGAGTTCGGACCGACAGGCGAGGAACCGTACGGAACGAACATCCTGGGAAAGTTCGAAGGCGATCTGAAGAAGATGATGGACGGACTGAAGGAAGGAAGCAGGATATACGTCACGGAGCGGGAACTATGAGCGAAGAAAGGGAGACAAGGATGGTAGTGATATCTCCGAGATCGGACATAACACCGGACCAGATCGCCAGGACCATTCATTCACTGGGAAAGGACGTGACCGTAAAGGAATCATGCTACGGTTCAGTGATGGAGGGTCCCAGGAAGGATGTGCGTGAAGTGCTGCAGAAGATAAGGGAGATCGAACCCAACGCAATATTCTCCAAAGTACGTGCGTACCCTGTGGGAGACCCGAGGAGATGCAGAGCGCATCACGGAACAAGACCGGGATTTGCGCAGGTGGAACGGGAATGGTCAGAGCTCAGTAAGATACAGATCGCGCTGGACAGCTCGGACAGAGGAGAGAGGACGGAAGAGAAGGCAAAGAAGGGAAAGCTTCCGGTAAACGAATTCAAGAAGATATGTGAGGTATACGAATGAAGGTTTTCATAGATCCGCCGAACAGCCTGATATTATTCGATCTGGTGGAAAGATTCGGACACGAACCGCTCAGTACGATGGCGGCGATCCAGGAAAAAGTGGACAACCTGGAGATAGACATGCCGCCCATGAACGTGTCGTTGGACGATGTGATGAAAGGGCTGAAGTATGCAGGTATAGAGGTTCCGTCAGGGGTCAGAGGAAGACTTGCGGTATGGGGCCCCATGATAGACAGTGCCGAGGCCGCAGTGATAATGGAGGACGCACCGTTCAGTTTCGGATGTGTCGGATGCGAACGTACGAACATGATGGTAAGATACCTTTTGAAAAGGCGTAAGATACCGTTGCTGAACGTAAGTTACCCGAATGATGAAGAGGATGCGAAAGCGCTCGTGACGAAGATCAAAGAATTCCTGGAGGCGCTGAAATGATCAAGATAGCGCAGATATCATGCGGTACGGAATACAGTGCGGTGCAGTACGAGATAGAGAAGGCAGCGAGGAGCGTCGGAGCCAAGATGGTATATCCGGATGTTTCCGCAGCGGACATAGGGAAAGCAGTGGAAAGGTTTGGATTCAATCCGCGTTCCCCTCAGCTGAAGCTGATGATCGCACGCGCCGTTCAGCTGGCTGATGATATGTACGATGCCGATGCGGTGTTCATCTCAACGTGTTTCAGGTGTGCCGAAGGTGCACTCGTCAGGAACGAACTGAGAAGGTTCATCCAGGAGAACACGAATCTCCCGGTCGTTACGTACTCGTTCACAGAGAGACTGAAAGCGGCGCAGCTGCTGACAAGGATGGAAGCTCTTGTTACCGTGGTCTCCAGGAAAGAGCTGCTGGCAAGGGAAAGGCAAACAGGGATCACTGTGGGAATAGACTCCGGTTCGAGTACCACCAAAGCGTTAGTGATGATAGACAATAAGATCGCCGGAAAGGATTGGACACCGTCCGGAGATGTCATCAAGTCAGCGGAACTGGTGCTGGAGAATGCACTGAAGGAAGCAGGCATAACATACGATCAGGTAGAAGCAATGGGAACCACAGGATATGGCCGTTTCACATTAGGGAAGCACTTCAATGCGAAGCTGGTGCAGGAAGAGCTTACCGTGAACTCCAAAGGAGCCGTCTGGCTGGCAGATCACCAACGAGGAGAAGCAACGATAATAGACATCGGAGGAATGGACAACAAAGCCATCACGGTACGTGACGGCGTTCCGGACAACTTCACGATGGGCGGAATATGTGCCGGAGCATCGGGAAGGTTCCTGGAGATGGTGTCGAAGAGAATGAAGATAGAGGTCACGGAATTAGGGGCGCTGGCAGATAAAGGGGATTGGAGGAACGCCAAGATGAACTCATATTGCTCGGTGTTCGGTATCCAGGACCTCGTTACAACATTGGGAGAAGGGAAGACCTTTGAGGATGTTGCCGCTGCGGCCTGTCACTCCGTTGCTGAACAAGTGTACGAACAACAGCTTCAGGAGATAGATGTAAGGCACCCGATCATTCAGGTCGGAGGAACATCGCTGATATCAGGACTTGTGAAAGCCGTCGGTGAGGTATTAGGATCGAAACCGATAGTTCCGCCGAACTCTCAGTATATCGGAGCAGTGGGCGGAGCGTTGCTGTGTTCAGGATTCTTGGGTGACATATAATGGACATAATCGTAGAAGGAGCGGATGAATACGGATCGGCGGCATACCGTCAGCTGTTCGATGTCGTGATGAGCGACATCGGGAAGGCAGTGATGATGGAGAACGTGTTGTTGATCCTGAAACCTGAAGTTCCTCTGTTCGTCTTTTCCGTTAAGCTGAGGAACGAACCTGAAAGTCTTAAAATAAAGGATGCGGCAAGCATACGTTCGGAAGGAGAGGACGTTCACATCACGATATCGGATGAACGGTATGCTCCGGAGATACTGAGACAGTTATGGGACATGCACGGAAGAAGTAACGTTACGCAGAGCACAAGGTTCGACATATCAATATTCGGAGCAGATCCGGACAGGATATCCGAGATCGAGATATCGTCAGGCGAAGAGGTCCTGAAGGAAGTGATCGGTGCGGTATGGAGAGCAATGCCGGAAGGCATCAAGGCAAGGCACACGTTCATCACCGGGAACGTCGTGACGATAATGGCCACTGAGGAAATAGTGACATCAGAACTGAGAAAAGAAGCAGAATCGGCACACAAAAGGATGGTGGGATGATGTTCGAGGTCCTGATGTATGACGGCGGCGTATACCGTTCGAATGAACTTTTCGAGCTGATCGAGGATGTCGGAGGAGCCGTCATCCAGCAGACGAGAAGCGCACAGATGCTTACGGTCACGATGACCGTCCCCGGCGAGGACCGCAATGTTGTGGAAGCATTATGTAAAGAGATAGGCGGCATCGTGAAACCGGTGCCGTTAGCGGGCACGGAGATAGCTGTGATCGGCCCCACACTGGGAAGGCATCATATGCCGCATCCGATCTGCGACATAGCGGAACAGCTCAGACAATACGGTTCCATCACCGTGGTCATGGGATTGGCAAGAGGCCGAGGTAAGGCAACATCTCAGATATCCGCCAGAGAGATCGGGATAATCGAGGAATACGATGCGGCGATATTTGTCATGGGTAACTTCAAGTCATGCGTGGAAGCAAAGAGACATCTGATCGAGAAGATCGGCATCCCGGTCATACTGGTAACAGGTCCGATGCCGGACGGAATGGACGAGAGCTGTGAGGCCATCATCCCAGGAGTAGGAAGAAGAGCGGAAAGGATGCGTATTGCCGAAGACCGCAAGAAACTCGAAGAGATCGCGGATAAGATGAATGATGTCCTCGCGGAAAGGAAGATGATGCTGGAAGAAGACCCTCTTTTCGTGAATCCTGCGGAATTGAAGAAGCTTCTGGAAGAATACGAACCGATAAAGGAAAGTCTGCGCCCGGCACCGATAGTGCTGCATTTGGATGGACTGAGAGTGAAGATCCCGATGAGAGATCACTTGGAAGAGATAAGCAGCATCCGGGTCTACGGCCGTAAATTGGGAGAGATCGCAAGGATATCGGAATCGAAGATAAGCGACAGCAGCATGATAATCAGGATCATGTCGGTATCCGAAGTGGAAGATGCGGACAGAGTAAGGAAATGAGATCAGGGATATACGTTCTGTTCATTCGCTTCGACGCTCCGAAAGATATCAGAACAGGTGCGTTAGGTATCATACGTTTTCATGGCGATTACTGTTACATCGGAAGCGCAATGAACGGCCTGGACCAGAGAATATCACGTCATCTCTCAAAGGAAAAGAAGATACACTGGCACATCGATAATCTCACTGTTGTTGCAGACAGCATAGAAGCCTTCGAGTCATCATCATACGACGAATGCGGACTCCGCAGGAAGGCCGAGGAATCAGGGATGATCCCGGCGGTGAAGGGGTTCGGCTGCTCAGACTGCGGATGCGATACGCATCTTATGGTCTCGAACGGGAAAAGCAGAACGAAACTCGTTGAAAGTGAAGGCCTGACGGTATTCAGAGACCACAGGGTCACGTGAGCGTATGTGTCCGGACATCCTCTCTTTATCAAAAGACTTATAATATAACCTACCTTATTCCAGTTTAATAAAATACGGTCAACACCAGTCAAGGTGGAGGGCAATCACAAATGACAAGCGAAGAGAAAGTTAAGGTTAAGAAAGTGAAAGAACCGAAGCCGCCTAAGGAAAAGAAGGTCAAAGAACCGAAGCCGCCTAAGGAAAAGAAAGTCAAAGAGCCGAAAGTAAAGGCAGAGAAAGCCCCCAAAGAGAAAAAGGTAAAGCCTGTGAAAGTAAAGGCAGAGAAAGCCCCCAAAGAGAAAAAGGCCAAGCCCGTGAAAGTGAAGGCAGCGCCCAGAGTAAAGGAACCGAAGCAGCCTAAAGTGAAAGAGCCGAAGGTGAAAGCGGAAAAGAAAACAAAACTCTCGACCGGAAGCAAACTTGCAATAGAGCTCAGCGCGATCGTCGGAAAGGACAACGTATCCGAGAGCGAGATAGACAGGATGCTTTACAGCCACGATCTCGCACCCCTTCCGAAGGAAGCAGGATTGGCATTCAAGAATGTTCCTGATGTGATCGTAAGGCCCAGCACACTTGAAGAGGTATCAGAGATAGTCAAGATCGCCGTCAAAGAGGGTGCAGCAATAACCCCCAGGGGTGCATCCACATGGGGTCTCGGAGGCTCCATGCCGACCGCAGCAGGTATCCTGATGGACATGTCTGCGAAGATGGACAAGATAGTTGAGATCGATGAAGTGAACATGTCTGTGAAAGTACAGGCAGGCTGCACATGGAAGAAAGTGATCGACGCATGCGAGAAGAAAGGATACCTCGTTCCGTCATATCCGTCAAGCTTCCCGGCCGCGACCGTAGGAGGATGGGCATCCACCGGCGGCATAGGCATAGGCGGCTACAAGTACGGACCGGCGAAACAGAACATCCTCAGTTTAGAGGTGGTCACAGCAGACGGTTCGATCGTCAAAGCAGGTTACGACACGATAGCGGACAACATGTCCGGTTACAACCTTACTCAGCTGTTCACAGGTGCGGAAGGAACACTTGCGATCATCGGAACCATCACATTAAGACTGAGCCCCTTGGGAAAGATCAGGCCGTTGGCATACGACTTCAAGACGCTGAAGGAAATGGGTGCACCGATAAACGATATCACACGCCACCCCAGCCTCAAACCGTTACACATAGCCTGGTCCGACTACATGCACTTCGAGAACCAGAGACTCGCAGGTGTGCACGCACCCGACGTCAAGAACCTGTTCCTCGTGACCCTTCAGGGTGACGATGCGTTCATGGACCTGGAAGAGAAGACCGTTGACGAAATAGTCGCAAAATACGGTGGTGTGAAGGTCGATCCGCACATCGCAGAGCACGAATGGGAAGAACGCTGCTACGAGTTCAGGGCACGCAATGTCGGTACCGGTTCGATCCCGGCCGAAGTTGTTGTGACGAACGAACACTGGGCAGAATTCGTTGACGAATGCTACGAAGGATTCAAGAAGATGAAGATGGACAAAGGCGGTATCATCGGTATGATCGCAGACCGCAGCACGGCCATGTTCATGCCCTACTACTTCATGGACGGGGAAAGTCTTCTGGGAATGACCGGTTTCGCATACAACTTCTACATGGGAGACCGTGCAGCAGAATACGGCGGCCGTTCACTCGGACTCGGAGTGTTCTTCGCATCTAACCTGGACACCCTGCACTGTAAGGAAACCGTAGCATACATGCGCGCGCTCAAAGCGGCCATGGACCCCAATGACATCATGAACCCCGGACACCTGGTATGCGGAAGCACAAGGTTCGGTATCAAGATGGGCAAGGAACTTATGGGCATCGCAAGCACAATGCTCCAGGGTATCAAAGGACTCCTTCCGGAAGATTCATCATTCAAAGGGAACACAAAGAGATTCCACTTTGATGAGATGGAAGAGGAAAAGGAAGAATCCCGCGAAGACGGAACCTACCAGTAAAACTCTTTATAACAATTCAAAGAGGTCGGCGATCGTGTTCACGATCTCCACCTCTCCCACTTTTTTCCAATCTTCTTTTGTGTAAGCTCCGCTTAACACTCCGATGAACCCCGAACCTGCCGTTTTGGCGCATTTGTAGTCCATTCCGTGGTCTCCTATGTAAATTACATCATTCACAGGACACCCAATGGCCTTGGCGAGATTATGCATCGCCGCAGAGGAGGGTTTTGCATCAGCTTCAGAGAAATCGTCCCTGCACACAAGTCCGTCCAGAAGTTCCATGACATTATTCTGCGTCAGTATCTTGGTTGCGTATTCCCTGCATCCTCTTGTCAGGACACCGGTCTTGAATCCATTCTTCCTGAGTTCTGTAAGCAGCCGCAAAGCACCGGGAAACGGCCTTGCAAGATCAGAGTTCTCCAGTTCGATATCCCTCGCACGTGAAGCGATACGTTTTTCGATATCATGGAGCTCGTTAGCTCTGCCGGCTTCCACAAGGTACCTCACGCCGGAGTCCAGATTGAACTTCGATCCTCCGGCACGATCGATAGCATTCTCGGGAATGCCTGCCCTTATCATCTCGTCAAAGACGAGATCGGCCATTGCGGCGTAATCGATGTCCGTGTTCATGAGCGTACCGTCCATGTCAAAACAGACGGCCTTGTATTGCGAAAGCATATCCCCCGAGATGCAACGGAAGTAGATAACCGTGTTGTGAATGGAAAGTATCAGGTGAGGGTAGTAGACCCCCTTCTGTTTCAGGCGGCATTCAACTAATGCACCCTACCCGCCGGTCCTCGGGCAATCACCCCGGCTGTATGGGCTTG
>JGI994J12354_10003059_pt1 | contig 15883 bp, 16 predicted proteins | sample IntmicLarv3ML3BL_FD_12354 | JGI IMG/M metagenome (IMG submission 12354) | reverse complement strand
AGGTGGTTTATCCTGTTCACCCCAACCCTGCCGTTAAAAACATAGTTTATAACATGCTTTACGGTGCAAAGGGTGTTCATATTACAAAGCCTTTAGATTTTGTGGATATGCACAATCTGATAGCAAAATCCCATCTTGTGCTGACGGATTCAGGCGGCATACAGGAAGAAGCGCCGACGTTCGGTAAGCCTGTTGTTGTGCTTCGCAACGTAACGGAGCGGCCTGAGGGTATAAAGGCAGGCACCTTGGTTCTGGCAGGGAGCGATAAGAAAAAGATTGTTTCTGTTGTTAATGAGCTGATGAATGACAAAGTGGCTTATGAAAAAATGGCAAATGCAAAAAATCCCTTTGGTGATGGCTTTGCCTCAGAGAGGATTGCAGAGGCGATTAAATATTATTTTAACCGCATTGATGTACGGCCTGCGGATTTCAGCATATAATTAAAACAAACCCCGTTGTTTTCTTAAATGAAAACAGCGGGTTATTTTTTACGTTTAAAGGGATGAAGAAGGACATACAACTTTAAACTCCTGGTTTTTGCTTTGAAAATAAAATAATGGACATACAACTTTTATATAGGTTTTCATAATATGTATTACTATCAGCTTTCCTTTAAAAATCGCGGTAAATAAGGGGAGCTTTATGTTAAGCAGGCTTTTGCTTTTGCGCTTTGTAAATACCTGCTGAATATATAATATAAGCCGCATTGTATATCATATACGATGGCATGCGGCTTTGAAAATGAGGAGGCATATAAATGGTTCAAGGATTTAATCAAGGTCCGGGCGGTGCAAATGACAATACATTATGTATGTTTTTACTTTTATCGCTCCTTTGTCCGGGAATTTTCGGCGGCATGGGCGGCAATAATATTTTGCCGCTTGTACTTCTTATGAGCTGTTCTTCTTTATAGAAAGATTAAGCAGTATGCTTGAATTTTATTGCAATTTCAATTAGCCGGCTGCTGAAGGTAACTTACTCATAGGCAAGGGTAAAAGCACGTTTATATATGAGCGGTATGTATAAACGTGCTCTCTGTCTCAAGAGATTATTGAGAGCTTAATATTTGATTAGAAAGAGGTGAGAAATGAAAAATAACTAGACTTAAAACAGATATTACCGTATTTGATATTATATTTACGACAGGGCGGGGCAGTTTTTAACCATACTCTAATTGAATGTTCAATAACTGTTCATAAGCTGCAAATAATTACTTCACAAATATTTGCTATAGTAAATATAAATGAACAAAGTTTATCTGAGTTTTCAAATCATCAATTGTTAACACATGAAAAAGGGGGCAGCATATGAACAAATTTATAGGAGGACTGCTTATTATAACCTTGCTTGGCCGTCCGGCCATAATAAAAGTAGATTATATAGCATATGAATTTTTCAAATCCAACGATGTTTTAATCAATTATCTTAGAAAAAATGAAATCTCTGAAATAGAGCCGGAAAAAGAGGAGGATAAAATAAACCTTTTACTGAAAGAAATAGATGATAATAAGAGAAAAATAAATATATTGGTAAAGGAGAAGAAGCAAGTTGTAGAAAGCCTTGAATATGCTATGAAAGCCAAGGCCGTTAGCAAAGCGCCCCTTAGCGAGGAATTTATATTAGAGTTTAAAGAATTTAATGATTTATACGCAGAAAAAAGAGACTTTATTCAAACAGACATAGATGCGCTTATTAATACGGATTTCAATGATATTCAAAAAGAAATGCTACATAGCGAAACGGATTATGAATATATTATTGCCGAATTTGAGCAATTGGCCGAAAGCCAAAACAGCATTATTTCATTTTTGAAGAGTCTGATTGATAAAGGCAACACTACATTGGCGCTGAGCGCTTAAAAGCAGGCTTTATAAAAATCGGTTATCTCATTAATAAAAGCCCGGCCTATTATTTATAGGTACAGGGCTTTTTATATATCATGTTATTATAACCATTTTGATATTATATCATAAATCCTCTTATCCAGGGAATTTATTCTCTCGGAAATATCCCAAAGATAATGGGCATCGGAATTTTTCAAAAGCGGTAGGTTTTCAATAACGGGATTATCCTTGCGTATAGAGTGGTATTTTGCCATATCCTTGATTTCAACAGCGCTCATTACACAATCAGGCGGTACAAAGCCCAAATTGGAGAGCAGGCTGAAAGAATCCCTGTCAATATGCGCGGGAAAATACAGGCCGCCATACTTTGTCATCAAATCATTAAGCTCATAGAAAGAAATGCCCGATGCGTTAACGAGGAGATTATCCAGCTGCCCCGTAATTTCATCTTTTGAGTTTAATATAAACTGATTGCCGAAAATTTCAACCCGGTTAGCTATATCAGGCAAAGAATCGTAAACAACCTTATCAAAAGCCATAGCTCTGTCCAAGGAGGGAAAAAGGCAGACAGCATGGACCTCTTCCAGCGTATTTATCTCCATACCGGCAAGAGCCTTTATACCGGCGCTTTTTGCAATTTCCAGAAAAGCTGGGCAGTTCCTTGCGGTATTATGATCCGTAAGCGCAATAATATCGAGCCCCTTGAGAACGGACATGTTAACGATATTGTTAACTGTCATATCGTCACTGCCGCAGGGGGAAAGACATGAATGTATATGCAGGTCGTAATAGATAAAATCACTTCCTAAAAAGAAAAATAACTGATAAAGCCCTTAAAACTTTATGTAATAGAGGCATAAATATGCCTGCCTATATGAAAAGCGGCCTCTTTTGTCGTGAGAATGGGTATGCCGTGCTCATTTGCCTTATCTATTGCGTTGGAGTCGGGCATGGCGCCTTCGGCCATTATAATACATGCAACATCTGTAAGAGAAGCAACGGCAACAACATTCACATTATTCATAACAGTTATCCACGCGGAAGATTCGGGAGCCTTGCTCATGGCGAAGCTGAGAAGGTCACAGCAGTAAATGCCTGTAATTTCATTACCGAGCCCGCCTTGGCCGGCCATTATTTCCATATTGAAATCAGATGCAATTTTTTCTACAGTCATATTGAATCACCCTTTCCGGATTTTATTTATGATCGTTTTTATCCCAGCTGCTTAAGCTGGCAAGGGTTTGGGCTATATTGTGCATGGATTCTCTTAAAACAAATACGCAGTCGTTTATTGAAGAATAGCCGCGTACAATATCCTCCGCAAAGGCTCTGCAAGATGGCGCCCCGCAGCTTCCGCAGTCCAGCCCCATGAGGCTTGCGCTGATAGTATCTATTTCCGTCAGCTTTTCCATTGCGCTGGAAATATTGCTGTCTAGCTCAAGAATAGGCTGATAATCCACAGATTTATTCCATTTCATATATTCCGGTGTTAGGGGTTCTTTTAAGCTATTGCGTACAGGGAGCAAATTTTTGCGTAAGGATTGTAGCTTAACCATTGAAATAAAAGGATTTTCAACAGTCAAAACACCGCCTACGCAGCCGCCCGGACAGGCATTAAGCTCTACAAAATCCACAGGCAGATTTTCATTTTCCAAGCTCTCCAATACTCTTATACAGTTTTCAATACCGTCTGCCGCCAGATAGCGCTCATCTAAAGATGCGCTTGCCTCCCCGCCGGAACAGCCCCAGCCAAGCCCTAAGCTGCCGGACTGCATGCTTTCTTGCGGGGAAGAATCGGGCTTGTTCAGCAGATTGATTAAAAGCGGATAAATCTCTTTAATTGCAATTGCTCCGTCAAGGTTGCTTTTTTCAATGCCTATGGGATTATTCACGGTTGTAACCTTGGCAGGGCAGGGGGAAATAAAGATTGCGCCTATTTCCGAAAGGCTAAGGCCGGTTTTTGCAGCGGCTTCTTTTTTTGCCGTGAATCCGGACAGCTCGGATGGGGTAATTATAGGCAGTATATTATCAATCAGATCAGGAAAGCGGATTTGTATAAGTCTTGTTATAGTTGGACAGGCAGAGCTGATAATAGGTTTTTTTCCGAAACCTGCTTCTATGTATTTTCTGGTTGCGCAGCTGACAAGCTCCGCCGCTTTTGATACTTCATAAACCTCATCAAAGCCCAGCTCCAGAAGCGCTGTGTTTAAAACTGAGGGATTTTCTAATCTGGAGAATTGGCCGTAAAGAGAAGGTGCAGGCATAGCTATGTTGTATTTGAATTTTTCGAGAATACTCATATCATCATAAACGGCTTTTTTTGCATGATGAGGGCAAATGCGAATACATTCTCCGCAGTCTATGCACCGTTTTGTCATAATTTCCGCTTTGCCCTTGCGAACCCGTATAGCTTCGGTTGGACAGCGTTTTATGCAGTTGGTGCAGCCCTTGCACCAATCGCTGATTAATGTAACTGAATGGAAAGTGCCTGACATAGATAGGACTCCTTTACATTGGTTTGTTCGCAGGATTTTATGAAATCCGCTATTTGCATTTTATTTGTTAAGTATAAGTAGTTTAACGGTTGTTCCCTGGCCTACAAGGCTTTCGATTTGCAAATCATCTGTATACTCCTCCATATTCGGAAGACCCATGCCGGCGCCGAAGCCTAGATCTCTGACATCATCAGTGGCGGTGGAATAACCTTCTTGCATGGCAAGGGTAATATCGGGGATTCCCGGGCCGTTATCAGAGAGAACAAGCTCAATTTTATCGGGATAAACTTCAACATCCACTTCGCCGCCGCCTGCATGTATAACCATATTAATTTCCCCTTCATAAAGGGATATAGCCACTTTTCTTATAATAGCAGGTGGAAAGCCCAGCTGCTTCAATGTTTTTTTAATATTGCTGGAGGCCTCTCCGGCTCTTGAAAAATCATCACCGGGAACATCATAATGTAAAGTAAGACGGTTGCTCATTAACATTCCCCTCCGCCTCTTAAGCCCCTTTCATAAAGCAGACCGCAAGCTGCGAACATGGTATGCTTTGTGGAAAGAATACATATGCCTTTTTCCTCCGCCAAAGCCAATATGGCCTCCGTTGGAGTTTTGCCCCTTACAAATACGATGCACTGCATATCCATCATTTCGGCCGTTCTGACAACCTGAGGGTTTAGAAGCCCTGTAAGAAGCGCTGCCTGATCTTTTACAAAGGCAAGCACCTCGCTCATCATATCGCTGCCGCAGGCTGTATGTATTTCATGCTCCATCATATCCTCGCCGCAGTATAGAGTGGCGTTAAGTATCTCTTTCATTTCCTTGATATTCATAGCTTCCTCCGCTTTCCGTATTAAAGTATTTATGTTGCTGATATAATTAGTTTGCCTCGGCAATTGTGTATTAGGTTTAAGTGTAAATATTGTTAATAACTTTGTTTGACAGGATTTAGACAAAGTAAGCGTTGCTCAAGCTCCTAAAAAGTTAAATTGACAACATGTATGAATTAAGAAAATATTTTATGTCAAAAATTTTATGGCGATTTTTGATGCTCGAATTGAGCTGTAAAACTCCGGCACTAAGGTCGTTCCTGTTGAAAATGATGCGGGCTAAAGGCTTTGCGACATTTGGCCGTAAAAGGCGGCTTATGGCGCAACAGCCTTTAAATTCAGCCGATATTAAATGGCGGAAGGGCAAACTGAGCCTTCCCCATGGAATTAGTATGCCACAAGGCATAGGTTAAAGTCAATTTAACAAATATAGAAAATATTGTCAAAATTAAGGCTTTATATAAATTTTTGCTTATAATGGTCCATAATGATTATTAAAATAAAAGTTTAACAAAGTTAATTAAAAGACTGGATTTTATAGTGAGAATTTGTTATTATATCTACAAAGAGCTCGAAATACTGTATACAAGTTTATTTAGGTTGGTATACAAAGGAGTTCATTGGTTAAACAAACCTAAGGAGGTATTCCAAAACATGCAAAACAGCAAGACTAAGATACCCTTTCCGGGTACAGCGGAGCAGGAAGCTATGCTTCTTGAGGTTGTCAAAGCCCATAGCGAAGACCCCGGAGCTTTGATGCCTGTTTTACAGCAAGCGCAGGGGATTTACGGCTACCTGCCTATTGAAGTGCAGACTATTATTGCAAGAGAACTTAAAAAACCATTGGAAGAAGTTTATGGAGTGGCGACATTTTATTCACAGTTTTCCCTTAATCCAAAGGGTAAGTACAAAGTTTCCGTATGCCTTGGAACAGCATGTTATGTAAAAGGCTCTGGCGATATTTATGAGAGGCTTGAACGTGTTCTCGGCATAAAAGGCGGCGAGTGCACTGATGACGGTGAATTTTCCTTGGAAGCCTGCCGTTGTGTAGGGGCTTGCGGCTTGGCGCCTGTTATGCTTGTTAATGAAGATGTTTACGGTAGAATCGTACCTGATGATGTAGAAGCCATAATTAATAAATACAAAGGATAGACTATGCAGGAATTATCCATGAATATTTTGGACGTAGCCCAAAATTCCGTAAGCGCAGGCGCTTGTGAAATTTCAATATCCGTTTCATGCAATAAGAATGTTGACTTATTAACAATCATTATTGAAGATAACGGCAAAGGCATGAGTGCCGAGGCGCTTGAAAATGTTACCGACCCGTTTTTTACAACAAGAACAACGAGAGATGTTGGCTTGGGTGTTCCGCTTTTTAAAATGGCGGCGGAAATGGCAGGCGGGGAATTTTACATAGCTTCGCAAGAGGGCAGGGGTACTACAGTTAAGGCAACTTTTGTATATTCTCATATAGACAGGGCGCCTATGGGCGATCTGGCGGAAACTATAGGTCAGTTTATCTGCCTTAATGAGGAGATTAGCATAAATTTTACTTATGAGGTGGATGATTTGAAATTTCAGGCATCTACTGCCGAGTTTACCACTGTTTTGGAAGGGTTGCCTCTTGGTACGCCACAGGTTATGCTCCTTGTCTGCGGTTATTTGAAAGACAATATGGATAATATAGAAAATTAAAGACGGATTAAAATATACATGCCTGTGTTTAAATACCAGGCTGTACTGACAAAAAATATAAGAAAATTTTATTGAAGCATATTAACAGGTAAGTTGGAAACTTCTTAAACAAGGAGGATAAATATGAAAAGTTTAGCTGAACTTCAGGCGCTTCGCGATGAGATGAAGGACAAAATGGGTGTCCGCTCTGATGCGCCGGATAATATTCGTATAGTTGTAGGCATGGCTACATGCGGCATAGCGGCAGGCGCAAGACCTGTTCTTACTGCCATAACGGAAGAAGTGGCAAAAAGGAATCTGCAAAATGTAACGGTTGCTCAAACAGGCTGTATAGGCATTTGCCAGTATGAGCCTGTTGTGGAAGTTTTTGTTCCAGGGAAAGATAAAACAACCTATGTTAAAATGAACTCAGAAAAAGCCGTTAAAATGGTAGTTGACCACATAGTAAACGGCAATGTGGTTACTGAGTATACAATCGGCAGCAGTGTTCAATAATAATATCAGTCTTAAAATATATTCACAGCCGGCGTTAATAAGGACAAGCTCCTTTTTAAGAGTAAAGGAATGTAGCTGCCGGCTGAACAAACCATTTTAGTGGAGGAGAAATGTAAATGTATCGTTCACATATACTTGTTTGTGCCGGAACAAATTGTCATGCCGGCAAAAGCGAAAAGTTTATAGAATATTTTGAAGAAAAAATAAAAGAAAACAAACTTGATGAAGAGGTTAAGGTAGTTAAAACCGGCTGCTTCGGCCTTTGTGCTTTCGGCCCTGTTGTTGTGGTTTATCCTGAAGGCGTTTTCTACGAAATGGTAGATGAGGCCGGTGTTGCTAAAATTTTTGACGAGCATACTATGAAAGGCCGTATTGTCAATGAATTGGTTTATCATGATTCTAAAGACGGCGATGTAATTGATTCTCTGGATAACACTGAGTTTTTTAAAAAGCAGGTTCGCGTTGCTCTTAAAAACTGCGGAGTTATTGATCCGGAAGATATTAATGAATACATAGCGCTTGAAGGTTATCAGGCTCTCGGTAAAGTTTTAACCGAGATGAAGCCTCAGGAAGTTATTGATGTTATGAAGGCTTCAGGCTTACGCGGCCGCGGCGGCGCAGGCTTCTCAACCGGTATGAAATGGTCATTTGCGGCTAATGAACCGCAGGGCAAGAAATATGTTTGCTGTAATGCCGATGAAGGCGACCCGGGTGCATTTATGGACCGTTCTGTTTTGGAAGGCGACCCTCATGTTCTTATTGAGGCCATGAGTATAGCGGCTTATGCAATCGGATCTGACGAAGGCTATGTGTATGTTCGCGCCGAGTATCCTATAGCGGTTGAGCGTTTACAAAAAGCCATTGATGATGCGAGGGAAATCGGCCTTCTCGGTAAAAATATTTTCGGAACAGATTTTTCATTTGATTTACATATAAGACTAGGTGCAGGTGCATTCGTTTGTGGTGAGGAAACCGCTCTGCTTACTTCTATTGAAGGTAACAGGGGCGAGCCGAGACCGCGCCCTCCTTTCCCTGCTGTAAAAGGCTTATATGGCAAACCAACTATATTAAATAATGTTGAAACTTACGCCAATGTTCCTCAAATTATACTTAAGGGTGCCGAATGGTTTTCGTCTATGGGTACTGAAAAATCCAAAGGAACCAAGGTTTTCGCATTAGGCGGCAAAATTAAAAACACAGGCCTTGTGGAGGTTCCTATGGGAACTACCCTTCGTGAGGTTGTTGAAGAAATCGGCGGCGGCATACCTAACGGTAAAAAATTCAAAGCCGCTCAAACCGGCGGCCCTTCCGGCGGCTGTATTCCTGCTGAGCATATGGATGTTCAGATAGATTATGATAACCTTATGGCTATCGGCTCTATGATGGGCTCCGGCGGTCTTATAGTTATGGATGAAGATAACTGTATGGTAGATATTGCGAAATTCTACTTGGGCTTTACTGTTGAAGAATCCTGCGGTAAATGCTCACCATGCCGTATAGGTACAAAGCGCCTTCTTGAAATACTTGAAAAAATAACATCAGGCAACGGCACTATGGAAGATTTGGATACATTGGAAACATTAAGTGAGCATATTAAAGCCAATTCTCTCTGTGGCCTTGGCCAAACTGCTCCAAACCCTGTTATTTCAACTCTCCATTATTTCAGAGATGAGTATATATCCCATGTTGTTGATAAAAAATGTCCGGCAGGCGTATGTAAAGATTTACTTTCATATGAGATAATTGCTGATAAATGTATCGGCTGTACAGCTTGCTCAAGAGCTTGCCCTGTAGACGCTATTTCAGGCACGGTTAAAAATGCTCATACAATAGATAAGAGTAAATGTATCAAATGCGGCGCTTGTATAGAAAAATGCAAGTTCAGCGCAATTATTAAGAAGTAGGAGGAGTTTGAATAATGGATACCGTAAAACTTAAAATAAACGGAATAGATGTGGAAGCTCCTAAAGGTTTAACTATACTTGAAGCCGCTCATACTGCGGGAGTGCGTATTCCTACGCTGTGCTATCTTAAAGAGATTAATGAAATCGGCGCATGCCGTATGTGCGTTGTTGAGGTAAAAGGTGCAAGGGGCTTTGCCGCCGCTTGTGTTCACCCTGTTGCAGAAGGCATGGAAGTGCAGACTAATACAGAAAAACTCAGGCAATCCCGTAAAACAACTTTAGAGCTTATTCTTTCCAACCACAGGATGGATTGCCTTTCCTGCGAGAGAAGTTTAAGCTGTGAATTGCAGCAGCTTTCTCAAGAATACAAAGTTGATCAGAAACGCTTTGAAGCCGGTGAAGATTTAAGTCCTCAAATAGATGATTCAGCACCGCATCTTATAAGAGATAATTCTAAATGTATCCTTTGCCGCAGATGTGTTGCGGTTTGCAAGCACAATCAGCATGTAGGCGTTATCGGCGCTAATGATCGCGGTTTTGAAACTCATATCGGCAGCCCGTTTGATTTGCCTTTAGATGCTACAAGCTGCGTTTACTGCGGTCAATGTATAGCTGTTTGTCCTACAGGCGCTTTAACTGAGAAATTTAACCATGACGAGCTTTGGGCAGCGTTGGCTGACCCTGCTAAGCATGTTGTAATCGCTCCGGCGCCTTCTATCAGGGTTCAATTGGGTGAATGCTTCGGTATGCCTATCGGCACAAATGTTGAAGGCAAATTGGTTACAGCGCTCCGGCGTTTAGGCTTTGATAAAGTGTTTGACGTTGATACAGCGGCTGATATTACTATTATGGAAGAAGGCACAGAATTCCTTCACAGGCTTAAAGAAGGCGGTCCTTTCCCGATGTTTACATCTTGTTCACCGGGCTGGGTTAAATTCTGCGAGCACTATTTCCCTGATATGATTGATAATCTTTCAAGCTGCAAATCACCGCAGCAAATGTACGGCGCTTTGATGAAAACTTATTATGCCGAGAAACAGGGCATTGATCCTAAAGATATGTATGTGGCCAGCGTTATGCCTTGTACAGCTAAGAAATTTGAGGTTAAGCGTGAAGATCAGAGCGCTTCGGGCTATCCGGATTTAGATGCTTCCATTACTACGAGAGAGCTTGCCTCTATGATTAGGGAAGCCGGCATTGTATTTAATGAGCTTCCCGACGGCGAATTTGATCCCGCTTTCGGCGTAGCATCAGGCGCGGCTCATATTTTCGGCGCAACAGGCGGCGTTATGGAGGCTGCTCTCAGAACAGTTGTTGAGATTGTTACAGGCAAAGCCCTCGAAAAGCTGGAGTTCTATGATGTTCGCGGTATTCAAGGCATTAAGGAAGCCCAATATGATGTTGCGGGCACTATTGTTAAAGTAGCTGTTTCCAGCGGCCTTGAAAATGCCAAGCAGCTTGTTGATATGATTAAAAGCGGTGAAAAGGAATATCACTTTGTTGAAATTATGGCTTGCCCCGGCGGCTGTGTAAATGGCGGCGGTCAACCGTATCAACCGGGCCATGTTCGCAATTTCGTTGATTTGAAAGCCTTAAGAGCAGGCGGCCTTTACAGCGAGGATGGGGCGATGACTCTTCGTAAAAGCCATGAAAATCCGGTTGTTAAGCAAATTTATGATGATTATCTTGGTGAGCCGGGCGGACATAAATCCCACCATCTTCTCCACACATCTTATGTAAAGAGAAGCGTTTATTAAGAAATAACGCAGCAAAAAATATTAATTATTTAGCAGGCATACCGAATTTGGTATGCCTGTTTTTTACATTAAAATGTTAAGTTTGGTTGACAAAATTCCAATCTAAATTGATAGAAAGAGGCGGGTGCTTATAGTAAAATTGCATTATAATAAGCATAAAGGGGGAAAAATATGACTTAAGGAGAAAAATTGCTTGCCCTGCGGAAGCAGGTGGGCCTGTCTCAGGAAGAAGCTGCGGAAAAGCTGGGAGTTTCAAGGCAAACCATAGGCAAATGGGAAACCGGCCAGACCATGCCGGAGCTTGTAAAGGCAAAACAGCTGAGCCGGCCCTTCAACGTAAGCTATAACAATCTCGTAGTTGAAAGTGATAATGTTGACTATTTGACAGATATGAGCGCTTTGGTGGATGAAATTGACTGGACAAAGGCATGGAGCAAGAAATATCCCATATTGGAATATTACCCCCAAATGCCTGATATGGAAGGGTTTTCTGAGAGAATCAGAGAAATTTATGCTGATGTGAAAGCTAGATATGGCTTTAATGACGAGGATACGGTTTTGGTGGTAAAGGATATGGTTTATAAAAGCTATCTTGAAGCTATGAAAAAAGAAAAATAGGGAAAAGAAAGAGGATAAGCCGGTTCATGGCTTATCCTCTTTAAAGCTATTATTGGGTTTTGTTTTTGAAATTTAATCTGTAATTCAAAAACATGGTTAACAGTAAAAACAGTAAAAGCAAAATTATCATGATTTGTTGGGGCAGTTTAGAGTCAGGATATTTAGTCGTGAAAATCAATCCGGCAACTACAATAATAACATTAATCCAATTTAATGAAAATTTTGGGTTATCAAACACTTTATATTTAAACCATTTATTATTTGATTTTAGCATATAGAATAAAATTATTGATGCGATTAAACCGGCAAAGCTGATAAAAAAAGCGTGCTCTGACCCATATCGACCGCAAATAAACATAATAGACAGAATTGCCAGAACAGAAAAATTTTCAATAATGAACTGAGTTTTATTTTTCGCCATATGTTCAACCTCCTAGGGTATTGCGCATACAATATCTACTTGTTCATTATATCACAATTTGCGAAATTTTCCAAACTTACCGATAAACCCGCTTAACCCTGCCTGAAATCGTAGCTATGGTAGCCAGATAAGTCTGCTCCATTACGTTTCCCAGCTCAAATACGGAAATATATTCATCCCCGTCATGGCCCATCAGCGTAACCTGATCGTTTATTTTCACATCTTCAATATCCGTAACATCAAGGAATGCCTGATCCATGCAAATGCCTATGAGCTTGGCGCGCTTGCCGTTTACGATAGCATCGGCGCCTTTCATGCCTAAAATGCGGTTGTAGCCGTCACCGTAGCCGGCGCTTATTGTGGCAACCTTAGTTGGCCGCTCAGCCTTGAAATAGCGGCTGTAGCCAACGGTTTCACCCGTTTCAATGGTTTTCACATTTGTCACAAAGCATCTCCAGCTCAAAACCTCTTTCAAGTCAATTCTGACTTCGGGATTGGGGTTAGTATCGAAGCCGAAAAGAAGACCGGCAACTCTGATATGGGTCATTTCTGAATCCTTTAATAAAGAAGCTCCGGCTGTGTTAAACGCATGGACATATTCAAAGTCAAAATTATATTTTTTCACCTGTGCCAATGCTTTTTTAAATTTATCAAATTGATTGTGAGTAAAGGTTTTATCGGTATTTTCAGCATCGGCAAAATGAGTGTATATGCCGTTTACCCTTAAATTTGTAAGACTTTTCAGCAGCTCGCATAAATCATCCAAATCCTTGCCGATTAAAACGCCGATTCGGTTAAGGCCTGTTTCGATTTTAATATGAACATTTGCTGCTTTGTTCTGCGCCTTGGCTTCTTCATTTAAAAGCTCCAGATATTCCTTTGAAAATGCGGAGGTTTCGATATTGTTCGCCACAACATCCTTGATATTATTGAAAGGTACGCCGCCCATGACGAAATATTTGCTCTTAACGCCTGCTTCTATAAGCTGAACAGCTTCAAAAGTGTGAGCGCAGGCTATGGTTTTTATGCCGCAGTGCTCTGTTACGAATTTGCCGATTTCTATAAGCCCCATGCCGTAGGCATTGCCTTTTAAAACGGCGATAACATCCATGTTTTCGCCAATATGGCTTCTGATATTTGATATATTCTGCTTTAACTGCGCCATATCAGTTTCTATATATGTGTTGCATCTAAAATCAATAGTCATTTATCCTGCGGCTAAGGGTTTGCAGATACCTTAGCCGAACCTCCTTTTTATTGTCAGTTTCTAAAGCAGCTTGCCCAAATGTGATTTATTATAAACATCATCTTTTACAACGATTTCACCGTTTTTAATTACATATTTTATGCCTTCAGGCGGCTGGTGGGGATTTTTATAAGTGGCTTTGTCGATTATGGTGTCATAGTCGAAAATTACAATATCCGCCAGCAGATTTTCCGCCAGAATACCACGGTCCTTAAGATTATATATGCTTGCTGCAAGCCCTGTCATTTTATGAACGGCAGTTTCAACGGAGAATAGCTTAAGCTCCCTTGAATAATGGCCTATAACCCGAGGGAAAGTGCCGAAAGTTCTCGGGTGAGGCTTGCCTGAATCAGCGCTTACTTCAAAATAATCATTGGCGCTGTCAGAGCCCGCAACGCTGAGCCTGTGCCTGTAAACATAATGGTTATCTTCATCTTTGGCGTTGAAATGGGCCATTTGCCCGTCGCCGTTTTCATCTATAAGCAAGTCAAACAAAGCATCAATAGGGTCTTTGCCTAGTTTATCGCCTAATTCCTGCAAGTTCAAGCCTTCATAATCTTTATTTTTAGTTAAATTGCAAATGAGAATACCTGCCCAGCCTGCATTCATGCCCATATTTTCCCAAGGAGTATCAGTAGAGCCGACCTCTGCTTTTATGGCGGCTCTTGTTTCGCTATTTTTAAGGCGGGCTAAGATTTTTTCCGCTCCGCCTTCATGTACCCAAGGAGGGAGAAGGGTTACAAGGGAGCTTGATCCTGCGGTATAAGGATAAGCATCGCAGGAAATTTCAACACCACGAAGCCTTGCTTCTTCCATAAGATTAAGGGTGGTTACAACCTTGCCATGGTTTCTCTTTCCGCCTGCTTTGTGGTGGGAAATTTGAACCCTACAGCCGGATTTTTCACCTATTTCAATGGCTTCTTCAACGGCCTCGATAACTTTGTCCGCTTCATTTCTCATATGGGTAACATAAATGCCGTTATATTTGGCAACAACCTTGCAAAGCTCTATTAATTCATAAGTATTGGCATAAACGCCCGGAGGATAGATTAAACCACTGGATAAGCCGATTGCGCCGTTTTGAAGGGCTTCTTCAAGCAAATCCTTCATCTGCTCAAGCTCTGCCGAATTAACGGCTCTATCAGCATAGCCAATTACGGCAGCCCTCAAAGTGCCATGGCCTACCAGAGTAAACATATCTATAGGCAAGCCGGCATTGTTGACATGATCTTTAAAATCCTTAAAGGTTGACCAGTTATCGGCTATTTTCTTGTATTCGCTATTGTTGCCGAAGGAAACGCCGTAAAATTCTTCTCTGAAATTTTTTATAGGCGCAGGGCTCATACCGCACATGCCCGCAACCTCCGTTGTAACGCCCTGGCGTATTTTGCCGTCCGCATATGGCTTAAAGGCGCAAATCATATCTGAATGGGAATGGGAATCTATAAAGCTCGGAGCGGCATAGAGCCCTTCACCGTCAATTATTTCAACGCCGCTTGCATCAATATCAATTTTGCCGATTTTGGCGATTTTTTCACCAACTACAAGTATATCGCTTTTGAATGACGGATTATTCCTGCCGTCAATCAAATTTATATTTTTAATTAGAAGCATTTTGCTTGATTTCATAAATCAGCCTCCTGAGATTTTTAATGGAGAGCTGTTAAACAGCCTGATCCAATAAGCCCAATCAGAGAAATACTTTTGCTTCAAGTATTCCTCTGATTTATTTTTATATTATTTTTTATTGAAGGTAATAGGTGTTTTGAGCTTTTCTTCCAAATAAACATTTACGGTGCAAACTTGGTTTTTATCATCTCTTTCAAAATAGAAAGGTACATATAATTGCAGATTATCCGGCGTTTTTTCCGATACAGGCATAAATTCTTCACCGCCTATATAAGTAACAGGGAAAGCCGCTCCAATTGCATTAAGGTAAAGTTTGCTGTTATCCAGGCTGAAACTTATAGAGCCGTATCCGGGATGGTGATATTCGCCTGCATAATCGCCTAGACAGCTGCATTCCGTTTCCTTTTCAGCACACAGGGCTTTTAGCTCTTCAAATTTAATAACGGTGGCATCATGCTGTTTATCGAGCTCGGTTTTGATTTTTTTATGCCAATCAACATATTCAAGCTCTAATAACATATCAATCATGGCATAGCCGATTGCCATAGGTGACTGATTGCCGTTAAGATTTGACAATACGGTGAAGCTGATTTCATCATTAGGCAAAAAGCCGACTGTGCTTTTGAAACCGTCTATTGTGCCGCCGTGGTGAACCATTTTGTGGTCGCGGTAGCTTTCTATAAACCAGCCTAAGCCGTAGGAAGCCATATCAACCTCCGGCGATAAATCTGTAGGAGAAAAATCACCTGCTTTAATCGGTGTATGCGGTGTTTGGAGCAGCCTGCGGTATGTGTTGGAAAGAATATTTTCATTACCGTACAAATGGAACTGCGCCCATTTAAGCAAATCCTCTACAGTTGAATATATTGAGCCGCAGCAGCCTATATTGTTAAGATAGCGGTAAGGTATTCTCACATGCTCGCCTTCAATTAATTTATACGGG
>JGI994J12354_10003058_pt1 | contig 15890 bp, 17 predicted proteins | sample IntmicLarv3ML3BL_FD_12354 | JGI IMG/M metagenome (IMG submission 12354) | reverse complement strand
TTGAGGTGTTTTTGTTTTTGCGAAAAAGTTGTACAGTTTTGTACAGCCCCATTATATAAGGATTGTAGCCATTTTACCTGTATCAGTTACGGTTGTTTTTTCACCAACATAGTGAAGTGTCATTGCTATATTGGAGTGTCCAAGTGCATGTTGAATATCGACAATATCCATTCCAGCCTCACGTGACTGAGAAGCACCAGTAAAACGTATCTTATGACTTGATAAATGGTGACTTATGTTGATTATGTTTACTCCTGTTTTCTATAAAATGAAAATGAGGAAGTGGATAGACCACTTCCTCTTGAGTTTAAAACTTCCCACTATATGGCAGGGGCTCTCCCGAGTTTAAAACTTCCCACTGTGTGGCAGGGACTCTCCTGAGTTTGAAACTTTCGCTCATGTGTCAGGCGTTTCAAAAGATAAATCTGTATCTATAATTATTGTAACCGATATAATTTTTGATTTCAACTAGCATTTCACGATTTTCACAACTATTTAGTCTGTTTTTTCCGTGCGTGCGCTCCTAGATAATACCTTTCTTCAATTCCTAAGTTTTTCAATATTTCATTTTATAAAAGCAACCAACACGGTGTTGTGTATTGGTTGCTTTTGCTAGTTTATTAAATTTGTAATGCCTGTAACCTAGTGTTTCTTTACTTTGCGAGCGATTACGATTGTGCTTGTGATTACTGATAAGGCAAGGAGAACGCTGTACATCATGATACTAGATGTATCTCCAGTTTGTGGTGCAGGTGTGTTGCTTGCTTTGCCAAATGTTGGAGTTGTAGATGTGTTGTTTGTAGCTTGTTTGTCTGCGTCTGTTGTTTGTGTGTTGTTTTTGTCTTCTGGTGCTGGACTTGTTTGTGTATTTGTATCTGCTAATACTAATGCCTCTATTGATTCCCACAAAGTGAGTTCGGCAATATCTGCGTCAGCAGGGTGAAGTAGTGGAGCGTTAAATATATTTGCTATCATATTCATGATGTTTTCACGTGCTGTTATATATACTGTCCATGATTCAGAAGTATATAAAGATTCATCAGTTAGGGGTGGCCACTCGAACCAAATACCATTGAGAGTCCAAAGTAAATCAGCTTGACGCAGTGTTGCTAGTAAATTAACACGATATGTTTCTTTTTCTGTGCTTGTCATAGAGGTACTAGCTATAACTTGTGCTGTTTCTTGTTTCCATTGTTCAAGAAGATTATCGTAATTTGCTGGTCGAAACATATCGTTGTCCCGTATATCTGTGGGAAAGCCATTAAGGTAATTAGCGATTTCTGCAAGCGTTGCGTCAGTTCTATAAGGCACATCACTATCGCTACCACCAGAACCACTCGCATCAAATGTTGCTAATTCTGTATTCTCGATATTAACATCTGCATTATCAATTATAGTTGTTTCTTCAAGATTCATTTCTTCGTTTTCAATTATGATTGTTTCTTCAAGATTAACATCTGCATTTTCAATCATAATGATTTCTTCAACTACATTTTCAGTATCGGTACTTTCTTCCGCTAGTGCCTTTAATGGCATTAATACTACACCAAGTGACATTGTAGCAATCATCATTGTAGCGAAACTTTTCTTCAGAATATTTTTCTTCATTTCCTACCCTCTTTCTATTTCTTAGAATTTATTATGTACTAACCTAGTGTAACATATGGTACATATATGTGCAATATTAAAATGTGATTACTTCCTATAGAATTAAGAGTATACAAATACGTGGAGGTGGTCGCAATTATCAGTTATGCTCCCTTGTGGAAAACATTAAAAGAAAAGCAAGTTACACAATATCAGCTAATCAATAATCATGATATAGACCGTCGCCTATTGAGTGCTTTAAGAGCGAATAGAAATATTACGATATTATCCATAGAAAAATTGTGTAAAGCGCTACAATGTACTCCGAATGATATTGTAGAAATTTTAGACGAGAGTGTTCTTTGATTTGAAAATCTCAAAGAGGGTAACCGTTGCTTTCCTATATCCACTGATAAAGGCTTGTTGCTCAATCTCCTTAGAAAACTCAAATATGTAATCGTTTACTTGCTCAAAGGTATGCTCACTGCATTGCTTGTGCAAATTTTACTATCTCCTCTGTGTTGAAATCTGTTTGTTATAGCTATGAAAAAAACTGTCGTACAATGTTTGTACGACAGTATCAGAGATAGTGCAAACCCCTTTCTATCAGTATTTGCGAAGTTTTGATAATGTTCGATTCCGATCTGCGGCATTAATATGAATAGCGAGAACTCTTATTTTACAGGGTTCTCGCTTTTTTAATACTCCGATATTTAGTAACTTCCTTCAACAGAATAGAGTTGAAGTTTGCAACTATTCATGTTTATAAAAGAGTAAAACTCAAGGGAAGCAGGATTACTAGCACCAGCGGTTTCTGCATTCTTAGCATCTTCCGCCGTTTCCCATTTTACTAGGTCAACCCATGTGTCACCATCACGAAGCACATCCCAAGAAATAAATCCCTTTTGTTTGGATAAAACTTCGTCATTACATTTCTTTGATGCAAGTAAGAACTCCTCTACAGATGAACCTTTCTTGAGTTTATAAGATATGAACCAAATTGCATTAGACATAGTATAATCTCCTTTCAAATTTGTTGTAATGGCAAGATACGTGAACCAAAATTACTATCTAATTATATCATAACAGGAATGCTGTGACAGCGCTACCTCATGTTGCAATTAATTAGATCTATTATGGCTTGAAACGATAACCAGCACCCCATACAGTTTGAATATGTTCTGGATTCGCAGGGTCTCTTTCTAATTTTTCTCTGAGACGGTTAATATGAACAGAAACAGTTCTGCTATCACCGAAAGAGTTCATCCCCCAAATACGCTCATACAATACTTCACGGCTAAATACAATATCTACATTAGACATGAGAAAATGTAAAAGCTCATATTCTCTATTTTTGAATGGAATTTCAATAGCATTTAGATAAACTCGTCTAGATTGTGTATTTAGGCGTAAATCGCCGTAACATATTTCAGATAATTTCAAAGGTGCATATGGCGACTTAGAGGAGATGCGTTCATATTGTGCAATGTTTGCTTTTACGCGAGCGACAAGTTCAGTGGGTGAAAAAGGTTTTGAAATGTAATCATCTGCACCAATTCCCAAACCTTTGATTTTATCTATATCCTCTGTTTTGGCAGTAACCATCAAAATGGGTATATTCAAGGAATTTCTTATCTGTTGGCATATTTCCAGTCCATCCATATCGGGCAACATTAGATCCAATAAAATAAGGTCGTATTGCCCAGTAAGTGCCTCTTTTAAGCCTTCCGCTCCGTTCATAAAAATAGATGTTTGATAATCAGCAACCATCAAAAAATCACGTTCTAATTTTGCGATGGATTCATCATCTTCAATAATCAATATTTTCTTCATTAAGACCTCCTTGTGTACGAGGGAGTATAATTATTATTTTTAATCCACAATCATTTTCAGCGTTAATAGAGCCACCCATCGTTTCAATTATGCGTCTGGAAATTGCAAGTCCCAAACCACTTCCAAGACGGGGATTATTTCGTGCATTATCTGTACGATAGAAGGCATGGAATAATTTTTTTAGTTTGTCAGGAGCTACGCCGGGCCCATTATCATGAAAGGTAATGTGGACATCTGCCTCAACGTTTTTGCAATCAATATGCAGCATATTTTGTCTTTTTGCACCATATTTCACAGTGTTTTCCAACAAGTTTGTAAATACATTACGAAGCTGTGCAACATCAACTTGTGCGATAGCATTTTCTTGTATATCACCTGATACAATTTGCAAGCCACGCTTTTTATATACGGTAACATTATTTTGGATATATTGCATAAGCATTTCGCCCATATCAACCATTTTGAGTGATAATGGAAAATCTTCAGTGTCTAGTTTGGAAAATAGAAACAGTTGGTTTACTATATGCTCTAAGTCAGTAGTTTTCTCTACAATCGTTTGTGCATATTCTTTTTGCATGTCAGAAGTAGTGGCGATTCCTTTAGTAAGTCCTTCGGCGTATCCTTTGATTGATGTTAATGGTGTGCGCAAATCGTGAGAAATTCCAGCAATCAACTCTTTGCGTCCTTTGTCATTTTTCTGCTTTGCATCTATAAGGTGTTGTAGCTGCCCCGCCATTTCGTTGAAGTTACTACCAATAGAGGCGAATTCGTCTTTGCCACCATATTGTATACGAAAACTTAAATTGCCATCTCGTATTTCATTTAGCCCATCTTCAAGGGAAAGTAATGGAACAATTATGCTTTGGAACAACATGCGATTGATAAGTTGTAGAACGATCATTACCACAAGCATAAGAAACAAAGGAAATAAGTTGATTTTAGACTCTGTATCTCGTTGCTCGTATGCAGTAGAGGTAAGGATTAAATGGTATTCGTCAATCTGCATGCTATAGGATACGGTATGCCCGATTACAAAATGTGATAGATTGTGTTGATGGATAGCAGAGGCGAGTAAGATGTCGGAAGGGACATCTCCAATGGTATCTAGCAAAACATCATTTTCGTACAGGGCAAATGAAAGAGAGCTGTTTTGTAAACCAGCTTGTTTCATATCCGCTATGATTTGCGCAGGATTGAATGTTTTCTGCCATTCGCCTTTAGATGTTTGCATGAAATTAATTGTATCATAGAATAAGTTGGTATCTTTACTCGTGGGGTCTACAGTTCCAATTCTATCCACTAAAATACTAATGAAGATGGCAGACAATACCAAAACCGCTATCAAAAAATTTGATAAAAACAGACGTCGTTTTATTGACAATCAATACACCTCACATTCTTATCTGAAAATTTACATATTAAATTATACCATGAATAAGTTTTCTTTCATACGACAATCATCTCCAAAAATCGTGCCATGCATCGGACGTATCGTCCCAAAAATCATGCCAGTTATCTGAGGTGTTATCCCAAAAGTCGTGCCAATCATCTTTCGTATTATACGAGTTACTTCTAAATGAGTTTGTACCACTTTTGAAACTTCCATCCTTGAGACTTCCGCTTTGATTATACCGTGTTGTACTGTTGTGATATACCACATGGGGCTTGTTGGAACGGGAATATCCTGCAATAAAGATTGTTGCCACCAATATAGCGGTGACAAGTGCGGTGATGGGTATTGTGATTAAGTAACTTTTTTTCTTGTTTGATACATTATCGTTCATAATTTGAACCTCCTTTGAATTATGAAACTTATTTTAACAGGTGATATTAAACTGGCACCCTAAAATTGTTAAACATTTCTTAAACTCAAAGAAAGCATATTGTTTGGGAACATAACTCAGCTAGGAGAGCACCTACCATTTGCATACTTATTTCGAAAGTTAATTGGCGAGATACCAACAATTTTCTTAAAAGTTGAACTAAAATAATTATGGTTGTTAAAACCAGTGGCAAGGGCGACCTCTAAAACAGAGTCGGTACTGTGGATTAAGTATTGTTTGCTAGCCTCAACGCGAACGCGGTTCAAAAACTGGGAAAAGGTTAGCTCTGTGGAGCGTTTAAATAAAGAACAAAAATAACACTTATTCAGGCCAAGATGATGACATATTTGATCTAAAGCAATTTCTCTACGATAGTGAGTGTGGATGTATTCGATTCCCTTTAAAATAGAAGGATCAAACTTCACAGGCGGAGTGAATTGCCTGTAAACAATGGTTTCTAGCAAGCGCTCGAAATGCATGAGACAATAAAAAGGTTTAAAGACAATATTTTCTTCGTGCTGTGGTCCCTGAGATTGAAAAGGACCGGCGACAAAGTGCCCCCGAGTGTTTGCTCCTTTTTCAAAAGGAAGAACGATGAAGTGAAGGTGTCCATGATAAGTCAAGGTGGATAATTCCGTCACTTCTTTTACCTCTTGTTTCAAAGTTTCCAGAGATAACAAACTCGAGGTTTTTATTATTGAGGTAGAAATATTAGGACAGTTCCAAAATTGAATGTCAATTCCAGTACTGTGATAAAAGTCATCTAACACTTGATTGATTTTATTCATGCTCATCTCCTTCTTAAAATCCAATAAACCCAATATAGTCACTACAAAACAAAATATAGTCAAAGCAACACGAGTGACAATCAGTTATACTTGTAAAAGGTTAGCGCGAGCTAACTTAATGTTACTATACTTGGTTTCAGAACGATTATCAAGTGAAAAAAGTGAAAGCATATTAAAAATGCAAAATTTTACGTAATGAAACGGAATGGAGGAAAAATAAGTGAAAAGATTTTCAGTATTTGTATTAGCGATGATTGTGACGGTGGCTTCATTATTTACATCAATGAGCACTATCATTAGTAACGCAGCAGAAGGGGTGCAGCCAATTGAGTTTACCTATCAATTTCTAAACCCACACGATAACGCTACAGGGGTGAATGGCAATACGCCAGGGCCAATGGCAGGAGATGTTATGGAAGCCATAATGGGGCCGGAAGTGACTTTTGAAGAAACGGGTAGTAGCTATGATGTTCGGATTTTGATGGCAACGTCCGCTTTTGATATGCCAAAACTTGACTTTGCAATATTTGTTCAAGATGCAGTGGGAAGCAATTCTTACTCTGAGGTAGCATTTGCTTTAGAAGAAACAATCCAGATTGATGGACAGGAATTTGCAAGATATAGGATTAACGTAAGCTCATTAGACCTTATTATTAGTCCTAGATATAGAGTGGGAGGCGTATCGGGCTTTTACCTTATGCTAAATGATACGCGACCAGTAGTAGAAGATACTCCGCCAGCAGCACAGTCGATTGGTTTTAATTTCCAATTCCTCAATCCATATGACAACACCACAGGTGCAAATGGAACGGTACCAAACGAGCCGGGAGCAGGCATAGCGGTTATGAATCAAATTTTGGAACCGGAAATAACAATTGAAGAAAGAAGTGGTGGTGGTTACTACCTCAACTTATTGTTGGCAACCAGTGTACATGGATTTGCAGTGGAAAATTTAGGAATCTTTGTTGAAGATACAATGGGAAGCAACACATATTCTCAAGTAACGCATACGCTAGAAGGCACAGAAACAATTGATGGACGAGAGTTTGGGAAATATCAAATTGCGATAGCTTCCTTNGACCGCATCATTAGCCCAAGGTATACGGCGATGGGAACTTCAGGATTTTTCATTATTTTAGATGCAAGACCAGCAATCGAAGAGGTAGTCAACAGAGATATTTTGGAAACAAGATTGACAGAAGCGAGAGCAATTACGAATGCCGGTGTTACACAAGAGAGTTTTGCACGTTTGCAACAAGCGATTACAGCAGCGCAAGCGGTATATGATAATGCAAATGCAACGCAGGACGCGGTAAATGAACAAGTGACTTTGTTGGCAAATGCAATGAATGCGTTGGTAGACCAACCAGCAACGGGAGATAGACCGAATGTACCAGCAGATGAAGTGCAAGGGTCGAGTGATAAAGTATATGAATTACCAGTTGCTTTATGGCATGCAACAGAAGATAGAGCTTCAATGGTAGCAGAATCACTTAATGGCACAGCAAGATTGGTAATCAGAGATGGCGTAGAAACGATGTACATCTATACTGTTGGCGGACCGATGGGATTTATTCCNGGCTTCCAGATTCACAATCAAGCAGGAGCATATGTAAATGCACAAGAAATGACCAGGGATGCACAAGGCAATGTGACAAGTTTTTCTTTCCCATTAGAGAGTCGTAGCAGATTTGTACCAGTTCGAGTGCTTACGAGCGCAGGAACAGACCAAGGACAACTAGCACGTCTTCGTTTTGATTTTGGACAGATGACAGAAGTTACTTCTGACACAGATTTAGCGGTACCATCTACCGCAAATGGTGGTGATGGCGCTACTGGTGGTGGTATCGACACACTTCCAAGTAGAAACCAGATAGGTACGGCGGCTAAGACAGGGGATAGTGCAAGTGTTGCAGGATTAATCACCTTGGCGGCGATGTCTCTTGTATTTATTGTAACAGTTACTTATCAGAGGAGATTTGCTAAAAATGAAAAAAGTATTTAGTGTACTTATTGGTGTAATGCTATTTGCTTTTAGCTATAACACGGTTTATGCCATAGAAGACGGGGCATACACGGTAAATCGAACTTCCAGTTATAACAATCCGGATACAGGGTTGACGGCAAGAGGCGAGACAAGCAACGCGACAGGGAACAACATGGTGGCTAATATTTTAGCCGCCGATGTCCTTGTTGAAATATCTGAGGGCAGAACCTTTGTAACCATTGGGTTAGGAATGGAGTCGGCAATCAGAAATGTAGCCATGCAGATTCAGGAACACGCAGGCGGCCCTTTTCTGATTGTTCCACATACGATTACAGGAACGAGCGCTCTAAATGATGATACATGTGTACATTACCGCTTTGAAGTGGTTTCGCCAGAACTCATTATTGCACCTAGGTTTATCGTTGATGGAATGGGTATGGAGCTAGAATTTTATGTGACTTTGGATATGAATAGCAGAACGCAAGGAAGCTCTATCTTTTTGAGCGAAATGGTTCAAGCGCCAGCAAGCGATGAAGAAGAATTACCAGAAGAAGAAATAGAAGAACAAGAAGAGGAACCGACAGAACAGGAACTGGCTATGGAAGAACGCTTAGAGAGACGAATGCTCTTTATGGATCCAGAGGCTGACCCATTAATAGGAACAAGTGGATTATCCACGCATGTATTTATACGCAGTGAAATGGTGGAAGAACCAGAGGCTACTTCGTCTAATTTGTGGTTATACATTACAGCGGGAGTGGTTGGGGTAGGAGTTCTTGCAGGAGGATACCTTATCTATCGAAAGAAAAAAAGAGGAGATGTATCATGAGAAAGAGTATATGTAGTATTTTCATGTTGGTATTCTTGCTATTTGTAACAGGTTGTACAGAACAAGCCACGAAGGAGCAGGCAGAAGCAGGAATTGTCGTGATATGTCCAGAGATTGTGCAGATACTAGACCGATTAGAAGTAGACGAGGTAATTGGAATTGTGGATATGGAAGACCTGCCAGCGAGATATAAAGAAGTTGCAATTATCGGAACGCCAGAGACACTAGATATTGCGGCGATTGAAGAGTTAAAACCAAGCCTTGTGTTAGGCGGGAGTGAGCACGAAGAAACGCAAGCACCACTATTTGTTGAACGGCGCATGGATTCGGCCTTTATCAACTTAAGCAATACGACAGAAATGATGCAATCGATTCGTGAGCTAGGTCCACTTATAGAGCGGGAAGAACAAGCAAATGAGTTGGTAAATGAATTTCAAGGCACTATGCAAGCGCTCAGAAATGAAGTACTTGATAAAGAAATAGCAACGGTGCTTATTTTGGTTGGAAATGAGGACGGCTATCGTGTAGCCAATGAAACCAGCTATATCGGGAATCTGTTGAAGCTAGCAGGTGGCCTGAATGTCTTTGGGAGTGAACATGGGGAAGCATACATAGAAGTCAGCGAAGAAGAGATGGGGCAAGCAAATCCAGATATTATTATACGCCTAGCTTCATCTTCGGCGGAAGGTATTCAAGAAATGTTTGACGAGGAATTTGCCACAAATGAAATGTGGGGAAGTTTAGAGGCAGTTGCAAATGAAGAAGTATATGATCTTACATATCAAGTGTTTGGGTCGACGCCACAACTTGACTACCAAGAGAGTATCCATCAGCTAAAGGATATTTTGTATAAATAAAAGAAAGGTAAGAGTAATGAGAAAAATAGCAACAGCAGCAGTGTTCCTTGTTAGCTTGCTGATAACAGGATGTCAAATGGGAGAAAGTACGACTACAAATTTTTCTTTTGGAGATGATTTAGTATTTATTCAGACGAAGGAGCATATCCGAATTGATTTAGAAAAATCCTCGGAATTGGTGAGAGAGAAACACCAACACTTGAGCGAAATATTGATAGATACGCAGGTGCTGAATGATATTGCGGCAACCACGACCACGACTGCGAATATTTTACATGCGGCGGGGCTCCCTGTCATAGCGGCACCAGAGAGTAACAATTTAGATAGTGAGATAACGAAACAACAATATGCACTTAGCGAAAATCAAGGAATTGACAGAAGTAAAGTGTTAAATGTAGGCTCTGCACTCTCGCCAAACATTGAAGCACTTATGGAGTTAGAACCAGAATTGGTATTATATTCCGATGCATTGCCACATGCGCAATACATTGCGACCTTGCAAGAGTTTGGAATCAATATTCATGCTTTACCACAGTCGGATTATTTAGATATGTTTATTTTGTTAGATGTCCTTGGCGTTTTGCATGATCATCAACACGCAGGTGTGGACGCGTTATTTCAAGATATGGTAGAAGCGCTTAAGCGAGTGCAAGTCATTATTGATGCGCAAGATGGAAATTTGCAGCAGTCTGTTGCGATTTTGCAAGTTTCAGAAAGAGGGATGATTGCGAACAATGATGAAGCGGTCCTTGGTAGGATTGTAACAGCTTTAGGTTTGCAAAATGCATTTCGAAATAGTGCCAATGCTGAAGTAGGCAAAGAAGTGCTTTTAGGTGAAAATCCAGACTATATTATTTTCTACACGCATGGTGACGCGCAGGGAACGCTTGAGCAGTTCCATGAAGAAATTTATGGTGACGATAGTATTTATCGTGAATTGGACGCAGTGAAAAATGGCAAGGTGTTTGCGGTATCTTCTGATGATTTTACGTTTGCAGCAAGCGTAGATTTAGATGTCATACATGTGATTGAATTTTTAGCGGAGAGATTTTATGAGTAAAAAACAAGTTATTTGCTTTATAATTGCGATTATCACNCTTTTCATCATGATGTTTTTATCATTAATATCTGGTGGGTCGACAGTAAATGCAGAAGAACTTTTTGCGATGTTATTTCAGACTTCACAAGTGCGTGAGATTGCTAGGATTATTATTTTAGAAATAAGGCTGCCCAGAATGATTGCCGCCATTTGTGTGGGAGCTACACTATCAGCGAGTGGGACGATGATTAAGGCGGTTATGCGTAACCCCTTAGCGGACCCCGGGCTGTTAGGGATTCAAACGGGTGCAAGTTTATTTGCCATGTTGATTCTACTCGTTTATCCAATTATGATACCATACCTTCCAATTGCGGCATTTTTGGGAGGCTTGTTAGCTTATATGTCTTTGACTTTTTTAGCTTATAAGGACGGAATCCAACCGCTGCGCCTGATTTTATCGGGTGTGGCGGTGAACTCCTTGTTTGGGTCGGCAATTGGAATTATTACGATTTACAATTCAGACCGCATACAGACCGCCTTGACCTGGCTAAATGGGTCGTTGGTGAGCATTGCGATGTCTGATGCCAAGATTCTTGTATTTTATAGCGTGATTGCATTGTTGTTGGCATTCTTGGCGATTCCAAAATGCAACTTGTTAGCATTAGATGACATGACCATTACGAACTTAGGAGAAAATTTAGGCTTGATTCGCTTAGTCCTTGCAACGATTGCGGTATTATTATGCTCGATTAGTGTCAGTCTTGTGGGAATTATTGGTTTTGTGGGATTGGTGGTGCCTCATATCGCGACCTTGCTCGTTGGCACCAATCATAAAATCATGTTGCCTTTTTCGATTATCATGGGTAGCCTGTTTGTGTTGTCAGCAGACACCTTGCAAATGCTGATATTTGCACCGACAGAAATGCCGGTTGGAATTATCATTTCGATGATTGGTGCGCCGTTCTTTTTGTTCTTACTGAGAAAGCAGAATATCTAGGAGGATTGGGATGATTGAAATTAAGAATTTGACAGTAAAATATGGTGACAAGGTAGCAGTCAACAATGTTTCACTAGAAATAAAACGAGGTAAGATTACGACTATCATTGGTCCTAACGGCTGTGGGAAGTCGACGCTTATAAAGGCGATTTCAGGTTTATTTAAAGAGTCTCGCTCGGAGATTGTTGTGGATGGCAAACGACGTGATGCATATGAGCGTAAAGAGTTTGCGCGTAAGGTGTCTTTTCTCATGCAGTTTACCGTGGTTCCGCCAGGAATGAGCGTGCATGATCTGGTTTGCTTTGGCAGAATGCCTTATTTGAAAATGTTCCAGTCCATGAGCGAGCAAGATTACGAATATATAGAATGGGCAATGCACAAGACTAGCGTCTATGAGTTCAAAGATACGCTCGTAACACAACTCTCAGGCGGAGAGCGTCAACGAGTGTTCTTAGCACTTGCATTGGCGCAAAAAACAGAGGTTCTGATCTTAGATGAACCGACAAATCATTTAGATTTAAAATATCAACACGAGTTATTATCCTTGGTTCAAACTTTAAACAGGGAAGAGAAATTGACCATTGTTTATGTTTTACATGACGTCAATCAAGCAATGCGTTACAGCGACGAAATTTTCGTCATGAAGAAGGGGGAAATAGTCGTAGGCGGTGCACCACAAACTTGCATTACAAAAGAAATTATGCACGATGTATATGATGTCAACTGTATCATTGATAGAATTGGCGAACATCCGAATGTTTCTGTCTTATAGGAGGAAAAATGAAAACATTACTTACATATAGTTCCAAAACAAACAATACCAAGAAGGTAGCAGATGCGATTTTTGAAAAAATGAGCGAAGCAACTTATAAAAAGATTGAAGAATTGAAAGAAAATGAAGCCGATGGCTACGAGTTGATTGTAGTTGGCGGGTGGATTGATAAAGGGCATATGAATAAGGAAGTAGATGACTTTCTTGCAGGATTGCATAGTAAGAAAGTGGCTTTCTTCTTTACGTTAGGAGCCTATCCGGCGAGCGAACATGCTTATGATTGTATTCGCAATATCAAAGAGAAGATAGAGGCAAATAACAACCAAGTGGTGACGCATTTTCATTGTCAGGGAGCAATTGATCCGGCCTTGATGGAGTGGATGAAGAAATTACCGAAAGGGCATGGACATGCACCAAACAAAGAGCGCACAAATCGTTGGAGCGATGCAGCAAAACACCCGAATGAAGAAGACTTCCGGGCGGCGCACAGCTTTGTTTCAACAATTGAAAGGAAATTAAAGGTAACCAAAGATGTTTAAAACACGTTACAAGTCTCACCATGATGCGGAACATGAGTATAGTAAATTGATTCAGAAAGTACCTTCTTCCCAAGAGGAACTGACTGCGTATTTGAACCACTCAGAAACGGTGTCGGTCAAAGAAAATGCCATCTATATTCACATTCCATTTTGTGAACGAATTTGTTCTTTTTGCAATATGAACCGAAAGGTCATTGATGACAGCATAGGTACCTACACCTTAGATTTAATCGGGCAAATTCAAAGTATGGGGAATCATCATTATTTTAAGCAACATAAAATTATGGCTGTGTATTTTGGTGGTGGCACACCGACGGTACTATCGCCAGAAGATTTCAAACAGATTATCACGGCCTTGCGCCAAACATTTCTTATTGCTGCAAATTGTGAAATTACCTGTGAAACAACACTGCATAATCTAAGTGAAGAGCATTTAAGCATGTTTGCGACACTTGGCATTAACAGATTAAGTATCGGGATTCAGACATTTCAAAGCGCAGGACGCAAATTTTTTAATCGAACATATGACAAAGAGGAAACGATTAGGCGCTTGCAGAAGATTCGCAAAAACTTTCAGGGGTGCCTAAGCATTGATAAGATTTACAATTATCCAGGTGAAACTAAGGCGATGCTATTAGATGATATACAGCAGATTATTGACCTGGAAATTGATAGTGTCAGTTTCTATTCCTTGATGATTCACAAAGGTTCAAAATTATCAGAAAATCTGACGGCTAGCGACTTTAGCCTGGAGCAAGACCAGCAATTTCATGACTTGTTTATACAAAATTTGTTGGCGAAAGGTGATTTTGAATTCTTAGAGTTAACCAAAATGGCTCGGACGGGAAGGGATCGTTATTACTATATGAACATTCGCAATAACAATGGCAATACCATTCCCCTAGGCAGAGGCGCAGGTGGACAAATAGACCACTTTCAAATATACAATGTTGATTTTAAGCGTATCATGATGGTACGTTCAGAAGATGATAAAAATGAAATCGCAAATAAAATCTACGGAATATTTCAATATCCGGTGATAGAAAAAGGGCAATTAGAAGCACTTGGAGCGCAACAAGAATTACAACATGGAATGGAAGAATTGATTGAGCAAGGCTATTTAGAAGATACAAAACAAGCCTGGAAAATGAGTGAAAAAGGAATCTTCTATGGCAATAATATAGGCGGTTTTCTGGCTAGAAAATATTTAGAGCAACAATCAGAGGAACGTGCTTGCGCAAGCGAAATGCCAGCCTTGCAAAAGGGGCAAATCGAGCAAAAGATGGCTGATTTTGTGGCTTCTTTTCGAGGCGCTGTGATGGTGACGATGTCAGAGAGTGGAAAACCACAGCTATCAACCATTGCAATTGTGAAAAGAGAACATACTATTTATACTTTAATCAGTCCGAATGCGCCTCATTACCACAATATCAAACAGAATAACCAGGCTCAAATTATCTTTGCAGAGGAGCAATCGCAGATGGAGAATGCCTTCGTAAGAAAACGAGTATCCTACGAGGTTACAGCGACATTTATAGAAGCCAAAGAGTCGATTCGTAAGGCGTTTCATGAGTGTCACGGTGAAGTGGCTGAGATGGTCTGTGGGATTGGCTTTGAATTTGTAGCCTTGAAAATAGAAGGTGGTAAAATTATATTAGGGCCTGCGGAGGCGTATCATTTTAATCAAGAGGAAGCGTTGCTTTCCTAGTTGTGATGTGAAAAATCGAATGATACAAAAACTAGAGCCATTTCTAGTCGAACTATAGACAACTGGGTTTGCAGTAAGAACAATTTCTTTGAGAAAGTATCAAATTAGATATAAAACATGAATCCGCTATCGGCACTATGTTCTTTGGCAGAAGTCACTAAATCAGCCAGTGTTATGTCGCCCAAAGTATTCTTAACTGTCAAATCAAGAACGTCAAAAGCGGATACATGCATCGCCTTCTCTATCTCAGGTGCCTTCTCGGTAACGGTGGCTTCTGTGGTCTCAAACAACGTAAGTTCCACAGCGGATAACACCTCTAACACCGTTATCTGCGCGGGAGTTCGGGAAAGTTGATAGCCCCCCCTTGCACCTTTTACAGAATTGACGAGTCCGCCCCTCTTAAGCAAAGAGAAAACTTGTTCCAAGTATATCTTGGAAATGCCAAGTTTGTCAGAAATACTAATTACCGTTATATATTTATCGCTACAATAGCTAGTAGCAATATGAATCATCGCAGCGAGCGCATAACGCCCTTTTACAGAAACTCTCATAAATACACTCCATTTCACACTTAAAATATATGTATAATCATATAATAGGAAGAAAGTCTTTGTCAACAGCATTTTCAAGGAAAATACAAAATAGAAAATACAAAATAAATGAAACCTAGGTTTATTCAAAAAAATTGAGTAAATCTAGGTTTTTTTGTTTTGCGCTTATTTTCTTTGTGAAAATTCTTTCCTAATATCACGATAGAGGTATAAAGTCATATATTATATGGAGTCATAAAAGAAAAAACCACATGGAGTTATAAATGTGTGAAAAAGTTTTGGATCTGAAATGACATTTTACCATGATAGAGGTAATTTTACTAGAAAAAACGAAAAAATACGATTGTAGAAAAACGTGAAAAATCCAGTAAATAAAAGGCTTACAAGTGGTATTGTTTGCTGTGTGAAATAAAATGGTGGAATAAAAATGTGGTAAAAAGTAGACATTTTACCACTCTCTATGCTATACTCTACAAAGTTGATAAAAATGTTGGAAAAAATATGAAATAAGGACGTAATAAGTAATCACTTTATACCACGCTTGAAAAATTGGTCAATTCAGGGGATTACGAAAAATAGA
>JGI994J12354_10003057_pt1 | contig 15891 bp, 12 predicted proteins | sample IntmicLarv3ML3BL_FD_12354 | JGI IMG/M metagenome (IMG submission 12354) | reverse complement strand
GGGGAAACAACAGGCACATTGTACATAAGTGGCATAGCATTTGGCGGCGGGACGATAACAGATTCGTTCTACCTCGATACATGCGGAGCGGCACCAGACGGTAATCAAAGAACCGCAGCGCAATTACGCGACCCGGCAACATACACCGCCGTCTTGTGGGATTTCTCTGCTGTATGGACGTTCACAAACGCAGGCGCCGTGAACAGCGGATTGCCTATACTCAAGAACACGGGATATCTTGACATATTCATAACCGAGGATCCCAAAGACGTGACGATACCTGCTCCCGCCAATCACGGATACATCTACTTCTCGACCGGGGCGGTATCAGGTGAACCCATGTCGTATGAATGGGAATATTTCAACGCAGCCTCCGGTATTGACTGGGAACCACTTCCTTACGGAGGAGGCATGAACATGGAGACCGTGTCGATACACTCAAACGATTACGCTGACGGCGACATGTTCCGTTGCAAGATCAGTAACGGCGGAAACACGGTGTACACCGAACCCGCAGTGCTTTACATAGGCACGGGCACGTCACCGACGGTTCACAATGTTACCAGCGAAGCGGATCTGAATGCAGTGGGCAGAGGAACATATGGCAGTGAAGTATGGGGTCCGGCTGACACGTACATACAGATAACGGACATAACACTGACAGGATTGTCGACGAACTTCACTCCGATACCTGATTTCTCCGGAATATACGATGGTGCCGGTTATACCATAACCAATATGAACATCACCATAACAGGCGGTAACATCGGTATGTTCAGTAGAATAGAAGCAGATGGGATAGTAAGGAATGTCGGTCTCGTCGCAGGTGCCGTTATCTCATCACCGACGACAGGGGCAGTATGCGTCGGAGGCCTGGTCGGTATCTCCGACGGAATGATTGTCAACTGTTACAATACCGGAACCGTCATGATAGAATCCACTACATCTCCGGTGGTGATACCTTCAAGAGTAGATGTCGGAGGCTTGGTCGGTTGGTCGACGGGGGAAATAAAAGATTGCTACAATACGGGTGACGTTACAACGCAACTGTTAAGAGAGACACATGCAGGAGGCATAGTCGGTTCGATTTTCAGTTCTTTGATCATGAATTGCTACAATACCGGAGCTGTTACGGCAGTATCGAATTCGCAAATGGAAGCCGGAGGCATAGCCGGTTATATTGCGCATTCTTTTGTCATGAACAGTTATAACACCGGCGACATCTCGGGAAAAGCTCCATCTGCAAATGCGGTCGCATACGCCGGAGGAATATCGGGTGAGAGTTTGACTTCTTCGATCTCCGATTGTTACAATACCGGAGACATCGAGGCGGAAGGCGATCGCTTCGCGATGGCGGGAGGCGTTGTGGGCAGATATGCCACGGTCAGCAATTGTTATAATACCGGAAATGTCACGGTAACATCATTAACAACAAGCACTTACGCGAACGTACGCGCCGGAGGCATAATAGGTTACTCCGGAACTGAAACCTACGGTTGCTACAGCATAGGAACGATCGCGGCGAGTGTTGGAGGAGCCCCGGCTGAGGCGCATGTGGGAGGCATATCAACAGGAGATGTGACAACGATCATAGACTGTTACTATGTTGCAGCCGCGGAGCTATCCGGAGAAGGAGGGACATGGATCGACATCAGCGACATAGACGTGATGAAGTTCGAGTCCACATTCGAAGGATGGGATTTCAACAACACGTGGATATTGCTGTTGGTTGACGGACATGTGATGCCTCATCTGAGGGCGATCATGCCCGAGATATACATTCACCCTGCCAACGAATCTAGGTTGTCAGGTGATAATGTGATGCGTGTCACTGTGAACAAACAGCTGTTCTCCGAAGGAGTTTATGACTGGGAGTATGAGACTTCTACTCCCGGTGTATGGCTGACTGCTCCAGCGGCAGCGAGGATAGCCGGCGACCCGTTCGCGATCAATGCCAGTCCCGGAACGAACTACAGATTCGTTGCACAGTACACCGCATACAAGGGGGCAGCCGAGGAGGTATCGGGATGGGTGACGTCCGTCGAAGGGTGCATCACGACCGAGACTTTCTACGACGTCAGTTCCACCATTGAATTGAGAACAGGCACATCGGCTCCCGCCGGATCCCCCAACGGGAGGGGATACGTCATAGTCGGTAATGCTATGACCCCTGTCGGCACAGACACGGTATTGACGTTCTTCCCCGAAGCGGGATTCGCGATAACCGATGTCAAGTGCGACGGAACATCGGTGTTCTCGAGCATGGTGGGTAACACATACACTGTCCCATCGGCCGCATCAGGAACAACGGTGGTCATCGTCGCAGAGGTCAGTCCTCTGATGGAGATGACCGTTGCGGCAGAAGGGCTCTCTTCGATCAATGATGCCGTGATTACATACCTAGTGAACGGTAAATCCGAAACGCCGGTGAACGGGAAGCTGATGGTGCCCGCGAACGTTGACATATCGGCAACGGTGGATGCTACCGATCCGTCATCCCATCTTTTCCAGATGTGGATATCAACTGATCTCGGAAAAGGCAGTTTGGGAAGAACGTTCACATTCACAACACCTGTAGTCCCTGCATCCTTCACAATAACGTCTGTGTTCGTCAGTGATGACGCGGACAAGATGAGCATAACGAACGGCGGGGTCCCAGGAGGAGAGGTATCGATAGAAGTGGGTTCCATCCTCTTGGATACCGTCTTCTTCGGAAATACCGCGGTGGTGCCTCTCGGAAGCGCGTACACCTTCAAGTTCACCGCATTGGATGCGGCTGCGAAGTTCCAGAGATGGTCTTCGCCGAACTATGCGGATAATTTGTTTGACACAAGTATTTCGAGGCAGACATCGTCGGATTCCGGTTTGACGTATTCTATGATGGCGATATTCGTGCCCTCGGGTTCCCCGGTACTCCCTGTGACGTATAACGGGGAGCCCGGCGGAAGCGTTACATTCGCTTTCTTCTCGGACGTAATGAATTACACACTCACCACGGGTACGGTAAACATCCAGATGGGCGGTGTCGATCTGACCCTGAGTGCTTTGAGCACCGGAGCGGTCTTCCAGACATGGGTGACATCGACGTTCACCCAAATAAGGGATGAACTCACGGTGCCCGGAGCGGTGAACACCTTCAATGCGGTGACAGCCAATTTCATATCCTCCGCAGATTCCGTTCTGCTTTCGGTGGACTATGCATACGAGGTCGGAGGAGACAACGGGGAGATAGGCTTCGTTCTCAACGGGGTTTCTGTCATTGATATAGTTGATGCCAGCACTATGTTGTTTGTGCCGATGTTGTCCACTGACACACTGATCGCAGAGCAGACAGCCGCGTCATTGACATTGGCGGACTTCCAGAGATGGACATCTTCCTATTCCGATTACAACACATTCGCCGGCCAGTTGACCATTACGGGCCTCACAAGCTTCACAAGCGTCACGGGACACTTCTTGCCTTTCAACTCTGTCAAATTGACCGTTGAATATGCCGGAGAACCGAGCGGAAGCGTGACATTCTTGGTCGACGGAGACAACATGGCAGACAAACTCGCCACAGGATCCATAACTTTCCCGATAGGTGTCGCCCCAATACTGTTGAGCGGCATCGATGGTGTGACCGCGGCATTCCAGTGGTGGACATCCGACCCCGTCGGATACGCTCAGCTGAAAAATGTGTTCGCTGTCCCAGCCTTCACTGTCGACACCAAGATCACGGCTAACTTTGTGCCGTTAAGCGGTGTCAATTGGGTCGATGTGGGTTATGCCGGAGAGACAGGAGGAGATCAGGGAGAGATAGGGTTCACCTTCAATGGGGTTGTCACAGTAGACGTAGAGGATGCTTTCAGCACGGGAGTGCTGATACCGATGCTCCCCCTCGACACGTTGGTGCTGACTCCCGCGGGGGTGTCGGACTTCCAGAGATGGTCATCCGATATTCCGGGATACAATACATTCGCTAATCCTCTGAGCATCACGGGACTCACGGGACCTACGAGCATAACGGGTTGTTTCATACCCAACGGCTCCCCGGTCCTGACCGTGGTGTACTCAGGCACACCCACCGGAACGGTGAACTTCTCGTTCGGTGCTGATGTGATGATCGAGGTGCTGACCGAGATCTACAACGTATACAACATACCTCTCGGCGACAATCCCGTATTGTTAACGCCGGCCTGGGGTGTTGATGCGGCATTCGACACCTGGTCATCCACTGATATCACGGTATCCGGATGGGATCCGTTGCCGTTGAATTCGGGAGACATCCTGCCTTTGACCGCAGCAACCGTCACGGCGGAGTTTGTTCCCAATGAGTATACCATAACAGCGACCGCGGGTTCCGGAGGGAGCATTACTCCCCTTGGAAACATCACTGTGGCGTTCAGGGCTGATCAGACGTTTACTATCGCGGCGGACAGAGGCTATTTAACCAGGGTGTTGGTCGATGGTGTTGAGGTCAATGTGATCAACACGTACGTTTTCAATGCTGTCAGGGATAATCACACCATAGACGTGACCTTCGTTCTGAGGCAGTACGTTGTGAAGATATCCTCCGATGCCGGTTCCACTGCATCTCCCGAGGGCACGGTCACGGTACCGTACGGCGTACCTCTCAAGATCGCCATTGGCGCATTGTCCGGATATAGGATCTCCGATGTACTGTTGGACGGCTCCTCGATATCCTATTCCGCGGATTCGGTCACCCTTTCGAACATAAGATCGAACTGCACAGTGAACGTCGTTTCAACATATGTGGGAACGATAAAGCTTGAGATAACGAACATCCCCGACGGAGGCAAGGCGGAGTACAATGTCAACGGAGGAGACTTCCAAGGTTACACCGGACCGGTGAACATCGAAAAGGGATCCGATGTCATCATAAGGATAACCCCGCCGGCAGGCGAGAAGTGGAGGGATTCGACCGACCCGACCATGGTGTTCTTTGGGAACGTGCAATCAGACATATTGTTCGATGTGCTCAAGGAGGATACCGGAGGAGACGGCGATGATAAAGATAACACGATGACCTACCTGATCATCATCCTTATCATAATAATCATCGCAATTCTGATCGCGATAATGGTGTACAGATCGAGACGGTCAACTTAAAGATATTACAAAACGATTTACCCATCGCGGGTTTCCGCGATGGTTTCCCATTTATTCCGTAATTCGTGTTAAAGGTCAAGAGACCGCATTGTTCATCAACACGGCGGTGGTGATGTCCGTCCTGGTCCTGTCCATTATTCCCCGTGCGATATCCTGTTTCCTTCGTATAGGGACGATCGCATCGGGGATGTCGAAGGTCATGATCGCATCATATACCTCATCCATCTCCGAATACAGGGAACGGGCTTCCGTTATCCTGGAATCGAGGAGCATGGTCAAAAGCAGCCTGCGCATCTCTCCAAGGGAATCCGCAAGACCCAGTATCCAGGATTGCGGCGATATCCTCAGGTCTGAGAAGGAAGGAACAGGGGTGTGTTCGACGACCGAATACAATATTGCCGCTTCGGCGTACTCCGCCATTGCATCCTGCATCAGGTCCTTTATGAGAGGATCCTTGATATCCGCGACCTTATTGTGCAGTTCTTCGAGACTTTTGATATCCGTGTCTCCGACATGGATGGAATGTATGATCTTCTTCGTCAGGCGGATCACGTCTCTGGAATCCCGGATAGCTTTCTCGCGGGTTTTTTCGATGCCGGAGAGAATGTCTGCAGCCTCGGATACGGTGTTCTTCAATCCTTCCATGACACCATATCAACTGATCGGTATTTTACAATGATTCAAAAAAGCGTTTTTCAAGATGATTTTTGAACATGTTCTCCTTCAATCGCGGATCGAACACATTACACAAAACGGTTTCAAAATCAATGTTGGGGTAAGTGATGTCGGTGAGCGTGAGGGCGTCGGCTCTTGCCAGGCCGAACGTGACATTCTTGCCGTTCAACGCAGCCTCCACCTCCGAGATATCCGATTCTCCCTTTCCGACGGATATAACGGCCGCTGATATGCGTCTGATCATATTCCACAGGTAGCGTCTGGCGACGAATGTCATGGTGATGAGATCGCCGTTTGTTGAGAGGTTCAGATCATCAACGGACAGCACGGTCGGTTTTCCGTCCGGTTTGCAGAATCTTTTGAAATCATGTTCGCCTCGGAACAGATGTGCGCATTCTGTCATTTTTGATACATTCAGGTTATCAAGGGGAATGACGTAGCTGTATGTTCTCTGTTCCGCGTGACGGGGATTGAAAGAATCGTTCACCAAAGCGAATGATCTGTAAAATATTCCCTCGGATACAGCGTTCAACGCCTTGAACAAGATCAAAGGATCATCGATGCCGGAATTGAATACGGCCACGTTGCCGAGTGCGTTGACGCTCCGATCGGTTCTGCTGGCCATACGGAGATCTATCTCCTCATCCGTGAGGCCGCAGAGTTTTTTCACATCCTGCAGGATGTCTCCCTCGACAGTTCTGACATCAGGCTGGATCTGAGATCCACAGAAATCATTACCCAGATACGCGATCTTTGTCGCAATCCTTATCATGGGAGGATCTTTTTCATGCGTTCCGTCTTCTTCTGTATCATTGCCAGAGTGCCTATGTCGTGACGTACGGATATGGCCTCTCCGCGGACGTAAGTGAGCGCCTGTTCGCAGTTTCTGTTGGCTTCTTCTATTGTCACACCCATTCCCACGATACCTGCCGACCGGGATGTGCCTGTTATTATTCTTCCGTCAACGACATTCACGTTGGCATAATACACGGCTGCACCGCTGTCTCTGATCCTCTCTTCGTCAACGAATATCTCATGACCGGACTGGGATTCCGTACCATAGCCTTTCGGAACAACGTATTTGCACACAGTGGCCAAAGGTTTGAATTTGACCTCTTCCCGCAGTTTACCTGTTGCCATTTCTTTGATGATCGTGAGGAAATCGGTATCTATTATCGAAAGGACATTCATCGCTTCCGGGTCTCCGAATCTGGCATTGATCTCAATGATCTTCGGACCTTTGTTGGTGAGCATGAATTGACCGTACATCGGGCCGTGGTAAGGACATCCTTCCTCGCGCATGGCATCCACGATGGACTGTAATATCTCTACAGCTTTGTTTCTTGATGCTTCGTCGACAAAGGGGAGTAAGTGATTGGCATCGGAATAAGCGCCCATTCCTCCGGTATTGGGGCCGATATCGCCTTCGTAGGCGCGCTTGTGGTCCTGTACGACAGGCATCGGGGCAATGTGCGTACCGTCCACGAAGACCATCTGGGTAAATTCCTCTCCTATCGCACGTTCTTCGAAAAGTACTCCTTCCGTTCCGATGTCGCTGGTGAGGATCTCTCTTACATATTCCATGGTCTCCTCGTGGTTGTTCAGGTGCTCTCCTTGTACTTTGACACCTTTTCCGCCGGTGAGTCCGATGGGCTTTACGACGATCTCATGGTTTATGGACCTGAGATACTTGTCCGCATCATCGATGTTCTTGCATATGGCAAATCCCAAGTTTCCTTCGATACCGTATTTTGCGACCAATTCCCTCATAAAAGCCTTCGAGGTCTCGATCCTTGCCGCGGCCTTTGTCGGCGCGGCGCATTTGACGCCGATGTTCACAAGAGCATCCACCAATCCAATGTCCAACGGTCCTTCCGGGCCTATGAATGCCAGATCGATATCGTGTTCGATGACGAACTCGCAGATATCGTCAATGTTGCGTTCCTCAACGATTTTGTATTGTTTTGATCTTCTAATTATGCCAGGATTGGCATTTTTCATTACGGAATAGATTTCTGCGCCGGATCGATGAAGGGCCTCTACAGCCGCATGCTCTCTCCCGCCTCCCCCTACTGTCAGAATCTTCATATCGTTCACCTCAGAGTCTCAGCACTGAAAGTATTTCTTCAAGCCCTTCTTCTTTCTTCACGCTGCACATTTGAATGTTCCTGAGACCGCCTGTCAACATATTATAATCTTTGGCTATTATTTCAGGATCGACATCCACCGCATGAGCGATATCCGTCTTGTTCAGTATCGCCACGTCCGAATGGATGAAAATATCATGATGTTTACGTACCATGTCATCTCCCTCCGTTACCGACACAACTACCACCCTATAATCCGCTCCCAGCGGGAAATCCGCGGGGCAGACCAGATTGCCGACATTCTCTATCATTATAACATCGTATTTTTTAAGGTCAAGTGTGTTGAGAACCTTTCTTATAAGATTCGCGTCCAGATGACATTCGTGCCCTGTGTTGCAGTTCACAGCATCCATCCCCGAGTTCAGCATTCGTTTGAGATCATCCTCTCCGGTGACATCACCGGCTATGGCGCATACCTTGAGGCCTTTCTTTCTCAAACGTTCGGCCAGCTTGATTATCAACGCTGTTTTACCCGATCCGATGGAACCCATGAACTCTATCGTCTTAACTCCGTTCTCCTTCAGAAGGCGGTAATTGGAGTTTGCGATGTTATTGTTCTCCTTGAGAACGTCATACTCCATCCCTACTTGGATGATGTGCATGAGGGCAGGATGTCTTCTGAAATATAAACACTATCCTTATACGTCTGCTTGTGCTATGCGATTTTGAACATAATGAGCTATTCAGACTATTTATCCAAAATGCTGAAGGATATAGATGCCAGAGAGGGATGCAGGATTTCGGTAGAGTGTGACAAAGGCGTCTACACCGGAATATTGATGCCGCACCATGAATTCAGTGCACCCGACATAATCGTGCTGAAAATGAACAGCGGGTACAACATAGGGATCAGGGTATCCGAGGGTTCAAAGATCAAAACATTCGAAGAACAACTTGTGACCGTTAAAGCAGAAAATGTTGTTGCGGCAAAGGAAGGACTTCCGAATATTGTGTTGATCGGGACCGGCGGGACGATCGCATCATACGTCGATTACAGGACCGGGGCGGTCCATCCCGCTTTGTCGACATCCGAACTCGTCAATGCCGTACCCGAACTCAGGGAGATGGCCAACATATCCGCAAGGGTCCTTTTCTCTATATTCTCGGAAAATATGAATATCGAGCACTGGCAGGCGCTTGCGGAGGCTGTTTCGGAAGAAATAAAGAACGGTACCGATGCGATACTGATCCCTCACGGGACCGATACCATGGGATACACCGCGGCAGCATTGTCGTTCATGCTTGGAAATGTGGACAAACCTATAGTTTTCGTGGGAGCGCAGAGGTCATCCGACCGTCCCTCGTCAGACGCATCATCGAATCTCACGGCAGCCGTGAGATTCTGTGTCAACGGAAAAAGGACAGGAGTGTTCGTGCTGATGCACGATACGCTGGGAGACGATTCGTTCGCTGTGCATCTGGGCACAAGAGTAAGGAAAATGCACACATCCAGGCGCGACGCGTTCAAAAGCATCAATTCACCACCTGTTGCGCACATCGACAATGCGGGGAATATAGAATTCATTTGCGAAGAACAAAAGACCGGCAAGGATCGGAAGATCAGGACCGGTATGGAAAGGTCCACGATATTGCTTCAGTATTATCCGGGAATGGATCCCGGCTTGTTCGAGGATATAGTTCTAAAAAGCAAGGGGATAGTGATATCTGGATCAGGTCTGGGTCATGTTAATGAGAACATGGTCCCGCTGATAAAAAAAGCATGCGACAGCGGATCTGTCGTCGTGATAACATCTCAGTGTCTGAACGGCCGTACGAATCTCAACGTGTACAACACCGGAAGGGATATGATCTCCGCGGGAGCGATCTCGGTCATGGATATGCTTCCGGAAACGGCATACGTCAAACTGATGTGGGCGCTGGCAAATTCCGACAGCGTCGAAGAAGCGAAAAGGATAATGAAGACCCCGCTTGCGGGAGAAATGAGCGACAGGAGGACCATCGATGTCTGATAAGATGATGTGCGGGATCGAGATCCACCAGCAGCTGGATACCAGAAAACTCTTCTGTGATTGCGAAAGCGAGCTCAAAGAGGAAGGGAAAGGGGCATATTACAGAAGACTGAGGCCGACCACGAGCGAAATGGGAGAGATAGACCGTGCAGCATTGGCGCAATTCCAAAGGAATATGGGATTCAGGTATCAATGTTGCGAGAACGCGTCATGTCTGGTAGAAATGGACGAAGAGCCTCCGCACCCTGTAAACGCGGAGGCGATGGAGACCGCTCTTGTATACTCTGCAATGCTGGATGCACAAGTGGTGGACGAGATACAATTCATGAGAAAGATCGTTGTGGACGGATCCAATACATCGGGATTTCAGCGTACATCTCTGGTGGCGATGAACGGGTCGGTCGAGGTCAACGGGAAAAAGATAGGTATCCTTTCGGTCTGTCTCGAAGAGGATGCCGCACGCAAGATCGAAACGAAGACCAACGAGACCACGTATCGCTTGGACAGACTGGGTATTCCGTTGATAGAGGTTGCCACAGCCCCCGATATGCGAACACCGGAAGAGGTGATGGAGGTCGCGCTCAGACTGGGAACGCTGCTCAGGGCGACCAAAAAAGTGAAGCGCGGGATAGGGACCATAAGGGAGGATCTGAACATCTCCATCCCCGGGGGTGCACGCGTAGAGATTAAAGGGGTGCAGGAACTCAGGATGCTTCCCGATTTCGTGAGGAATGAGGTCGAAAGGCAGAAGATGCTTCTCAAGGTCAAAGAAATACTCAATGAAAGAAAAACAGTTCCCGCGGTCACAGAGACCATCGACGTGACCGGTGTGTTCGACGGTTGCGCATCTAAGGTCATCAAAGGCGCATTGGATGAAAAAGGGAAAGTATTGGCGATAAAACTTCCGGGATTCGCAGGCGTGATGAACGGAGACGAGGGAAAATTGAGGCTGGGCGCAGAAATGGCTCAGTACGCAAGGACCAAAGGCGTCAAGGGAATATTCCATTCCGACGAACTTCCGAATTACGGCATAGAAGCGGACTATGTAGAGGCACTAAAGAAATATCTGGGCCTTAACGGTAAGAACGATGCTTTCGTCATATGTGCGGCTGCGGAGAAGAGAGCAAAGGATGCACTGCAGATCGCTGTGGAAAGAGCGAACGAAGCCCTCAACGGGGTACCCGAAGAGACAAGGGATCCGCTTCCCGACGGAACGACAAAATACTCCAGACCTCTGCCGGGAGCGGCCAGGATGTATCCGGAAACGGATATACCTCCCACTTTGATCACGGAAGAGAGGATGACCTTCATAAAAGAGAATCTTCCGGAATTCCCTGAACAGATCGAGAAGAGACTTGTTGACAAGTACAAGATCAACAAACAGCAGGCGAACCAGATAGTCAGGCGCAGTTATGATGAACTTTTCTCAAAGCTGTCTGATGAATACGACATGGCTTCGGTGGCCGCAACGATGTTCCTCAACACCTACACCGAATTGGAACACGAGGGTTTGGATCCGGATTCCGTTGCTGATGATGTGATATTCAAGATGTTCGAGATGTTGGGGCAGAACCGCTTCTCCAAAGAGGCTTTTCCGTCCCTGCTGAGGGAGTTGTCTTCCGGAACAGATATCGAGAATGCGATCAAGAAACTCGGATTGGAAGCCGTTGATACAAGCGAAGCGGCAAAGATCATAGCAGGCATCGTCAAAGAGCGTGAAGAATTCGTCAGAAGCAAAGGACTGGAAGCAATAGGTCCTCTGATGGGGCCGGTCATGGGTGCGCTGAGAGGAAAGATAGACGGTAAGCAGGCAAACGATCTTCTTGCCCAAGAGATAGAGAAACTCATTGGCTGAGTTTGATCTCCAATACCCGCAGCTTTTCGAAGAAAAGGGGAAGTTCGGACAGTGTTCTTACTGCGTATTCGGACAAAAGATCCGAAAGTTTGTTCTGGTCCATCAAAGAAGATACGACCACGATCATCCGACCGTCAGGATTCAGATGCGAAGGGGCGCCGTTAAGCAAAGCCGGTAAAGGACCCAGGCCGTCATTTCCTCCGGACCAGGATCGTGCCAATTCCCCTTCCTCATCGACAGGAAGATAGGGGAGGTTGAACAATATCGTGTCATATTTTTCGGTTATATCCGAATAAACGTCTGTGTGCATCACATGTAATAGGAGACCGTTGAGTTCCGCATTCTTCTCGGTAAGCGCTACAGCCTTCTTGTTGATATCGCCGCTCGTCACGACCGCTCCGTTCTTGGCACAATGGATGGATACAACACCGGAGCCGCATCCTATCTCCAACACCTTTTCTCCCACATTCACATCGAAAGATTCTATCAGTAATGTGCTGTCCTCGGACGGCGGATACACCTGATCATCCTTGGCGATCTCGATAGACGGGTCGAACTTCATCAGACAGACAAAGATGTACCTTTGGATAAAATGAACGCATAGGAAGGTTGTTTTATCGGAACCGTATATCTCGAACGATGATCAATATCGACGTGTTGGCGATCGGAAGTTTTCAAAGAGACGAGGACGGAAATGTTTTCGATGCGCATTCGAATTCAACGCTCATTCGAACAGAGGGCCGATTGATAGTAGTGGACACCAGCACAAAGCATATGCTGCCCGCGATCAAGACATCTTTCAAACAGATCGGAGTGTTCCCGAAAGATGTTGATACGGTGATCCTGACACATTCACATCAGGATCATGTGGGAAACAACGATATGTTCCCTAATGCGGAGATACTGATGCATTCAGCCGAAGAGGAAAAGGTCCCGAAAGCGGTCCTTTTCGAAAAGGAGATGCAGATCGCAAAGGGAATAAGGATCGTACATACACCCGGTCACACAAAAGGGTCGGTAAGCGTTTTTATTGACGCCGATCAAAAATACGTCATTGCAGGGGACGCTGTGCCCAGATATGCGAATTATGAGAAAAAGATACCTCCCGTGATAAACTTCGATCCGGAAACGGCACTGGAAAGTATTAAGTTGATAACCAAGTATGCAGACATAATCGTTCCGGGGCACGATCCGCCCTTCGTGACGAAAAAGTGATGATGAATATGGTAAAAAGAGAGATGCCGGAGTCCATTTACATTCTGTGTCCCGACTGTGACGACATTACAGATCACGACATACTGAAAGGAAGGATGGGAAACGATAACATCACCGGCACTTTCCGCTGTACGGAATGCGGAAGGATATTCTCCGATACGATTAGGATCCCGGAGATACTCAACGTTAAAGTACTGTTCAGTGACGGTGACGTTACGGACACCACAGAAACCCGGCTCGAGAGCAACGAGCTGATCACGATAGGCGACGAATTCTATATGGACGACGGGAGAAGGGTCTGCGTTACCTTCATGGATGTGAAGGACGGCTCACGCGTAAAGAGGGCACAGGCGGACAAGATAGTAAGGCTCTGGGTCAAGCAGTACGATGTTCTCAGCGTCAAGGTATCGGTCAACAATGACCGTGTTACGATACCGCTGAGGGTGGAGGCGGAACCCGACGATGAGTTCACTGTCGGAATGACGTTGGCATTCGACGATTATGATGCTATAATTCATGCGATCAAGACAAAGGACCGTCTTTTGAAGAAAGGGACCGCAGAAGCAAGAGAGATCGTCCGTATCTACGGAAAGATGAGAAGAAAGGTCTACGATGTCCTGGATCCGGAAGAGGATCTCGGCGAATTCAACGAAGAGGATTACTTCTTCGACGAAGAAGAATGATCGTCCGAAAGGATGAGGTCCAGAATATCCGCGATATTTTCCGAGTTCACGGTGTGCGTTGCTGCGTTGATGGTGTATTCATCGGTGGGGTTGAACGCAATGGACATGCCCGAATTCTCGAACATGGATATATCCGTGAAGGAATTCCCGACGGAAACCGTACGTTCAGACGTTGTTCCGTATTTTGTTATGAATTCTCTGACGTTGATCCCTTTATCTCTGAGGTCCACTGTAAGTTTTCCTTCACCCGTCAACGAACCGTCGGGATAACTGCAGATCTCATCCGCAGCGAAGTCATCGAAGCCGAATTCTTCGGCTATCATCTTTGCGGCAAGATCTATTCCCCCGCTAACAATGACGCATGCGACCCCCGCATCCCTGAGACATGCGACCGTCTCCTGTATTCCCCCTATCAAAGGCATGTCCTGGAATATATGTATCAGATCCTTGATCCTTATGTCCGGGTTAACATTCTTCCAAAGGGCGATATCCCTTCTCATGAATTCCATCTCATCGATCTCGCCGTTGATATATGCCTGATAGCTCGGTTCGTTATCCACTCCGAGACTCTTATGTATCCAGCACCACGAACTTCTCAGACGGGTGAGTGTGCCGTCCATGTCGAAGCATACAAGATCGTATTTTTTCATCGACATGAGATATGATCATCGGATAAAATTCTGATGTATGGCGCGGTATCGTCAGGAAGGAGCCGAGAGGGTTATTTAACTTAACTGCCATCCTGCGGGCGTGATAACGATGATAGGGACAGGACACGTTTTCGATATAGCGGAGCCTGTATCTTTCATCATAAAGCATACATGGCCCGAGGCTGTCCTGGTAGAGTTGGACGAGAACCGATTCAATGCGCTGATGAACAGTAACGGAAAAAAAGCAACGGATCCGAACGATCTTTCCAAGGACATCCCGAAGATCTACAGAGAATCGGCGAGATATCAAGATAAGATGTCCGCCGAGAACGGGGTACAGACGGGAAGCGAACTTCTCGCAGCGATCAACTCCGGCAGACTTCTGGGCGCGGAAATAATATGCATCGACAGAGACGCGGAACAAGTCATGCGCGAGCTGGAAGAGGAGATGACCTTCATGGAGAAGAGGAAATATTCCATATCTTCCTTCACAGACAGGCTTTTCGGACAGAAGAAGGTCGAGAGCACACAAAACGAATTTTCCGCGAACGAGGAAAAATACGTGGAGAATATGCGTAAAAGATATCCCACTCTGGTCAGAAAACTTATCGATGAGAGAAATGAGTTCATGGCGGATAAGATAAGGACTGTATTGGAAAAGTACAACAATGTGGTCGTCGTAGTGGGGGACGCACACGTTGAAGGCCTGTGCAAGATCCTCGAGGATCATCCGATAAGAAAGATAAGGCTTATCGAACTGATGGCCAAAGAGAGGATGGATGAGATCAGATCGCAGATCTGGAACAACAAAAATTCAGAGGGGGATTCGGAATGAAAGTGGAATTGTTGGCATACACCAAAGACGCGGACATAATATGCGCCGCAGCCGGAAGATCATGTTATTCGGAAAGATCTTCCGCAGACCTTTTGGGCGAGGGAGATCCCGCAAAGAGTCTCGGCAAGATCGTGGGGATGGGACATCACTCTGTTATAGAACACGCAGTGTTCACTTTTTCGGTAGAGGGTGTTTCCAGAGCACTTACACATCAGCTCGTTAGGCACAGGATAGCGTCATTCTCACAGCAGAGTCAGAGATATGTTCCTTTGAAAGAGCCCACATTCGTAACCCCCGACACGATAAAGGCCGATTCCGAAACACTCGTAATATTCGAGGAAATGATGGACGAAATATGGGACGCATATTCCGAACTGGTGGAAAAGGGAATACCGGCCGAGGACGCAAGATATCTTTTGCCGAACGGGTGCACAACCAACATTACAGTGACCATGAATGCAAGGGAACTTTTACATTTCTTCTCTTCACGATGCTGCGAAAGGGCGCAGTGGGAAATAAGGGAAATGTCGGAAAGAATGCTGGAACTCTGTAAAGAAGTTTCGCCCACGATATTCAAGGATGCAGGCCCGCCTTGCGTCAGAGGGCCGTGTCCCGAAGGGAAATTATCCTGCGGGCACCCTCGAAAAGCTAATAAAGCTTAAATAAGGCATCCACTTAATCGGGGTTAATCGGTGAATAAAATGGGAAGAATAAGACCCACATACATCAAGAGAGTCGCCATTGAGCTC
>JGI994J12354_10003056_pt1 | contig 15894 bp, 15 predicted proteins | sample IntmicLarv3ML3BL_FD_12354 | JGI IMG/M metagenome (IMG submission 12354) | reverse complement strand
TGCTTTCGCCGCTGCGATGTTGTTGAATTGCGCTTCCTTGTCCTTGCTTCTTTCCGTTCCTTCTTTGAGGACTATAATTGGTTGATTTCCGGAACCATACATTTGGTGTACTCTCCTTTTACTAGAGAACAGTAATTTTGTTCTTCTATATTAAACTAGCTTTCAAATTTAAAATTATTTTTTGTAGATATAAGTGTGCGTTCCCTTGACCGGGGTCAGATATCGCGGTCATCGATCCTTTCTTTGCGCGCCTTCATTTTATTATGAGGGTCTTTTCAATCTCTCAGACAGCCTATCGGCACTACGTATACGCCGTCATCACAGCGATATGCATATTCGCCGGCGGTCAGTACCATCAAGAAGGACGGTTCCATCATCTGCAGTGTTTTACTCCCGACTATTGCACACTTTCATTCCTGATTATTGCACACTTTCATTCCCGATTTTGACGGTATTTCATTCCCGATTTTGACGGTATTTCATTCCCGATTTTGACGGTATTTCATTCCCGATTTTTGCGATGATTCGTCCTTGGTCAGCATTTTCAATATGACAGTTTGCGGATCCGATCAGAATACGTCGTATACTTCCAGTCCTTCGGCCGCTGCTGCGTTCCTTATCCTTTCCAGGACCGTTCTTGAACCTTTGATACCGATACCGTTCATCCTTTCCGCGAGAAGAGGTCTTTCATTCAGTCTGTCCAGATACATTCTTTTAGTTCCCGTTGCTGCGACCGCTGATGCGAATTCCTTTTCCTTTCCGGCAAGTGTTTCCAGTACCGGACCCACTAGTGCATACGTATCCAATCCGGCTTCCGTTAATTCCCTGAGTGTGTTCAGTCTCTTTTCGGGAACGGGTGCACCGGGTTCGATCGTCTTCGACACTTTCGGATCCAATGACGTTATCGTCACGGCAAAGTCGCCTTGCATGCCCGCCAGTATGTCCAGGTCCCTCAGTATTATATCCGATTTGGTGTGAACGTGTACCCTTATCCCCTTGTCCTTCAGGATCTTCATGCACGATCTTGTCAGCTCGAACCTCAGTTCCGCAGGCTGATACGGATCGGTGACCGTTCCCACGCCGACAACGCCGCGGATGTTCCTTATTTCCTTTCCCATACGTTCCGCGATGTTTGTTTTGACCTTGACCACATTCCATTTCGACCAGTCTGAATGCGTCAGTTCCGGTGCGTAACAGTACAGACAGCCGTGAGAACATCCTCCGTACGGGTTCAGCGCATAATCAATGCCCGGAAGCTTCGATGGCGATATGGCGCGTTTGCACTCTGTCATTTCGTGCGGTCCGTTCCATTTTTCGGAGTCCATGAAATCAAGAAGGTTAGAGATAGTCTTCGATCCTCCTTTGTGTCATGAAATCCTTAAGGATCCCGGAGCTTGCGATCCATGTCTTCTTCGGTATGTCCATGACACGGTCGACATGGTTCAGAGCGGCATCCAAACAGTCGTAATGGTATGGTGTTGTTGTCAGTGCGTGACGTACATTCTCACGTACGTTCCACACGCCGACGGGCATAACATAACCCGGATGAGCTTCGCGGAATATCACCACCCCTGCTTGTTTCCCTTCTTTCAGCAGTAACTCGTTCACGGCCATCCTTGCCGCATAGTAACATCCTCCGATCTCAGCGTATTCGGAACGTCCTCCGTAGAATTCATAACTTGATATTATTTCGATATCGCGTCCGGTCGGATTCCACGATGTGTTGGGATACCATGCTTCAATGAGCTCGTATCTCCATGTACATGGCATGAACATCACACACCAACGATTATCCAACTGTTCCCATTGGTATATCCTGAATTCGTCGATGGTATTGTTGTACTTCGTCGTCTTCAGAAGATCCTTTCCGATCATGTCATCCACTGCGGTGATGCTCCACCGCGTGGGAACGAAACGCCTTCGTTTATCGACACCCATTGTTCCGACCGAGAACGCTTTCTGGATCTCTGAAATGAGTGTACCGTTGTTGTATGACGAGATGACAGCATCAACAGCTTTTTGGTCAGTGTCGTAGAATGCCTTCTCCAGATTACGTTCGAACTTGGAGTTCCCGATGGACATTGATTGCAGTCTTGCAGACGGCCCGAACGGTTGAACTTCGTCATCGAGCACGACCCTTCCTCTTGGTTTCTGTGTAAAATTGGCTTCGACCTCCAACGGTCTTTCTGTAAGTGCCAGCTCTTGAACATTATCCACGATCTTACCTGCAGACCTGAAGTCTGTTGCATCTATCCTGAACTTTCCTCTTACAAGCCTGAATCTGAAATCTACGATCTCGTCTATCGACTTTCCGACCCACATCTCAGGTTTGTCCATTATCGATGTGTCGCCGAACTCAGGAGGCACCAACGGACCTATGTCCACCTTCGGGTATCCGTATCTTCCTACGAAAACGGCAGGAGGGCTGCATCCTTCAAGGTCCTTGAGATTCAGCAACGGTAATGTCTTGCTCTGAGAATAGAATTTGATCATCAGCGGGCAGCGGTCCTTTCCGCATAACCTTCGCGATCCTTTGCATATAACACACAGCCCGGATTGTTTCGATTGATTGACCTCGACCATGTCATCAAAGAAACCGGACTCTGCCATGATGTTTGTTATTACTTCAGAATATTAGTTCTTTTCATTCTTCTGGCGATCATGGCCGCTGCCGCTCCTGCGCCGATGCCGTTGTCTATGTTCACAACGGTAAGACCGGGAGAACACGTTTGGAGCATGCTCAGCAGTGCTGCTTCGCCGTTCCCGCCCATTCCGTATCCTGTTGATGTCGGAACACCGATCACAGGAACAGATGAAAGTGAGGACACCAATGCAGGTAACGCACCCTCCATTCCCGCTGCTACGACTATAACGTCTACGTCTTCCTCCAGCATCCTCTTCATCGGCTCCAGTACCCTGTGCAATCCTGAAACACCGATATCAAAGAACGAAATACAGGAACAACCGGTGAACTCGGCCATTATCCTCGCTTCTTCCGCCACACGTATATCAGAACTGCCTGCGGTCATTATTCCCACCTTTCCTGACCGTTCTTCGGGAAACCCGCCAATGACGATCGTTTCCGACCGTTTGTCATAAATGCATTCCTTATCGTTCAGCTTCTCAGAGACGGCATCATAGTGTTCGGGTGACGCTCTTGAGATGAGTACACGATCCTTTTTTGCGGACCTCTCTGCTATTTCCGCGGTCATTTCAGGGGTCTTCGACCTGGCGTATATCACCTCCGGCACATCTTTCCTGACGGAACGGGCGTGATCGAATACCGTGTGATCGTCTATACTCTGCAGATAATTCAGTCTCAATTCCTTTTCCGCTTCATCTTCCGACATCTTCCCGTCAGCGTATGACCTGAGGATATTCCGTATGTTCACGCTCATGCATATCCTAGTCGGTATCTTAACTTTCCCCTGCGGCCGCTTTCAGCGTAGGAATTTGATGTTATCATTATATCCTTCACCCCGATTCTGAATTGTGAACATACGGTCTGAGCTGATGAAGTACATCAACGGAACGGAGAAAGCGGCAGTAGCATACTCCGGAGGTTTCGACAGTACGTTATTATTGAAACTGATGACCGACATCCTTGGTGAGAACTGTATAGGCGTGTTCGTGGATTCTCCTCTTTTGTCACAAAGACAGAGGGATGCCGCCGAGAGTATCGCATCCGATATCGGAGCACGTGTCGTTCACGTGCGTATCGGTGAAGCGGACGATGATGCAGAGATCATGAAGAATGTGTTCAGGAACGGCCCGGACAGGTGTTATTTTTGCAAAACCCTCATTTACGGTAAGGTCAGAGAGGCTGCATCGTCATTCGGTACCGAAGTGTGTCTGGACGGCGAGAACTCCGATGACAAGGAAGACGAACGTCCGGGAAGAAGGGCCGCGCGGGAGTTCGGGATAAGGAGTCCGTTCAGAGACCTTGGCATCGGAAAGCAGGAGATCGTCGAAACAGTGGGATCGCTTGATATTTCGGAGACGATCGTGAAAGATACGTGTATGGCCACACGCATCCCTTCCGGCACCGTGTTCAATGAGTTCGATCTCAGATTCATTGAGAACTGTGAGGAAATGGTCCGTCATATATCCGGTGTATCTCAAGTAAGGTTAAGACTTTCTTATGACAAGGCGACGATATTTACCGCTCCTGATGAGATCCGAAAACTGAATGATTCCAAGGATCGATTGTTCTTCGAATTACGAAACTTGGGTTTGGATCCGGTCGTTGATATGAACGGATATGTCGGGTAGGATCTCCATTCTGAACACTTTCGGGAAAATAAGGGGATAACAAGAGACGATCAGACTCTAGGAGTCCTCACTGCAAGGGGAGTCGTCTCTTGTCTTGAGTCAAGTATCGGGTTTTCAACTATTTATTGGTGATTGGTCTTTGCACCGAACTTTGAGCGTTGTATTGAAAACCTTTTTAAAATCGTCGGCAGTTGCCTCTAAACTCCAGATCTCCATCCTGATATCGTCATCTGAAGACAAAATTAGTTTCATTTCTCCTTCTGATACCTCTATTTCCATCTTTTTCACTGATCTTGTGCGGTGTCTGTCCATTATGTCCGCCATCTTCAGGATCATTGCACACTTCAACGTAATGATCGCGATGTTGTGCTTTACGTCCTTCAGATGTTTATCTCCCAGTTCCGGGAACTTCTTGTGATGGAATCTTGTCATCAGCGCTATGGATTCCAATTCCTCATCATCGAAACCCAAAAGGGCCGAGTTGCTGATGATGTTATACGAATGCACATTATGTTTTGTGTAATTGATGAATTCTCCCACGTCATGGAGAAGCGCAGCATACTCCAGCAGGGACCTTGCTTCACTGTCCATATTATGGATCCCTGCAGATCTCATCATATCAAAGAGACATAACGCTTTGTCCCTTACTTCCTGGGCATGGGGCATATCATACAAGCAACGGCTGGCAAGTGTCTGAACTGACGATTCACGCACGTTAAACTCGCTTTCTCCCCTTTTCATCAGGTAATCGACCTGCATCCCTTCCTTCAATCCTGTTTTGCTTACTTCTAACGTTTCAATGCCGAAGAGGTCCATGAGTGCTTCCACTATCGTTCCGCCCGAAACTATTATATCTGTACGGGCGGCGGACATCTTCGGAACATTGCACTTCTCCTCCCGGGTCATTTCCCTGAGTTCCAGCATCAGTTGCCTGAGTTCTTCCCGTTTGATGTACGAATCGTCCCCGTCCCTTCTTTCCGCGCATAATTCTGCCAAAGAAACGATAGTGCCAGCTGACCCTACTGCACGGGTGAATCCAATGGATCTCACCGACCGTACCGCATGGTACGATGACATGCCGACACGTTTCCTCATCATGTCACATTGTAAGCCCGTCACAGGGCCGGACGGATCGGAAAGAGAATCGTACGCATAACGGACGGCACCTATCGCCAGACTGTCAAGATACAAGGAACGTCCGTTCTCTGCAAGTATGATCTCGGTACTTCCCCCTCCTACGTCCATCAGTAATGTCCGTTCATCCGGACCGTCCTTTCCGAAAACTCCCAATTTTACCAGACGGGCTTCTTCCATCCCGGGGATTATCCTTACATCGAGTCCGTCAGAGTCTAACGCTTCCAGAAGTTCCAAGCGGTTCGATGCCTCTCGTGTTGCACATGTCGCAAATGCTATCACATCCTTGGCACCCATGTTCTTCGCCGCGGCTGTGAAACGATCGGAGATCAGACAGCACTTCTCCATTGCTTCCTTCCCGACCTTTCCCCATCTGTAAAGATCGCGTCCGATGTCCACTATCTCTTTGTCCTGAAACACGATCGTTCCCAAGGAATTGGGAAAATACTTGACCACAAGTATGTGTATCGAGTTGGTACCGATGTCCATGAATCCTGTCACTTCGGGTTCAGATATGCCATTCACCTCTGTGCTTTACGAACCATTCCTGGGATCGGAACGGTTTTCCTTCTATCCTCACGTATTTTCCGTCGGCTTTCAGTTCCCTTGCCTTTGTTGTATCTTTCAGATGAATGTCCAATATGTTGTTCTTGATGCTCTTCATCAGCTCTTTATCCAGGATAGGATAGAGGACTTCCACTCTCGCCACCAGATTACGGGGCATCATGTCCGACGAACCCAGGAACATCTCGGGATCGTTTCCGTTCCCGAAGTAGTATATCCTTGAATGTTCCAAGAATCTGTCAACGATGCTGATGACCCTTATGTTCTCGGATATACCTTTTATGCCGGGCCTCAGACAGCACAGCCCCCGGATGTTCAGGTCTGTCCTGACGCCTGCGATGGATGCTTTGTACAGCGCGGCAATGATGTCCGCGTCGATCAGACCGTTCGCTTTGATCGCGATGTATCCTTTGCTTCCTTTCTTCTGATGCCCTATCTCCCTGTCGATCATTTCCAGGATGCTGTTCTTCAGGTCTGCCGGGGCTACAAGGATGTGTTTGTACTTCTTCGATGTGAAATATCCTGTGAGTGCGTTGAACAATTCGCCGATATCCTCGCCTATTTCCTCGTTGGCCGTGAGTAACGAAAGATCGCCGTATTGTTTCGCAGTAGGTGCGTTGTAATTGCCTGAGGACATATGCGTGTATCTTACCAGCTTAGTGCCTTCGAGCCTTACCACCTGCAGCAGCTTTGCATGAACTTTCAGATCCACCGGCCCGTAAACAACATGGACGCCCATCGCTTCCAGTTCCCTGGCCCATTGGATGTTATTCGTCTCGTCGAACTTCGCACGCAATTCCATCAGTACAGATACGGACTTCCCGACTTCCCGCGCTTTCTTGAGCGCGTTGATCACTGACGGATCCTTTCCGATCCTGTACAGGCATATCTTGATACTCTGAACATCGGGATCATTTGCCGAATCGTTAAGGAATCTGATCATTGTGTTGAATGATTCATACGGATGGTACAGGATACGGTCCTTTTTACGTATCGCTGCGAAGAGATCGGAACTCTCATCCATTTCCGGCGGGGCAAAGGGTATGAACGATCTCTCTTTCAGCGATGGGATGTTGAGGTTCGCGATCTGCCAAAGATCGGACAACGCCATCGGATCCGAGAATGTGTGTATCTGTCTGCGTTTGAGCTTCAGGTTCTTTCCGAATAGCTCGATCATCTCCGTGGGCATGTCGTCCTCTGCGATCACCCTTACCGGAAATCCGGCTTCCCTTCCGCCGACGCACATCTCCACTGCTTCCATGAGGTCGCATGCTTCGTCTATCGTCACTTTGATATCGGCGTTGCGGGTAACTCTGAAAGTGTATGATCCCAATATCTCCATTCCGGGGAACAGCGAACCTACGTTACTTTTTATGACATCTTCGATCAACACATATTCTAAACCTTCAGATGCGGGGATCTCTATGAAACGCGGGAACGCGCTCATCGGAACTTTCACTCTGGCGTACAGCGTATTGTCGCCGTTCTTTATCCTGACGGCTACGTTGAGAGCGTTGTTGGATATGAAGGGGAACGGATGGGAAATGTCAAGTGCCAGCGGCGTAAGTAATGGATATATCCTGGTCTTGAACAGCTCGGTCAGCCACTCTTTCTGTTCTTCGTTCACCTCGTCCATGTTCTTTATCCGGATATTGTTCTCACGGAGGTCATTCTTCAGCTCTTTCCAGCATTCTCCGTACTTCGTGAATAACTCCCTGACAGTATCAGCGACCTGATCGAGAAGTGCTTTCGATTCTATGTGGTCCGGAGGAAGTACCGAAGGTTCGTTGATCGCGTTCAGCATCAGTCCTGAAACACGTATCATGAAGAACTCGTCCATGTTACCGTGACAGATCGCCAAGAACTTCGCTCTCTCCAGTACCGGATTGTTCTTGTCCATTGCTTCACACAGACATCTCCTGTTGAACTCAAGCGATGAAAGTTCACGGTTTATGTACAGTTCAGGAGCATAGAGGTCTGTGTGCATCGATATCACGATCTTCTTATCCTTACGGAATCTCGGTGTGCGGTGAATCCTTCCGCTTCTGATATTATTTCGATCGTATCAGCAATGTTCTCAAGTCCTTCCCTGGAAATGATCTGGACCGTTGATGTCTTTCTGAAGTGCGCAACGTTCAGTCCTGACATTGTCGATGCGTGACCGGCCGTGGGCAATACGTGATTGGTCCCCGAGGCGTAGTCGCCTGCGGCCACAGGGGAGTAAGGACCAACGAATATGGACCCTGCATTCCTGACCTTCATGAGAACATCCGTTGCGTTCTCGGTCTGTATCGACAGGTGTTCCGGAGCCATCTCGTTCATCATCTCCACTGCCTCGTCAACTGAATCCGTCACAATGTATCCGGAATTCTTCAGTGCCTCTTCGATGATCTTCCTGCGGTCTGCGGTCTTGGTCATCTTTTCGACCTCTTTCCATACCTTTGCCGGAAGCTTTTCATCTGTGGTCACAAGAACACACGCCGCATCAGGATCGTGCTCTGCTTGCGCCAGAACATCAGCGGCAATGAATGACGGTCTTGCAGTGCTGTCCGCTATTATCCCTATCTCGCTCGGACCTGCGGGGAAATCGATCTCCACTATCCCTCTTAACATGGATTTCGCTGCCGCGACGTACTTGTTGCCCGGACCTACGATCTTCTGCACTCTTTCCACTGACTCGGTCCCGAAGGCCATTGCTGCGATCGCCTGTACACCGCCTACGCGGTAGATCTCATCGGCTCCTGCTATGTCAGCTGCCACAAGGGTTATCGGATTCACCGGCGGAGGCGTACAACAGATCACTTCGTCAACACCTGCAACTCTTGCCGGAATTATTGACATCAGCGCAGTGGACGGATATGCCGCCCTTCCTCCCGGAATGTATGCGCCCACTCTTTCCAGCGGTGTGCTCTTTACGCCAAGCATCACGCCCGGTTCGACCTCTCTGAACCATATGTCATCGTCCAGCTGCATCTCGTGGAATCTCTGTATATTATCTGCCGCTGTTTCCAGTGCTTCGATGAGTTCCTGATCCACTGCATCGTAAGCATCATCGATCTCATCACGTCCGACCTCGATCGCTTTGAGGTCGTATTTATCGAATTTTTTAGTAAGTTCTCTGAGCGCGGCGTCTCCTTTTTCCCTGACCTTGTCGATGATCTCCGCAACGCTTCGGTTAACGTCATCCATCTTGGAGTTCCTGTTCTTTTTCCAGAACCCTTCGTCCAACTCTTTCCACATGTTCCATCAATCAATTAGGTTTCATTTAAAGTATGGCACAATACGCACTGAATGAGGACGGTTCTCTGACGAAGTGTATGGAAACGGTTCCGGGCTCTGCCCGGGAACATGAGTACATTCACACACCTCTTCCGTACATGTCTATCTTTTCTTCGCATTCATGGAGTAATGCATGGTGGCCGGACTCGGCATTATGTGAAAACTCTCACTCTGTTGATTTAAAATACCATCCCGCAAAAACATTCAACTTCCCATGTGAGGGTATGAGCGTCTGTCTTAATGAATTCCATACACTTCGTCAGAGAACCAACTACAATTATGACAAAAAACAGGAAGCCAACATGACCTTATACCAGATCGAAACGAGAACATATTCAGAACGGGTTCTATAGGAGCAGGATCGGAAAGGCGCGATCCGGTTCATGATTTGTTCAACACAGTCTAGCATGTTCCAAACTGCGCAACGAATGTTGTCCAAAGTTGGTAGTGAATGTTGTCCAAAGTTGGTAATTAGATCAAACATCTTGATATACTGGCAATAGACATCAAGTCTGTGAGAGAAGAATATCTGAAAGGGATAGCAGATGAGGAATTGAATACTGCGCTGAAATATGCCGGTGCGGTGCTGAGTATGGGCTCTCTAACAAAGTGTCCTCATGTTCCTGGGCGCAGCCCTGAACCGTTTCCATACACTTCGTCAGAGAACCGAGGACGATAGTGTTTTATCGCCGTTGTTTGTTTCAGATGATATGAGAAAGCTCATTGCCGTCCTTGGTGCGCTGCTTGCTGTATCGTCCGTTGCGATAATGGCATCTCCCGAGATATCGGGAGCAGGTTCCGAGGGAGCCGGTTTTCCGGGATTGGGTGAACTTTTCGATCCCGATAACATACATTATCCTGATTTTTCCATTGCCGACCTGTTCGGTTTCGCTAAAGACCTCGCTACGGACAAGACAGCATTCGCGTCCGTGGGCAGCCTTTCCGGTTTCTTCGGATTCATGGGCGATACTGCCACTAACCTTACAGGCATCGGTTCGTCCAATGAGGTCAATATAGCAGGAATAGCGATGATCCTCTGTCTCGTTGTCATTGTATTTTGTCTCATAAGCGCGATGCTCGGAACACGTAAGGGCAGACAATATGTGCAGGAACTGAAAGAGGACGAAGAAGATTAAAGGGAATGTTTTTATCTGATTCCTATATAAGAGGGACTGAGGTACAAGCATGACCCTTAAACTGGCCGTTCCGAACAAAGGAAGACTTAACGAGAGATCCGTGGAATTACTGATCAAATCAGGATTGGATCTCGGAGAGGATTGGGGAAGGAAACTGTACGTCACTGTGAAGGACCAGGACATCGAAGTCATGTTCGTCCGTGCACAGGACATCCCCGAATTCGTAGACTCCGGTGCAGTCGATATCGGCATCACCGGCATAGACCAGATTTTGGAGTCCGGATATCATTTAGAGTACCTTCTGGACCTCGAGTTCGGTTACTGCCGTCTCTCTGTCGCAGTTCCGGAAGCTTCCGGAATAAAGAACGTAGAAGACATACCGGACGGTTCCAGAGTTGCAACTTCATTCCCTAATTCCGCCAAACGCTTCTTCGATTCCAAAAAGAAGAAAGTGAAGATCGTTGAGGTTTCCGGAGCGGCTGAGATCATGCCGTACATGGGGGTCTCCGATCTTATCGTCGACTTGGTGTCAAGCGGTTCGACGCTCAAAACCAACCGTTTGATCGAACTATCCAGGATCGCTGAGTCACAAGCCGTCATCGTATCAAAGAAAAAGAAGAATCCTAAGGAAGTGACCGATGTTGTTGATGCGATACGCAGCGTCATAGCCGCAGAATCAAGGAAATACCTCATGGCGGACGTTCCCAAGGATTGCCTGAAGAAGGTTCAGGAACTCTTCCCGGGGATGGCCGGACCTACGGTCATGAACATTGCCGGACGTGATGATATGGTTGCCATTCATGTGGTCATTGAGAGTTCGGAAGTATACGATTCGGTGAACGAACTGAAGAGACTCGGCGCTAAAGGCATATTGACATTACCGATAGACAGGCTGGTGCCCTGATGCCGGAAAAGTGGATACGTTCTTCAGTCAGGGATTTCAAGAGATATTACAACCCGGATGTCGGGAAAGCAGTGAGAATGGATACCAACACCAATGTGCTGGGGTCCAATCCGGCAGCGATGAAGTATCTGGCAGGAGAGTTCGGAGACCTCAACGAATATCCGAACACATATTCCGACGGATTAAGGGACGCTCTGGGAGAACTCTACGATCTGGAACGTGAAAATTTCGTGGTCGGTTCCGGTTCTGATGAGACCTTGGACATAGCATTCAAAACGTTCATGGACTGGAACGAGAATGTTACCGTTCCTGTTCCTTCGTATACGTTATACACATATTTCGTGGGAATGAACGGCGGTAAGTCGGTTGCCGTGGATCTCACGGACGACTTCCAGCTGGATGTTGATGCAATGCTCGGCAAGAAGAGCAAGATGATCATCATGCCCTCTCCGAACAATCCTACGGGAAATTCATTCAAGGAAAAGGACATAACCGAGATCTTGGAAAAATTCGACGGCCCGGTGATAGTTGACGAAGCTTACGGAGAATACGCAGGAACATCCATGATACCGCGCGTGGATGAATTCAAGAACCTCATCGTCATGAGAACATTCTCCAAAGCGTATGCGATGGCATCCTTGCGCGTAGGCTACAGCATATCCAACCTCAAAATGGCAGGGAAGATGAACTGTGTCAAGATACCGTATTCACTGAACCGCATAAGCGAAGGTGCTGCGATCGCAGCGATCGGGGATCAGGATTTCATAAAACGGAGCGTTGAACTGGTGAACAAAGAACGCCCAGTACTCTCGGACGGATTGAAGCGATTGGGATTCACTCCTTTCCGATCGGATGCTAACTTCATATTGGCGAGATGTCCGATGGACCACAACGATCTCACAGAAGGTCTGAAGAATAAGGGCATCCTGATACGTGATTTCGGTTCCAAGGACGGTACTTGGAACTGTATCCGCACCACAGTAGGGACAAGAGAACTCAACGACCTTCTCCTGAGAAGGACGGAAGAGGTGATCTACGGATGCTGATATCGCTTGCAGACTACGGAGTGGGAAATCTGCATTCGATAAAAAAAGCACTGGAGAACTCCGGAGCGTCTGTTACTATTGTCAGGGACATGAAAGAACTGCTTGATGCCGAATGTATCGTATTCCCCGGAGTAGGGGCATTCGACAGGCCCATGGAGAAGATACTTCCCTACAGGGATGAGATCGGATCCATGCTGAAAGCGGGAACACCCGCACTCGGAATATGCATAGGAATGCACATCCTTTTCGAAGGAAGCGAAGAAGGCGTTTCCGAAGGAATAGGGTTCATGGACGGTTTCGTAAAAAAACTGAAATGCGAAAGGATACCGCACATGGGCTGGAATTCGGTGGATTCCGACGATCCTGTCATGAGGAACATCGAAAGCAAAGCGTTCTACTTCGCACACTCATATCACGCAGAACCGTCCGAGTCCGTTACTGCGGGGAAGACATCATACGAGAACATCATGATCGATTCACTTTTCAGAAAAGGCAACGTCTACGGATGTCAGTTCCATCCGGAAAAGAGCAGTTACTCAGGAATGACGTTCCTGAAGAACTTCATTGACCATGCGGAGGATTCATTATGATTGTGATCCCCGCCGTGGACATGATGGACCACCGTGTTGTACAACTCGTCGGCGGAGTTCCCGGAAGCGAGAAGATAACCATGCCCGATCCTTTCAGAGCAGCAATGGAATGGGTTGACAAAGGTGCAGAATACCTGCATCTTGTGGACCTTGACGCCGCATTCGGAAAGGAAGGGAATCTCGGTGTCATAAAGGATATCATCCTGAGATCGGGAGTTCCCGTGGAAGTGGGGGGCGGTATCCGTTCACGTGAGACCGTAAAAGAGTTGGCGGATGCGGGAGCAGACCGGATCATCCTGGGAACGAAAGCAATTAACGACACCGACTGGCTCATTGATATTTCCAACGAATTCCCCGGGAAGATCGTTCTTGCGTTAGACACCAAGAACAACGAAATTACGGTCAAAGGATGGCAGGAGGCTTCACCCATCTCATTGGACAGGATGTTCAGCATAATCCGAGAATTGCCTTTGGCCGGCGTCCTTAACACGAACGTTGATGTGGAAGGTCAGGGAAAGGGTATCGCGGATGTCCAGGTGGATTTCATAAAGAGATGTCCGCACAAAGTGATCGCATCCGGCGGTATATCCTCGAGGGAAGATGCGTCACGTCTGTCAAAGGCTGGCGCGGCTGGCGCGGTCGTCGGCGTGGCAATATACACCGGAATGTTGGAACCTTGGGCGTGGAAAACACCCTGGCGTGCATGATCTTGCACCAAAATATATAACACTGTTCGCTTTGTGGCTGTTAAGATGAAATTCTCATGTGAACTCACCGTATCCGAGGTTTTGCCGGTGGCGAGACGGTTCATCGCGATGGAACTCGTCACTGTGTACGGATGCAGTCAGATGGATGTCGCCAAGAAAATGGGAATTACGGGGTCAGCTGTTTCACAGTACATCAGTGGCGTCAGGGGACGAAGCGACCTTCTCGAAAGATGCCCGCATTTCGGCGATTTTATTGATCTTACAAGAGCGAGCGCAGAACGTATCGCCAGCGGAGAAAGCGATGTTCTCAAAGAGCTGTGCGTTGTATGTTCCTTCTCAAAGAGCAGCGGCATGCTGAATGAACTTATCGATTACATAGAAGGCGGTTACGATTACAGTAAATGCCAGGAATGTCCCAGCGCGGGCATTACCAAGCCGTGGGAATAATACTTATACCGACCTGCTGATTCTGACGTGAGACAAATGAGCGGAAGAACTGCAGAGGTCGAGCGCAAGACCAAGGAGACCAACGTCAGGGTGTCAGTTAATTTGGATGGATCCGGGACGTACGAAGTGAAGTGCGACATCCAATTCCTGAGGCACATGATCGAAACATTGTCCAGATATTCGGCGATAGATATCAAACTGAATGCTTCGGGTGATGATGATCATCACATCATCGAGGACGTCGGCATAACGATCGGAACGGCAATGAAGAACGCCAACGTTTCAGCAATAAAGAGAATGAGCACACAGACCGTTGTCATGGACGATGCGATGGTAATGGTGTCCATTGACCTTGCTGATCGTCCGTATGCTGAGATCGAATGCCCAGATCCCCTTTACCTGCACTTCCTGAGGAGCATGGCGATGGCCATGGGGATGACGATACACGCAGTGGTAATGAGAGGATTTGACGATCACCACATCGTCGAAGCGACGTTCAAAGCATTGGGGTTATGCTTGAAAGACTCCCTTACGAAGAGGGAGAACGAAGTGAGCACCAAAGGTAACGTGAAGGTGAAATGATGCTTACGCGCAGAATAATCCCATGCCTTGATGTCAAGGATGGAAAGGTCGTCAAAGGGATCAAGTTCAAGAATCTGAAGGACGTGGGATCACCCCCGGAACTTGCGGCAGAGTATGAAAGACAGGGAGCAGACGAGGTCACATTCCTGGACATATCGGCAACGCTGGAAGCAAGGAGCACAACACTCCGCATCGTTTCGCAGACCGCGGAAAAGCTGTTCGTCCCGCTTTGCGTGGGTGGCGGCATAAGGACCAAACAGGATATGCGTGAGGCTCTGAACGCCGGTGCCGATAAGGTCTCTGTGAACTCGGCAGCAATATCCAACCCGGGAATGATCACAGAATGCGCAGATGACTTCGGAAGACAGTGCGTTGTCGTTGCCATAGACGCGAAGAAGAACGGCAGCAGATGGGAAGTATACACTCACGGCGGAACGAAGTCCGCCGGAATAGATGCGATAGAATGGGCGATGAGGGCCCAGGATCTCGGCGCCGGAGAAATATTACTGACGTCGATGGACGCCGACGGAACGAAGGACGGTTACGATATACCATTAACGGCAGCGATAGCAGATGCTGTTACCATTCCCGTTATCGCATCGGGCGGATGCGGTTCCATAGAACACATCCACGAGGTGTTCTCTCAGACCAATGCATCAGCTGCGTTNGCNGCNTCNATNTTCCACTATCAGCAGCACACGGTCGCCGAAGTGAAGGAATACCTGAAGGACAGAGGGGTCAACGTAAGATGAAATTCGACGAGAACGGTTTGGTTCCCGTGGTCGTTCAGGATCACGTCACAAGCGAAGTGCTGATGGTCGCATGGGCTAACGCGGATGCTATCGAACTGATGAAGAAGACGGGATACACACACTTCTGGTCCAGAAGCAGGAAGAAGATGTGGAAGAAAGGTGAAGATTCCGGAAATGTTCAGAAGATCATCTCAATGCAGACGGACTGCGATGAGGATACGATACTCGTCAGAGTGGACCAGAAGGGAGTCGCATGTCACACAGGCGAAGCCACCTGCTTCCACAAGACCCTCTTAGGAGATGAAAGCAAGACGTCATCAGTGATCCCGGAATTGAAACGTGTGATCGCAGACCGTAAGAAGAACCCGTCAAAGGAAAGTTACACCACGAAACTGATGAACGATGAGACCAAGATGTGCAAGAAGGTCATCGAAGAAGCAGGAGAATTCGTGCTGGCGATCAAAGACAAGAGTGAAGATGA
>JGI994J12354_10003055_pt1 | contig 15895 bp, 14 predicted proteins | sample IntmicLarv3ML3BL_FD_12354 | JGI IMG/M metagenome (IMG submission 12354) | reverse complement strand
TGACACCGCCGCCGTCATTGCCTTCTGGCAATTCAGGAAGAAGCGCGTGCGGTTCTCAAAGCTCCCGCCATACTGCCCCTCGCGCGTGAACGCCGACAGCAGCTCACAATTCAAGTAACGATGGCACGCCTTGATGTCCACGCCGTCAAAACCCGCTTTCTCCGCCAGCACAGCGGACGCGGCCATCTTGCCTTCCAGCTCCTTCAGCTTGTCGTCTGTGATGATTCGCTCCGCCGCAATCGGGTTGTCGCCCTCGAAAACAGGATTGTTGTACGCGATAATCGGCGCAGGCACACCCTCGGGCTTCGAATACCGCCCCGAATGCGTCGCCTGCATGAAAATCAGCGGCTCGAAGCCGTTTTCCTTCATGCATGTCGCCTTAATGTCATGCACAATCTTCTTATAGTCATCCAAATTGTCCTCGCGCAAGTACAACTGCCTCGGGTTCGCGCGGCCCTCGTGCTCAATCGCCACCGCCTCGAACCACACGATGCCCGGCCCGCCCTTAGCAAACCGCTCATAGCGGCGAATCGTCAGCTCATCCGGCGAACCGCTCAGCGTGCCGTCACAGCCCTCCATCGGGTGGTACACAATACGGTTATGTACCGACCTGCCCATAATCTCATGCTTCTGCGCCAGTGCATCCAGTTTCTCCGTCATGGGCAACAACAGCCCCCGCGCGGCCAAGTCCTCACGCAAAGAATCCAGCGTCAGGTATTTGAAACGTTCAAATTCCATGGAATTTCCTCCCTTATGCCAATTCGTTCTTCTAATATAACATCATACCACGAACCACGCCCGCTTGTCCAGATTCTAGCACGAAAATTAACACTGGCCTTTTGCCGCAGAAAACGATATAATAGAAACAATACGTTTGTTGACTCATATGCAGTCGCTTGGCAAATTAGAATTTGAAGAAAGGATGAATAAATTGAAAAATAACTCTACCCGAAAAAGAATTATTTATCCAATTGCGGCAAGTGTATTATTGTTTATCTGTTTTTTACTCTGTCGATATTGTTTTTTTAACCTGCACGGAATGAAAGATTGGCCGGTTGTTTTATTCACATTCGGTTTGATTGTCATTATTGTTTCCGCACTTTTCAATAGCCGAAAAGTGATGATTTGTACGCCTATTGGCTATATTATGGGCTTTGTTTTAGGAATGCTCTTTAATACAGACAGCCTTGACCCGGGCGGCGGAATCTTAAACAACGCCTGGATCATTTGGACAACCTCATTTCTCATGCTGATAATAATAGGTGTTGTCTTGGAAGTTGTTACGAAAAGAATAAAGAAGAAAAAATGAAATCCGAATAGACAACTTCCGGCTTAACCATTTCAAAAAATAAAACCCCTATATATTAAGGAGGACACAATGAACATCCCGATTTTTCGCAATAACACCATCATCGTAGGCACAGGCTGCGCAGCCTACAACGCCGCCGACACGCTCTACAACCTCGGCCAGAAGGACATTGCCATCGTCACAGAGGGCATCAACATGGGTACATCCCGCAACACGGGTTCTGACAAGCAGACCTATTACAAGCTCACCCTTGCGGGCGGCGGGCAGGATTCCGTGCTGGAAATGGCTGAAACGCTCTTCGCAGGCGGCAGTATGCACGGCGACATCGCGCTTGTCGAGGCAGCTATGAGCGCGCGCGGGTTCTACAAGCTTGTCAACCTCGGTGTCCCCTTCCCGCACAACGAGTTCGGTGAGTTCGTCGGCTATAAGACCGACCATGACCCGCGCCAGCGTGCCACATCCTGCGGCCCGCTCACGTCGAAGTTCATGACGGAACACCTCGAGCAGAGCATCATGGAAAAGCAAATCCCCATCCACGACGGCTATCGCGTGGTGTCTGTCCTGACAGAGGGTACAAGCGACGCGAAGAAATCCGTCGGCCTGCTTGCCGTGCGCACGGACGATTGCGACGACGCGGCAAAGCGCTTCGCCATTTTTGCCTGCACAAATGTGGTCTACGCCACGGGCGGCCCGTCCGGCCTGTACTTCTCCTCCGTGTACCCCGAAAGCCAGACCTCCGCAACAGGCACAGCCCTCGCGGCGGGCGCAAAGGGCATCAATCTCACGGAATCGCAGTACGGCATCGCCTCGACGAAATTCCGCTGGAATCTGTCGGGCACATACCAGCAGGTCATCCCGACATACATCTCTACCGACGCGGACGGCAATGACGCACGCGAGTTCCTTGACGACTACTTCGAGACAACAGCCGACATGGTCAACGCCATCTTCCTCAAGGGCTACCAGTGGCCGTTCGACCCACGCAAACTCGACAAGAACGGCTCTTCCATCGTGGACATCGCCGTGTATACTGAGACACGTGTGAATGGTCGCCGCGTGTTCCTTGATTTCCGTGAGAACCCGACAAAGGCAAGCACGCCCAACGGCTTGGACATGGAGAAAATGAACGATGAAACGCGCGACTATCTCATGAAATCGGGCGCAACGCAATACTCGCCCATCGAGCGTCTGAACCACATGAACAGCCTCGCGACCGACCTCTATAAGAACAACGGCATCGATATCGAGACGGAGCTTCTCGAAATCGACGTCTGCGCACAGCACAACAACGGCGGCCTGATGGGCAACACTTGGTGGGAGAGCAACCTCCGCCACTTCTTCCCCGTCGGCGAGGTCAACGGCACGTTCGGCGTGTACCGTCCGGGCGGCTCGGCGCTGAATTCCACACAGGTGGGCAGTATGCGCGCGGCACAGTATATCGCACAGCATTATACAGACGCACCGCTTTCGGATGGCGACATCACCGCAGCGGCCGCGAATGAAATCGGCATCTTAACCGCATACCTCAACGCAGTCAAAACCAGTGCCGAGGGCAAGCAAAGCCCGATGGAACTCCGCGCCTATTTCCAGAAGAAAATGGATAACTGCGGCGCGTTCATCCGCTCGCTTTCCGGCGTGGAATCCGCACTGGCAGAGACACGTGAGGCATACGCAAATCTCGGCGCACGCACCTATGCCGCAACCAAGGCCGACATCACCGCCGCACTGGTCAACCGCGACATCCTTCTCGCGCAGATTGCTTACTACAGCGCCATCCGCGAGTACATCAAGCAAGGCGGCAAGAGCCGCGGGTCGTATCTCATCAGCGATGGCACGCCCGACGTGTCCGTCTCCGCACAGCAAGGCATACCTGCTGCGCTGGACGGCGACGCGTTCTCCGGCAAGCTCTGTGAAGTGTCGCTTAACGAGGTAACCACAGACTGCACCTTCGACTGGAAGCCCGTGCGCCCGATTCCTACAGGCTACGACGACTGGTTTGAGAATGTGTATAATCGTTACTTGGAGAAGAAAGTCATTCAATAGGAACTCATTCCGGGAGGTGTTCGTATGAATTTCATGATTGCTGTTGACTTAGAAGGCTGCGCCGGCGTACACAGCGAGCCAAACAAAACCCTCGGTATGGCAAAGGATTACACCTTCGCCTGCGAGCAGGGCGCACGCGAGGCCTCTGCGGCAGCACGCGCCTTGTTCGACGCAGGGGCAGACCGCGTGCTGATTTGGGATAACCACTCCAGTGCGCTCAACCTGCCCTACGACCTCATGCCCGAGGAATGCGAGTTCCTCAACGGCGTGGGGCGCACGGGGCGCTTCAGCTTCGTGGATGCCTTTGATGGCAACCTCGACGCGGCGCTGTTCCTTGGCTATCATTCGCGTGACAACACGGCCAACGCCGTCATCGCGCACACGTACAGCTCCATCGACTATCAGTACGTCAAAGTCAACGGCGTGGAGCGCGGCGAAATCGAGATTGACGCATTCCTTCTCGGCGAAAAGAACATCCCCCTGATTTTCGTTGCCTCGGACGACAAGGCCTGCGTGCAGACGAAGGCTTTCCTGCCCTCATGCAACACCTTGCAGACGAAACAGTCATTGTCCTTCAACGCCTCTATCTTCAAGCATCCGCACCGTGTTGCGAAGGAAATCTACAGCGAGGTGTTCAACACAACCAAGGCGTTCATGGCAGACCCTAAGGCCTTCCCCATCGCCGCATACGACACCCCCGTCGAAATCGAAATGCGTTTCAAGCGGCTCGAGGGCGCACAGGATGCAGAGCAGAACGGCTATACACGCTTCGAGCCCTATTGCGCACGCAAAATATTCCCGACATTGGGCGACTACATGCGGTAAACGTTATACGCGCCATAAGCACCAACTATAGAAACGCCCCCATTATAATAGGTATAAATAATTCTGAAACGGAGCGATTCGACATGAAATATGCAATTCAAATCGGCGGTATGCACTGCGCACATTGCGCCAAGGCAATCGAAAAAGCACTCGGAGCCATCGCGGGTGTAACGGCTGTAAGCATTGATTTAGCTGGTGAAAAGGCCTATGCAACCTCCACAACCGCGCTGGACGAGGACACCGTAGCAGATACCATTGAAGACATCGGCTTCGACTTCGTATCAATGGAAACAAAGGAAATCTAGGCATTCTGCGCAATTGTCCCGCAAAAAAACTCTTGACAATATTTCCAATACCTTGCTACAATTACTCACATAAAAATTGCCGAAGTACAGAACACCGTACCGGCGGAGGAGGAATTTACCATGTCTAATGACACATTGAATCCGTTTTTGAACGCCCAGATGCAGGTTAAGGCTGCCTGCGACAAGCTCGGCGCAGACCCTGCCGTGTACGAAATCCTGAAGCAACCGCAGAAGGTGCTCGAAGTTTCCATCCCTGTAAAGATGGACGATGGTACAATCAAGGTCTTCACAGGCTACCGTTCCACGCACAACAACGCTGTCGGCCCGACAAAGGGCGGCATCCGTTTCCACGAGAATGTCACGCGTGACGAAGTCATGGCGCTGTCTATCTGGATGACATTCAAGTGCTCCGTAACAGGCATCCCCTACGGCGGCGGCAAGGGCGGCATCATCGTTGACCCGAAGACGCTTTCCGCAGGCGAGCTGGAGAGACTCAGCCGCGGCTACATTGACGCTATCCACAAGCTCATCGGCGAGAAGGTCGACATCCCCGCGCCGGACGTAAACACAAACGGCCAGATTATGGCCTGGATGGTTGACGAATACAACAAGATTTGCGGCGAGAGCGCTATCGGCGTCATCACAGGCAAACCGCTTGAATTCGGCGGTTCTTTGGGCAGAACAGCCGCAACAGGTCTTGGCGTTGCCATCACGGTTCGCGAGGCTGCTAAGCGCCTTGGCATCGACATGAAGAAGGCAACTGTCGCTGTGCAGGGCTTCGGCAATGTCGGCACGTTCTCGGCTCTCTGTACACAGCAGCAGGGCGCGAAAATCGTTGCCATCGCAGAATACGGCTACAATATCTACAACAAAGACGGCTTCGACATCCCGACGCTCATGGAATACATGAAGGCTAACAAGACACTCAAGACATTCCCGGGCGCATCGCTCATTTCCATGGAGGAATTCTGGGCGCTTGATGTTGACGTGCTTCTGCCCTGCGCACTGGAGAACGCCATCACAATCGACGTTGCCAAGACTGTCAAGGCAAAGCTCATCGTTGAGGGCGCAAACGGCCCGACAACGAACGAGGCTGACGAGTACTTCTTCAAGAACGGCGTAACAGTTGCCCCGGACATCCTTGCAAACGCAGGCGGCGTAACGGTTTCCTACTTCGAGTGGGTGCAGAACCTCTACGGCTACTACTGGTCTGAGGAAGAAGTCGGCCAGAAGGAAGAAATCGCGATGGTTAACGCTTTCGACGCTATCTACAAGGTGAAGGAAGAGTACAATGTCTCCATGCGTACAGCGGCTTACATGCACTCCATCAAAAAGGTTTCCGCTGCCATGAAGATTCGCGGCTGGTACTAAGATTAACCGCAAGCTAAATAGCAACGCACCCCACAACAGGCCATTGCCTCTTGCGGGGTGCGTTTTTATTTGATAGAATACAAATGAGGAGATGATACAGTGGCAAACTTCAATAATACCAACGAAATGAAACAGCAGTACGGAACCTCCCAAAATCTGAACAGCCGCATCCGCTTACACCAGCTCTACAGCACAAACCCGCTCGGCTGGGCATCCTGGGTTTTCAGCCATTATCGTCTCGCGCCGAATCAGCGGATTCTCGAACTCGGTTGCGGCAGTGCAACGATTTGGCCGGCACACGCGGCACAACTGCCCGGCGGCATACAGCTTGTCTTATCCGATTTTTCGGAGGGAATGCTTGACACGGCTAAGGTCAACACAAGTGAACTGGACGGCGTTCAATACCAAGTCATCGACGCACAGTTCATCCCCTATGACGACAACACCTTTGATATCGTGATTGCCAACCACATGCTCTACCATGTCCCCGACATCGACAAGGCGCTCGCAGAAATCAAGCGCGTCCTAAAGCCATCGGGCATTTTCTATGCCACCACCATCGGCAACGACAATCTCAAAGAAATGATTGACCTTCTGCATGATTTCGATGCCCGCATTGACCTCGCACAAGACGCGGTAACGGCCGCCTTCGGCTTGGAATCCGGCGAGGCAAAGCTGTCGAAGCACTTTAGCTCCGTTCAAATGAACCGCTACGAGGACACCCTGCACATCACCGAGGCACAGCCTCTCATTGACTACATTCTGTCCTCGCAGGGCATCGGAAACATCACCGAGATTGTCTGCGGCGAAACCGTCTTGCGCTTTGAGCAATACATCCATACACTCTTCGCCGCGCGTTCATACATTGACATCGTGAAAGACGCAGGCATATTCATAGCCGCAAACAGCCAAAACGATTGACTTCCCTTACATTATAGGCCAATCTCATAAATCCGCGTCAGGCGGCTTCGCCCATACACACGGTTCACGACCTTGTTCACCAGCACCGCACCGTTTTTTTCCATCACGCGGTATGACCCTGTGTTGTCGTCAAAACACGTCAGCCGCGCCACCTCAATGTCCAGCTTCCGCGCCTCCTCCAGCAACAGGCGCAGCTGAATCGTGCCCAGCCCCAGCCCCCACGCCGTCGGGCGGATGGAATAGCCAATGTGCCCGCCAAACCGCGCCAGGCTCTCGTTCAAATAGTGCCGTATGTCGCCGCTGCCCAGATAATGCACCCCGTCCGTCAGCCAGAACGCCGAGTTCGGCACAAACCCGCGCGGCACCCGAATCCCCCGCCGCCGCTCATCACAGCGCTTAATGAAATAGGCAAAATCCTCATCCAGCTCCACCTCAGGATACCCGAAATCAACAACCTTCTTCGCACGGTATTCGCCAATCGCCACCGTAAAGCTCTCACGAAGCGCTTCGCACGGAGGCACCAGCCGCAGCGCATCATAATTGATATCGAACTGCCTATTCGCGCCTGTATTCATATCTGCTTCTGCATTCACACCATCACATCCTTACTATGGCAAATCATACAAAATCAATTCCTTGCCGCCCATTGTCTCCGTCGCCACATTCGCTTCATACTCGCGCGGCACAACAATCGTGTCCGGATCACCGTCGGAAATATACCGCCGCTCGGGGAACTCGTCATACTGTTCAAGCATCCACCACAAGTCCATCTCATCGCCATGCGAACCCCGTACACGCGGCAGGTTCGGTGCATCATACCCCACCCGATTCGGCGTGGACGAGCCGCCGCTCTGCCCCACGCGCACCGCGAAATCATACACGTACGTCCAGTCTTTATTCGTGCCCGCAAGCACCAACGGCTTCAGCGCGTCCTTCTCCGGCCGCCGTCCATACGGATACGACACGCCCACAGGCTCGTACCCCGGCAGCGTCTCGCGAATCAGGCGGTCCACCTGCGCCATCTGCGCCTGAATCTCCTCCGCTGTTAATGTATACAAATCGGCGTGGTCATATGTATGATTTCCAATGTCACAGCCGTTATCAATCAAAAACTGCATCCGCTCCGCCATCGCACCCGCACCGTTGAACGGATTCGCGTTCACGAAAAACGTCGCTGCCATCCCGAAGTCAGGATGCTCCGCCGCAAACGCCATCATAATGTCAAGCCCGCAATTCGGCGCAGGCCGAAGCACGCCGTCCTCCATCACAAGCGAAAAGGACGAGGCCAGCCCATCGTCAAACGTAATCACCACAGGCGTATACCCCGCCGCCGTCGTAACATTATTCGCCACCAAATCCTTCAGCGCAATCAGTCTGTAACCCCTGTCGTACAGCGCCTGCAAATCATTGCGGAATTCTTCGTGCGTGCGCTGGTACGGGTCTTCCGGGTTGCGTGACTCCACGATGCCGTGGTACATCAATATCATCGTCTGCCCCACTTCATACGGCCGCACCGTGAGATAATCTATTGCCGCCGCACTCTCTGTCGGCATCTCTGTCAATACCTCCGCAACCACCTCTTGTGTCGGCATCACAGCGACCTCGGATTCTGTCTCCAAAACAGCCGCTTCCTGTCCGCAACCCGCCGCCAACAATCCTATCAACACAGTCAATAACCCTGCTCGCATCATTTTCATCATTATTTCCCCTTATCATCTTTTGACGAATCGCATCCGTTTTGCTATAATGAGACAAATTACAAACATGGAGGCAGCTCACTATGACCCAAAGCAACGCATTCATCCGCACCGAAATGCTCCTCGGCACAGACGGCATGGCCGCCCTGCGAGAGAGCCACGTGGCCGTTTTCGGCATCGGCGGTGTCGGCTCTTATGTCATCGAGGCACTCGCACGCGCAGGCGTCGGCACATTCACACTCATCGACTATGACACCATCGCCGAGAGCAATCTCAACCGCCAAATCCACGCCACCACAGACAACATCGGCATGTTGAAAACAAGCGCCATGCTCACACGCATCGGGCAAATCAACCCGCAGGCCGTCGTACACACCATGCCCGTCTACGCCGCGCCGGAGGACTTGCCTTCCTTGCTGGCGAACCGCCCTGACTACGTCGTGGACGCGATTGACTCCATCACCACGAAAATCGCCCTTGCCGTCTATTGCCACGAGGCAGGCCTTCCCGCCATCAGCAGCATGGGCATGGCAAACAAACTCCATCCCGAGAAAATCACGCTGGCCGACCTGTTTGACACCAGCGTCTGCCCGCTTGCCCGCGTCATGCGCACGGAATTGCGGAAGCGCGGCGTACCGCGTTTGTCCGTCTGCTATTCCACGGAGCCCGCACGCAAGCCCTTCTCTCTTCCCAACGAGGAAGAGACACAGAAGCCGCCTCTCGGCAGCGTTTCCTTCGTGCCGTCAGCGGCGGGGCTGATTATCGCAGGCAAGGTCGTCCGCGACCTCGCGCAGACTGCTGAAAGCTGATTTTAGACCCCCCTTTGGCAGGCTTATTATATCACTTCCGCCAAAAAAAGAACAGCCAAAACAAACAAATTTGCCTTCGCACCAAAATTTAGGTTGTATTTTTGCGCATTTTTATATATGATAAGGAAGAAACCTTTTTGCAATCTGATTGGGAGGGGTCTCATGTCTGAAATTGATATGCTTCTTTTGGCAGATGAAAATTACCCTTCCCTATTGAAACACATTGCCGACCCGCCGCCGCAATTGTATTGCCGCGGCAAGGCGCTCGACATAATGCCGCCTATGGTTGGCATCGTTGGCGCGCGGCGCTGCACGGAATACGGCGAGTCCGTTGCCTACAAGCTGGGCAAGGAGCTTGCCTCACTCGGCTTCACTGTTGTCAGCGGCATGGCGGGCGGCGCAGACAGCTTTGCCCATCAAGGCGCACTGGACGCGGGCGGGACAACCGTCGCCGTCTTAGGCTGCGGCGTTGACATCTGCTACCCGCGGCACAACCGCCAGCTGATGGACGACATCATCAAACAAGGCTGTATCGTGTCGGAATACCCGCCGGGCACAGGCGCCTTGGCGCACCACTTCCCACAGCGCAACCGTATCATCAGCGGGCTGTGCATGGGCATTGTCGTGGTGGAGGCCGCCGCGCGAAGCGGCTCGCTCATTACGGCACGCTGCGCTCTGTCGCAGGGCAGACGGCTCATGGCCGTGCCGGGCAGTGTCTTCAACGAGCACAGCATCGGCGCAAACGCACTGATTCGCGACGGCGCAGCACTCGTGACAAGCGGGCAGGACATTCAGGCCGCGCTGGCAGAACCCCTTGACACGCCCGCACAGGCAACATCGTCTGTCAACAAGACCATGATTGACAGAAAGCCGATGGCCGCGGCACAACCCAAGCCGTCACCCGCCGCACGGCCCGCGCCAAGCACCCCCTTGGAGGCACGCCTGTACGAACACATCAGCTATGAGGCAAGAACAGCGGACGAGCTGTCTTACCGCTCCGATATGCACATCAAGGACGTGCTGGGTGCTCTGTCGATGCTTGAGATTCACGGCTTCATCCGAAGGACGCAGGGGCAACGGTTCGTTCGCACCGTTTAATTCAAAAGAATACGATTAACATGATTTTACTTTACGGAGGTACATGCCATATGGCGACAAAAAAACCGGCAGAGAAGCGCAAAACAAAAAACCTTGTGATTGTGGAGTCTCCTGCGAAGGCAAAAACATTGAAAAAGTTTCTGGGCAGCGGGTACACAATCGAAGCTTCCATGGGTCACGTGCGCGACCTGCCGAAGAGTGAGCTGGGCGTTGACCCCGCAAACGACTACGAGCCGAAATATATCACCATCCGCGGCAAGGGCGAGCTTCTCGCCAAGCTCCGCAAGGCCGCTCGCGACGCAGACAAAATCTATCTCGCAACCGATCCGGACCGAGAGGGCGAGGCCATTTCATGGCACTTGATTCACGCGTTGCGTCTGGATGGCACTAAAACGGAACGAATTACGTTTAATGAGATAACAAAGACTGCCGTCAAGAAATCCATCAAAGAGGCGCGCTCGGTGGCAATGTCCTTGGTGGATGCACAGCAGGCACGGCGCGTTCTCGACCGCGTGGTGGGTTACAAAATCAGCCCGCTGCTGTGGCGCAAGGTCAAGAAGGGACTGAGCGCGGGGCGTGTGCAGTCCGTCACGCTGCGCATCATCTGCGACAGGGAGGCCGAAATCGAGAGTTTCATCCCCGAGGAATACTGGACACTGGATGCCTCTCTGCAATCCGGCAAGACAGCACCGTTTACCGCGCGCTACCACGGCACAAACGGCACTGCCGCCGAGCTGAAGTCCAAGGCCGATACAGACGCAGTTCTGGCGGACATTGAGAAGAGCCCCTTTGTCGTCAATGAAATCAAGAAGGGTCAGCGCACGAAGAAACCTCTGCCGCCGTTCACGACGAGCACGCTTCAGCAGGAAGCATCAAAGGCGTTCAACTTCGCGGCAAGCAAGACGATGCTTCTGGCGCAGCAGCTTTACGAAGGCGTGGATGTCAAGGGCCACGGCACGGTCGGTCTTGTATCCTACATCCGTACAGACTCCGTCCGCATCTCCGACGAGGCCTTTGCGGAGGCACAGGCGTTTATCACAGAACGCTTCGGCGCGGAATACGCCGTCACCGCCAAGCCCGAATACAAGACGCGCGGCCGTGCACAGGACGCGCACGAGGCCATCCGCCCAACCTATACAGACATCACGCCCGCCGAGGCAAAGGAATCCCTGTCTCGCGACCAGTATCGGCTGTATAACTTGATTTGGGAGCGCTTCCTCGCCAGCAACATGACCCCTGCCGTGTTCGACACAGTATCGGTTCGCATCAAGAACGGCGCGCATGAGTTCCGCGCGAGCGGCTCTATCCTCAAATTCGACGGCTACAAAAAGGTGTCCATGAAGGAAGAGGATGACGCGGCTGACACAGCCGTCATGCCCGCGCTGGAAGAAAAGGAAACGCTCGCTACAAAAGAACTTCGCCCCGATCAGCATTTCACCCAAGCACCCGCACGGTACACTGAGGCAATGCTCGTCAAAACGCTGGAGGAAAATGGTGTCGGCCGCCCCAGTACGTATGCTCCGACGATTTCAACCATCGCAAACCGCGGCTACGTGACGAAGGAAAACAAGGTATTCTACCCGACGGAGCTTGGCGAAATCGTCAACGAAATCATGGTTGAGAACTTTGCCTACATCTTCAACATCGACTTCACAGCGAACATGGAGGCCAATCTGGACAAGGTCGAAGACGGTGCCATCGAGTGGAAGGACGTCATTCGTGACTTCTACCCTTCCCTCGACGAAAAAATCAAGGAAGCCGAAGACCGCATCGGCGAAATTGAAATCAAGCCTGAGGAAACGGACATCCCCTGCGAATTCTGCGGGCGCAACATGGTTATTAAGCTTGGGCGCTACGGCAAGTTCCTTGCCTGCCCCGGCTTCCCCGAATGCCGCAATGCAAGGCCGTTCTTTGAAGACGCGGGCGTCAAATGCCCCATTTGCGGCGGAAATGTACAGATTAAAAAAACCAAGAAAGGCCGGAAATACTACGGCTGTGACAAAGGCCCCGAATGCGCCTTCATGTCGTGGTACAAACCGACCGGCGAGCTTTGCCCGGATTGCGGCCAGCCCTTGGTAGAGAAAGGTTCGCAGAAAAAGAGGATATGCTGCACCGGTGAACAGTGCAGTTATTCCATCGAAGTGGCAGAGGAACAGGATCAGGATTAAGCTCCACAAACGGTGCCCTGCTACGACTACATTTCGCCGCCACGCACCTCGCTCTTAATCTGATTATTCATATTGAAGACAACTGGAATTACAAACATCATGGGAGGTATAACATTATGGAGAAAAAGACACAAGACGTTTTGCGGACAATGAACCTTATTTTACAGGAATCGGCCTTGGAGTATAGCGCGCTTACGCAGGAGCTGTGCACTGAGTTCGCCAAGCTCCTTAGCACAAACGTGCTGGTATGCCGAAAAGACGGCACATATGCGTCCGCTGCCGGCGAGTGGTTCGGGCAGGAAAGCGCGGCACAGCTCGCGCAATTAACACCGTCCAAGCTGTTGACACTGGACGGATACAAGACAAATGTATCCCTGCGCGCACTACACGTGCTGCCCGACAACGAGTCTGACAGACCCGCTGTTGTCATGCCGCTTCGCGCGAAGGGCGCTGCCATTGGCACAGCATTGTTCTTCAAGGGTAAGACATTCACGGATGATGAACTCGCGTGCGTCGAGTGGTTTGCCGCGACGGCGGCTCTGCTGCTCGGTTTTCAGGCCGTCACACAGAGCGGTGATGACGACCGCAACCGTAAGGCCGTGCGCACCGCACTCAGCGCCCTGTCCTATTCCGAGTTTGAGGCTGTCACAAGCATTTTTGCCGAGCTGGCTGCAAACGAAGGCCTCGTCGTTGCCAGCAAGATTGCCGACAAGGTCGGCATCACGCGCTCCGTCATCGTCAACGCCCTTCGGAAGCTGGAAAGCGCCGTCGTCATCGAAACGCGCTCCCTCGGCATGAAGGGCACATACATCCGCGTGATTAATGCATACCTCTTTGAAGAGCTGAATAGGCTGAAAGTGTAATCATCACGCATCAACTAATCGGGAGGCGACACACCATGAAAGTTCTGGCCATCAACGGAAGCCCGCACCAGGCAGGCAGCACGAACGAGGCGCTGTCCATCGTCGCAGACACATTAGCCGCGCAAGCCATCGAGACTGAAATTGTCTGGATTGGCAACAAGCCTTTGCAGGGCTGCACAGGCTGCGGCGCATGCGGCAAGCACCGCGGGCGCTGTGTTCATGACGATATTGTCAACGAATGCCTCGCCAAGATGGCGGACTGCGACGGAATGCTGATTGGCTCGCCGGTGTACTATGCTAGCATCGCAGGGGGCATGAAGTGCTTCCTTGACCGGTTCTTCTTCGCGGGCGCACCCGTGCGGTACAAGGTCGGCGCGGGCATTGCGGTGCTTCGCCGTTCCGGCGCGGTCACCACATTTGACCACTTGAATCATTACTACAATCTGCAAAACATGCTCATCGCGCCGTCCTTCTACTGGAACGCCGCGCATGGCACCAATCCGGATGAACTGCATCAGGACATCGAGGGCGTGGACATTCTCCAAAACGTGGGTCGCAACATGGCATGGCTCATGCAGACCTTGGCCTACGCCAAGGACGCTGTTCCCACCCCGCCGCCCACGCAGCGCAGCCGCACCAATTTCATTCGCTAATTACTTCGGATTTGAAGGAGTTTTGCAGCATGAAATCGCTTTTACCATTCCTTAAGCCGTATCGGATGCAACTCACGCTCGGCCCGCTCGCAAAATTGGCGGAGGCTGTGTTGGAGTTGCTTCTTCCGTTTCTCATGGCGCGGCTGACAGACATCGGCATACAGACTCAAGACAGCGCATACATCATACGCATCAGCCTGTGGATGGCGGGAATCGCCATCGCGGGCTTTTTGTGTTCCCTGTTCTGCCAGTATTCCGCGTCCATCGCCTCGCAAGGCTTCGGCACAGCCCTGCGCGACGCGCTCTATGCGCACATCAGCAAGCTCTCCCGCCGCGACATCGCCCGCTTCGGCACAGACACCTTGCTGAACCGCCAGACAGCGGACATCACGCAGCTGCAAGTCGCTGTGGCTATGCTGATTCGCCTCGTTTTCCGCGCACCCTTTCTGTGCATCGGCGGCATCGTGATGGCCATGACAATCAATGCACGGCTCTCTGTGATTCTTTTCGTGTGTATACCCATATTCTGCCTCGTCCTGTTCCTGAACACGCGGCGAACCGTGCCGCTCTACCGCCGGACGCAAGGCCTGCTGGACAAGCTTTCCTCTACTTTGCGCGGGAATCTGTCCGGCGTGCGCGTCGTGCGTGCCTTCGGGCAGACAGCGGCAGAGGCCACCCGCTTTGATGACGCCAACCAGAGCCATGCCGACGCGGCTTTACACGCAGGCAAGCTCTCTGCCCTTCTCTCCCCCGCGACATTGCTGATTATGAACACCGCCATCCTCTGCGTCGTCTGGTTCGGCGGCATACACGTCAACGATGGCAGTCTCACGCAGGGTCAGCTCATCGCGTTTATCAGCTACATCACGCAGATTATGCTGGCGCTCATCGTCGTGTCAAACGTCATCGTGCTCTTCACACGCGCGGCGGCAGCGGGCAAGCGCGTTGCCGAGGTGCTGGAGACTGCGCCGTCCATCGCAGACGGGCAGGCAACTGCCGCACAATCCGACGCACTCGTTGTGGAATTTGACAACGTATCCTTTCGCTTTGAGGACGGCGCGGCGTATGCGCTGACAGACATCTCCTTCCGCGCGACAGCAAAGCAGACCATCGGCATCGTCGGCGGCACAGGCGCGGGCAAGTCTACCTTAGCGAGCCTTCTTCTGCGCTTTGACGACACAACAGACGGCAAAATCCGTATCAACGGCATACCTATTCAAGCACAAAGCCTCGCCGCCCTTCGCCAAAGCATCGGCTTTGTGCCGCAGAAGGCACTTCTCTTCACAGGCACCATCGAGAGCAACATCCGCCACGGCAAGCCCGCCGCTACTGCCGAGGAAATCCGCCACGCGGCGGACATCGCACAGGCTTCCACGTTCATCAACCGTCTGCCCGAGGGCTATGACACGCCTATCCAGCAAGGCGGGCGCAATCTCTCCGGCGGCCAACGGCAATGCGTGACGATTGCCCGCGCGCTTGTCCGTCAGCCAGAAATACTCATTCTCGACGACAGCGCCAGCGCACTCGACTATCTCACCGATTCCAAGCTCCGCGCCGCGCTGAAGGCGCTCGATACCAAGGCAACCTTCATCATCTCCCAGCGCATCAGCGCCGTGATGGATGCAGACTTGATTCTCGTGCTCGACAATGGCATCCTGGCCGGGCAGGACAGCCACGCGGCCCTGCTTCGCAATTGCCCTGTCTACCGCGAAATCTGCCTCTCTCAGGGCATCAACGAGGAGGCCAACGCATGAGAAAACATACCGCAAACAAACACACCATACGCAAGCTCCTCCGCTACGCCGCGCGCTACAGACTGCTTCTTGGCATCAT
>JGI994J12354_10003054_pt1 | contig 15897 bp, 14 predicted proteins | sample IntmicLarv3ML3BL_FD_12354 | JGI IMG/M metagenome (IMG submission 12354) | reverse complement strand
AAAAACGACCGTTTTATGGACACTATTTTTTTATGTTCTTTTTTAGTCCAAAAACTAGTCCGAAAACCTATGAGATTATATTGTAATCGCTTTTCAGGTATGCTACTATTTAGCTAACAAGTGAAAAGGGGTTGCTAGAGTGAAGAAAATATTGCTTTTATTATTATCTTTTATTTTGATTTTTAGCTTGTCAGCATGTGGTACTAAAGAGAGTGCATATCCGACAGATAAACAAATATTACAAGATATGCAGGACAATGTAAATACTCTGCCAGTGGGAACTGAAGAGGTTTTTACATTTGTCTCTGTCGGAGACCCGGTTATAGATACAGGAATGCTTATAATTTATGGAACGATAACCAGAAAATCCAAATATAAGGATGACAAAGATACAATTGAAATAAAAGCTTTATATAGGATATATGAAAACGCAACAGACAAATCTAAAGTTTATGAATATGATTCTACGCTAACAGCATAGGATATTTGATTGCTCCAAGATAAATCATAAAAGCGTATTAAACGGTTAATTAATGGCTGCTAAGACGCTTTTATGTATTTATATATAAACTTCCTTGTAGTGGATTCAAACAAACAAGTCAAGGGTCAAGATGAACGGTTGCTGACGCAACCGCCCCTGACTTGCTCGTTTGTAACCACTTATTATGCAAATAAGGCAGCAAACCGCAAATGCGGCCTGCTGCCCCTTTAATATATTGATAAAAAACTTAGTCTTCATAATGTCCTTTACAAGACAGTATGATTAAATTCTGCTCGCTATCCCCGATATATACAAGCCTATTTCCATCATCAATGCGTCGGCTGTATGCTTTTCGACCTTTCAGCGGTTCAGGCTTTCCAATGCCTTTCATAAAACCGTCACGCTGAATACTTTTGATAAGCTCATTAATACGTTTCAGCGTTTTTTTGTCCTCTGACTGCCATAAAATATATTCGGATAAAGCGTCTTCTGTGAAAGTCACTCTCATTTCGCCATGTCCTCGAGTTCTTCCATTGTTTTAACTACAATATGACCTGCGGCAAGCTGCTGTATCGACCTGTCAATTTTATCAAGGTATTCAGCATTTCGGCGGGATTTTTCAAGTTCATTGTATTCTTTTTCGCTCAATACAACAAGATTTTCATTACGAGGACGGGAAATCAAAACCTTTTCACCAGAATTGATAAGCTCACTAACCTTTTTGAAGTCGTTACGCATATCCACTGTTTTCAATGCTATCATTTTTTGCACTCCTTTCTGTACTTTATTATGTACTTATTTTAATACATTATTTTAATTTTGTCAATGCTATAACGCAAATGTTTATGCTAAAACTCGTACCAGAATCTTCATTTTTAAGTAATTTAGGGGTCTGGGGGACAATCCCCCAGTAGTGCGCCCGAATGGGCATTGTACCTTGTTGGCCGTGTAAGACAAATCAAGTTGTTTAGAAGCGGCCTAAATGCCCTCGCAAGGCCTTAGTCTATCACAATCGCCACCTTAACCAGCTAAATTCAAAGTGACAATCAAGAATCTAAATAGAAACTAATAATACGAAAAATAATAAAACCACATACGATATAATAAAAAATTTTACCTTCAAGAACAAAAGCCATAAAATCATTCATATTATATTTCAAATTCTTTTTGTTTTTTTGAAGCTGCCGGAGCTGCTACATTTCTTTCATCGGCCTTTAATTTAGCTTCGGCTATTCTATCAGCTATACTTGTTTTGATATTGGTGGTTGTACCCTCACCACGATTAAGTGCGGCCATAATTGCCCTGCGGTGGTTTTCCACTTCACTGTGCGTTGCGCCGCCCATAGTGATGTATAAACTATCTAAGTTTCTAGGCACAACATCTACAATTACATTGCGAAAATAAACGGAATCAAAACGAGCTGCTGCTAAATCAATATTACTTAATGTGGTATTATCATTAAAAGTTGAATGACGAATTGAAGTCTCTTGCAGACAGGCATTTTCTAAGTTTGTTTTGTAAAAATGGCAATTATATATACCTGTTTTAGTCATATTGGTATTTTGTAAATTAGTATTTTTAAAAGTGCAATCATGGAAAACGGAATTAGAAAAATTTGCACTATCCGTACTTGCATCTATAAAATCACAATTATAGAAACGACAATTAGTCATATCTGCAATATTACCGCTTATTATAGAATCACGAAATTCTCTACCATCTTGTGAAACATTTAGATTATTTGATTTAATCATATTATTCCTCCGCTTCGTAAAAAGGTGAAGGTACAATAGGTGTTCCTTCAGCAAGCAAACTGTCAGAAAAGTCTATATGTATGGTCGTTGGGTTTGATTTTGGGAAAGTCTCAAAGGGTAATGATTCTAATTTTTTTATGACGCTTTCAAGAATTTCAGATATTGCCGAATCGTCCATGTCGGCGCCGCCGAGTGTGTCCAGTAATAATTCTTTGCTTATAAAGTCCTGATTAATTCCATTGATAACGCTTTCTAAAAGTGTTGTTTCTTCTACTGTAAAAAAATTCATAGTAATTCCTTTCTTATACAGATAAATTCATAATAGTTCATACTTATAACTGCTGTTCGTGGTTATTGGTCTTTTGATGGCTAGTGCTGGGATTGGAAATATTAGTAGATTGTTTCATTTTAGCTTGGGATAGCTGGGTCGTTATAGGTGTGTTTTTTTGGCTCTTGATAATTAGACTGATAAAATCTTTTTCACTCATAGTATTTATAAGAGGATTGCCATTATTGAGCCGTTGTCGATTCTCGTTTATTACTGTTGTAACGTATTGCGGATAAGGAAAGTTTGCTGATGTTAGGTTATCCTTGCCGCTGCTTACAGTATGAACAGCTTCTCGCTTTGCCTGTGCTAAATCGTCATGGGCTTCAAGATATGGTATAAAACTATCTAATGCCAAAGTGCTATCTTCTCTAGTTGTTTCCGTAAGGCCTTCTTTTGCGGTGTACTCATGGTATGCTTTGATATGGTCTATTAAACCCCCTTCAGAATCCCCTAAGTCCTGCTGCCCATGATATGTAAGAATTTCGCCTTTGCTTTCATAAATAATTTGAAATTCTGTTTTTAAATATCCTGGTTCATTGGAAGCGGCAGCGTCCAGGGATTTAAATATTTCCTGCGCTTTTGAAAGGGAAAAGACTTCGCCGCTTTTAATATCGCTTTCACTGAAAATAACTTGTACAACAGGTTCGCCATTGAAATGCTCTAAATATGCTTTTGAAAGTTCGACAGTTTCTATAATGCGGTTATCAAATAAAGAATGACCTTCAGGATTGTGCCCTGTATTATATTCAAGTGCAATGACACCACCTGCACGCTCTTCAGGAGTAATAACATCGCCTGCACGCTCTTCAGGAGTAATAATATCGCCTGCACTCTCTTCAGGAGTAATAACATCGCCTGCACGCTCTTCAGGAGTAATAATATCGCCTGTGCGTTCTTCAGGAGTAATAATATCGCCTGTGCGTTCTTCAGGAGTAATAATATCGCCTGCACTCTCTTCAGGAGTAATAACATCGCCTGCACGCTCTTCAGGAGTAATAACATCGCCTGCACGCTCTTCAGGAGTAATAATATCGCCTGTGCGTTCTTCAGGAGTAATAATATCACCTGTTTGTTCTAATTCAGCTGCTAAAAATTTATCATCAATGGTACTTAAAAATTCTTGCGCTGCGGATTGTATAACAGACAATGATTTTAATAATTCAGGTGTTTCTTTATCTGACGACCAACTGTATATATAACTGAAGCTTTCAGGCTCTGTTTCTATTCCTAAATGCTGACAAACAATATAAGCTACGCTTTCGGCCTGAACTTCGGCAAGTCTTGTGTCGTCTAAATTTTCATGTGCCATTTTAGCATGTGCAATTTCATGTGTCAGCGTTTTTATCGTGGCCGCTTCGGGCAAACTATCTTTTATAGTAATTTGCTGAAGGAAAGGTTCATACCTACCGTTTATTCCTATGTCTTTAAAAACAACAGGCACAGGGGATAAAGACACAAGGGTGTTTTTTAGAGATTCAAAATCTTTTACATTGTCTACCAGCGAGCCTAAATAGGGGATAGGTGTTCCTTCCGTTTGGTCTACATCAAAAACACTGATAGGTACGAAGGAAAGAATTTTAGAATCTTTTTTTTGAGGATTTCCGTTATCGTCTAAAATTGGTTTACCGTCTTTATCGGCTAGTATTTCAGTTATTTTTCTTTCTGTGGGAGCTAAAATTTTAATGGATTTTTCGCCTTTTTTTACATTTCGCCCCAGCTTTTGCCACTGGTTGTAACCACTTAGCATTTTAACTTGCGGGTTTTGCGCTTTTGCAAGGATAATATTTCTAGCAGAAAACTTGTATAAATTACTTATTGATTTCAAAAATTCTTGGTATTTACCTGTTTCAAAAACGATTTTAACACCTTCATGAATTTTTTTAGTAAGCTCCTCAATGACAGAACTTTTATTTTTAGCCAATTCAAAAACTCCTTTCTTATGTTAAAATTGAAGTTTAAAATTTATCCATGTTCCTGTATCGTCCATAATTACTAAAGCATCATAGGCTTTTTTTGTCGGGTCTTTTGGCTTTAATCCTTTGACATTCGCCCGACCGTCGGACAAGAATTTCTTAGCCAGGCTTAAAGTTATGCTTTTTCCTTTGTCAGTAAAAAATTTATGTTTTTTCTGAAGAAAAAAGTCACATTCAGGTGGAGCTTCAGGGTTAGAACGTATAGTAAAACCTTGGCAGTAAAAGCCTTTATTACTTTCATATACAGGCTTATTGCAGCGAGGGCAGTTACCGACAACAGGTTTTTCTTGTTTCGCTATTTGAATATCAATACCGCTGCACCCTTCAATGGTTTGTGCTATTTCAGCGTGGATTTGCTGTATAGCATTTTCTACGGTTTCTTCCCCTTTATAGATTTTCTTTTGAAGAACTGAAAACTTGACGGTTTGCTCTGGAGCAAGGTTAATATTAAGCTGTTCCAGCGTTGCTATTAAATTTTCACCTTTAAGTTGAATAGAAAAGCTTTGGCCTTTTCGACTTATGTACTCATATTTAATAGCATTTTCAATAATACCTGTTCGAGTAGCTTCCGTTCCGATTTCAATTCCTTTTAGCATTGCGTTATAATTTTCTTCATCTGCACTATCTTCTGTTTCCTCTTCATCAAAATGTTTGTTGAAGGGATTTTTAAGGTATCGAGACAAAGAAGATTCGGTTATTTTTGCGGGTTTACTGGTCTGTTTTTCGATAACTTTGAAAGCTACATTTATATGTTGCCCTTCTTTCAGCTCTGGCAGCTCCGAAGGAAGCTTTTTAGGCTCGAACTTCATCCAGCCGAGTTGTTTTACAGTTTCGCCAGTTAAAATAACTTGGTGTTCACCAATTGAAATAGTGGCTTTTACCTGTAATACAATGCAATCTTCAGATAAAAAATTAGAAACGAAACGATTATAAACAGTTTCATATACAATTTTTTCTTCAGCGGTTATGTCCGAAGTGGCTTTTTTGCTTGTAATAGTGATTGCACTGTGGCTTTCAACTTTACTGCTATCAAAAATACGCTTGGTATCTTTAAATTCTAAAGGCATATCGGGGGTGCTAAAGGTATTGATAATACCTTTTATTCTGTCTTTTTCAGATTCGCCTATATACTCTGTGTTCGTTCTTGGGTAAGTTAATAAGCCTTTTTCGTAAAGGGATTGGATTATTTCTAAAGATGTTCCAAAGTCCATTTTAAAATCTTGCGACAATTTACTTTGTAATGTAGATAAGGAAAAAAGCTTTGTTGGTTTTTTAATCACTTCTTTTTTAGCTATGGAATCTACAATAGTTTCCGTAGCATTTAGTGCAGCTGCGGCCTGATCGGCGGCGGCACGTTCCGAAACAAGATATTTCTTTTTTAAAGAGATGGGTATGTTATCTGTGTTTTCTAATTGTAAGTATTTTTCAGGTTTGAAATTTCTAATGGCAATATCCCTGTCGTGAATGATTTTTATAATTGGAATCAACACACGCCCGCAGGGTAACATCTGTCGAGCTTTAATAGAAACAATGCGGGAATAATTTATTCCAATCGCCCAGTCAAAAATTGTTCTGGCTAAACCTTCGTTATAAAGGTTTTTATAGTCGTCATTAGACTTTAATGCTTGAACTTCGGCTGTAATTACTTCAGCTGTTTGTTCAGGCAGCCATAGCCTTTTAACTGGCTTCTGGTGGCCTGAAGCACTAAAAGCAGCTTCAATAATTTTATCAACAATAATCTGCCCCTCTCGGTCGGCATCACCACAGTTTATAATTTCGGTGGTTTCAGGTTGCAATATCAAATTTTTTATTACATCAAATTGCTTGCGTACTCCTTCATCATCTTTTAAAATAAATTCATATGGAATAGGGAAAAATGGCAGGGGTACTTCCTGCCATTTTTTCTTTTCGCCTAAGTATCCATCAACGCTTTTTAAAGTAAATAGATGTCCGTAAGCAAAGGTAACAATAAATTCTTTGCCAGAAAAGTAGCCATTATCTCTTGTAGTACAGTGTAATGCGGCTGCTATTGTTTTAGCCAAAGAAGGTTTTTCAGCTATTATAAGTTTCATTCTTCCCCCTTAATAATCTGTGAAGCTTTCACTTGAAGATGAAAACTCGTCATATTGTGAAAATTCAGAAAATTCTTCGCTATCATTCTTTGTTTCAGTTTCAAATAAATCTTCTTCGTCAAAAGATTCTTTTTCTTTTTTTCTTAAAAATTGAATAAGCAAGAATCCACCACCCAAAACAATAACGAAAGCGACAATAATAATGTTTTTAACAGATTTGCTTGATTTTTCGCTATTTGCATCAACAATATTATTCTCTTCGGTTTCGGTAGTTAAAGTAAAGGCATTACCCTCCTGTATTCCTTGTTCATCAACTTTTATTAAATTACCGTCAATATCATACCAATCACGACTTGCCCAATCACCATTCCATATTACAGGTTTCCCTTCTTTATCAAATAAAACAAAGTTCCCTTTCCGGTCTACCCAAAAGCGGTTACCGTTCTCGTCATAGGCTTCTTTATAAAGCATATGACGGTCTAATACGATTCCTGTATTGTCCATGTAGATTTCATCACCACGAGCATATAAAATTGCTTTAATGGTTTCTTCGTCTGCTTCTGGGAATATATATATTGGTAATCCAAGCTTCTGTAATTGTTCAATGGTATAACTATCCCCGCCAATAGTTACATAAAAAACTTTTCCTGTTTCCTGTTCATTGTAAGGTGTTTCTTCTCTTCTGGAGGAGCTTGTTCCGTCAGGTGCAATAGTAAGTGTCTTTGACATATTATTTGCTTGGTCTTTAGCCTGGATAACAAAACTTGTCTTATCGGCAACAGGAACGGAAAAACCACCCGCTGCGTCAGGTACATACGGCCTACCGTTTACATAAACATAAGCAACACCAGATAAATTATCTTCAGTAGTAATATTTATGTCGCTGCCGTCTTGTACAGCTTTTACAGTAGGAGCGTTATAATCAAAACAAAAAATAGTAGCTGATGTAACAGTTTCTTTTCCTTCAGTGTCCGTAGTCCTAACATACACTTCACAATTGGCTTTAATTACAAAGTCCATTGTTTCACCGACAGTAAACCATTGTCCTTCACGTCCAATTTTAGCTTGAACAGTATCAATGTTTTTTCCGTCTACTTCTACTTTAACAAGAGCATCTTTTTGATTTGTCCAACTTGGCGGAATAATGTTAATTTTTGCATTCCCTATTTTTCCTGAATCGGTGGTTGGTGTGGTAGTAGCATTATTAGAAGAAGTTTTTTTAGCCTCTACTACTTCTGTACGAGATATATTACCTACCTTATCTTCCGCTTGAATTACTATACTATTCGCATTGCGCATAGTATGAACATAAGTAATTAATTTGCCGTCATCACTACTACTTCTAAAGTCATCTTCATAGATAACGGTATCATTTATGTAAAGTGCTTTTACACCCGCAAGATTATCCTTAGAAGTAATTGTTACTTTATCATCACTTTGAAAAGCAGTCGTGAAAGTCGGAGCTTGGCGGTCAAAACATTCTATATATTCTGACTGTGCAGTAATAGTTTTATCAGTGTCGGTAACCACTTTTATATAAATAAAAGTATCATTTGTTATCTGTACCTGTGAAATTACAGTAATGTCTTTCCACTCGTCTTTTTCGGATAGCCTATAATATACTTCTTTAGGTGTGGGCGATATATTTAAGGCTACGGCAGCAGACGGTTTGTTTGTAAGTGCCGGGGTTACAACTTCAATGCGAATATCTGCATCTGTTGGTGTAATAACATGGCTTCCAACATTTATGCTTAAAGGGTTAAAAGGAAGGCCTGTGAGTGGGTTATCGTTTACGATTTCGGAATAAGACTCTTCAGAAATGTTGTCTTCCGGAGACGCAACAAAAATATTAAATATGCTCCCTGCATTAACAGGAGTAGCTAATAAAAACGTAAAGCATAAAGTTGCAATTAGAAACCTATAAAAAATTTTGAACTTTCCTTTAGTTGTTTTCATCATTTATCCCGCCTTCAGCTGCGTTTTGACTGTTTATTCCATATATATTCCCTGAAGCCTGCAATCTCTCTTTCAGCTCTGGCAAGCTAAGATTATTTTCAGTTAGAAAATTTTTCAGTTCCCTTGTTTCCTCAACCGCAATTTCGTTTTGTAAAACCTTAATATTATTATCAATAGCTTTTCTTTTTGTGATTTGTACTTCTAAGGATTTCTGTAATTTTTGTAGTTTACTTAATTTTACATTATCAGACATTTTTCAATCCTTCTTTCTTTAGTGAATATACACAGTCAAGTTCAGCTGATCTGACTGTGTTTGTTGTGTAATTAAATAAATTAACTTCTGCCAGTTGCATAACCAACAAAATAAATCGGGTCTTGCTGCCTAAATGTACCGCCTGAATCTGGTATTAAAACTTCTATGTGTAAGTGTGGCCCGCTGGACCAACCAGTAGAACCTACTAATCCAATAGGAGTTACACCAGCGGTTATAGTATCACCTGTTGACACATAGATTTCTGACATATGAGCATATAAAACTTCAAAGTTCCCCTCGGCCGTCTGCATTCGCACATGCCAACCGTAGCCTGTGTCGCTATACACTACTGATGTTATCTTGCCTGTGATTCCTGCATATAGCGGTGTGCCTAGTGGGTATTGCATATCTAAGCCAGTATGAAAATCTGTTACTGTAACACCGTGCATTGTATATGTTCTAGTTCCAAACCTAGAGCTTACCGTAGGCCGCCAATCTGAACGCAAGGGATTAATTACAAGTTGCTGTGAGCCTGCCAATTCTTCGTTTGAATATATATCATATAATTCTCGTTCTTCCGCTCCCATTTTAGGCTCTACAACTTCTTGTGTTGTTTTTTTATGTAGTGTGATATGCAAAATATAGTAATCATACGGTTCTGTGCCGCCTAGTCCGTCAGGCCGATAGCGGACTTCAATTTCTTCTCTATACTCTATATCAAACATTTCCGCATATATATCTGCTATTTCTGCTTGAACATCAGCTATGGTAAAAGCTTGATATTTAGCGGATAAATAGGACATTATTGTTGGCATATCATAATCGTAAATATCTTCTTGCATTTGGGATTTTGAAGGATTATACCTAAATTCATCAATATGTGTCCAAGTAATTTCTATATTTTCTATTTCATCATATAATGAATCGGCCAATCCGCCCATTGTAGAGCTACCGCTTGTTAAATCTTCGGCCTCGGACGGATATATTGTCATTGTGCCAGAAATAGAAGCAATTGTAGCATTAAACATACTTGATAGAACCAAAGCCAGGATGATAAGCAGCGCAACAGGTGCCAGGATTCCCCCGACGCTTTTTAATCCCGCCATAGCGGCCTTTTTTGTGATTTCCCCTACAACTTTTAGTGTATCTTTACCAAACTTAGCTGCCCCGCCTTTTAATCCTGCTCCCTTATATGTCTTTAAGTATCTTATGAAATTTGCAGAAGTTTTAACGGTTGAGGTGGCAGCGGTTACCGTTGTTGAAATGCCTCTTTTGACCTGTACAGCGGTGTCAACGCTTTTAGTAGCTCCTTCTAATCCTACATTTTCATCAACATTTGCTTTTTTTATCTGGGCAACTGATTTGTTAGTAATATTATTTACAATATAATTTGGTTTTTTTTTGAGTTTTGCAGATGTTAAATCATCATCAACGCTCAAAGTTTGCTTTTTAGACAACTCCCCTTTCAGCTTTGTGCTGTCATACTTACCCTTTTTTATATCTTTTTTTAATCTTTTATTTTTTTGATTTCGTGATGTTAAAGCTTTTTTATCATCAGAGGTTAAACCGTCTACCAATAAATCAGCTGGTTTTTCAACACGAGCTGCAAGCTCCTTATTTACCTGTGCTGTCTTTACAGAAGAATGTATTTGTCTCGCTGTTTCAATAACATCTTTAGCTTTCCCTATTGTGTCAACAGATTTTGAAACGGCTTCTATACCTAAACTTCCGTCAGTGTTGGCATTTGCCATGTGTTGTGTTGCGACAGTAGCACCATAGATAATTTTTTGCGAGAGATCCGTGCCGGCAATATTATTAGCCGGCACTGTATTCTCTTCTGAATGATTTTTATAAAAATCGTCCAGCGTTTCATAAGATGTGGAGTTTGCTTCAGCTGTAACTTTTCGCCCGGCAACATCTACATCTGTTTTTTTTGTAGCAACATCTGCATTTGTTTTTTTTGCAGTAACATCAACATCTGTTTTTTTTGCAGTGACATCATAATCTCCCCTGCTGCGGTTCTCATTATCAGCGTTCATAAGCCCCCCTAGCTCACACTACCTAAATCCGATTCGCTTTTTTCCCATTTTAATTTTTCTTCTTCTTTGTATTTCTTCAGGTCATCAGGATTTGTAGTCATTAGCTTGTACAGAATGTTATCTCTTGGGAAGTTATTTACAAAAGGTAATTTCTTATCGTCAAAAATTATTATTCCTGTTCCTGCGTCACTATTAGTTACATAACGTGCCAGTTCCTGCGATATACCAAGCCTTTTCATTAACTGGTCGCGTCCGTCAGAACCTTGATTGAATAATAAGAAGAAATCAGAATTTTCAATAATAGATTCCGCTGCTGTGCTATCCAGAAAATCACGAATATTTTGGGTTATTCCAGTAGGAATGCCGCCCCATTTCCTAAAGCGTTTCCAAATTTCCACTGAATACAAAGCTGTCTTAGGTTCACGCAGCAATAAGTGAAATTCATCAATCCAAGCGTATGTACGCTTATCAAGAGTGCGATTTCTCTTTACCCTCTGCCATAATTGTTCTTCAACAATTAACATGCCCATTTCCGATATGCTTTTTGAAAGCTCCTGAATATCAAAGCAGACAAGGCGGGAATCAATTTGTACATTGGTTCTGTTGTTAAATATTTTATACTGCCCTTTTACATACTGTTCTACACCGAGAACAAGTCCTGAAGCAATCTCTTTTTCAGGCTGTTTTAATAACTCCATACAAAGGTCTGAAAGAATTGGCACTTTATCAGGATTTTCTTTTCCTGTTTCTTTATATTCATCTATCAAAGCCTTATAAATTGGTGGAATACACCGCCCTATGATAGATTCCTCTTCTGCAATTAATGGTCGTTTCATTGCAAGCGAATAAAAAGAATAAATAAAGTCTGTTTTCATAACGAGCGGGTCGCCGTCGTCCTCGTCCACTGCAAGAGAAATATCCAAAGGATTAATATATGTTTTGGCGGTCGGCGACAATTTTAGTATAGTACCATGCAAAGCCTTAACTAAGCGTCCGTACTCATTTTCGGGGTCGATAATCAGTAAATCAGCTGCTTTGTTTTTTAGGTAAGTAAAAAATATCTCTAATTTTGTAGCAAAGGATTTACCAGAGCCGGGCGTTCCCAGGATAAGACCGTTGGGTGTTCTCAATGTGGTACGGTCGGCCATTATCATTTTGCGAAGTATAGCGTCTACCCCATAGTAGATTGAATGTTTTGTCATTTGGAATAATGAAGCTATTATAAATGGAATTGCTATTGCTAATGATTTTGAGGGAAGCTCTCTTACTTGGTCTATTTGGTTTATTCCAATAGGTAACGAAGAACAAAAACCCTGTTCTTGCTGCCAATTAAGAGGCCTTAACAAGCAGTTATGTTTCCCTACAATATCTTGTAATGTTTGATTTTCTACCCTTAGTTCAGGAATATTATCTGATAAGTTTGTAACTATCATTGAAGTATCAAACAACTTCTGGTTACCACTGGTTACCCTATCAATTAAATCTAAAAGATGATTGTCATTTTCCACTAAATCAGGCGGTAGAGATACATCATATAGTCCCTGCTGCGCTGACCTTTTTTTATAGTCTGAAATCATCTTTTGATTGTCCGAATATTTTTGCTTGACTATTCTAATTGCATTTTGCTGTGAGTAAACCTTAATATGTATAGAAACTAACATGCCGTGGTCGCATGATAAAATATCGGTTAAAAAGGTGTCTTTCAACTCTTCAGCTGTAATATCTACTAGGCTAGATGTTGCAACTTGCCGTCCGAGCTTGTACATACCAGCTTTACCAAATTCAAAGCCTTCAGGAGCAACCATATCATGCACTGATTTTTTCAGCCTTTTCATTTGCTGGTAAGAGCCTGTAAATTGCTTGTGACGATTCATTGTGCGATATAGAATATTAAGTCTTTGGATTCCGTTCATTGGGTATGCTTTAGCGGAAAGGCGCTTAAAATTAATCAATATTTGGTTTTCTATCTGAAGAAGCCGAACAGTAGCAGCGTTAATATCTGGTGCCTGAATAGTAAATATAAGAAATTTTTTCTTAATAAGACCTAATGTGCTTGTACTTTGTGTGATTTTTAAAAATTTATCAAGCTCAACTCTCAAATAGTCGTGCTTGTCACTGGCATTTGGAACAGAGATAAGTTCTTGTATTTCTGCGGGACTATATTTCTGATTCAAATAACAAAACTGAAAATCAACCTTATCATTAAATCCATTTAATAGCTCTTCGTATCGGTCAAAAACACTGATTTTATCGGGCAAATCTGCTAATTCGTAGTTTGTGTCAAAAAATTCTATACACTTATTAAAGCGGCCGTTCCCTAAAGCACATACACCGTTTGGTAGAATATCTTCAAAAGGCAATGTTTCTTGTGCCGAAGCTGGAATCTTTTGCCCTTGATTTGCTTTTTTATTTTTTGGTGACTTTGTGAAAACACTTAATAAGCTCATAATACCCCTTCCTTTCTTTTCTTATTTTGCCTTTTTTTGTCCTTATTCTTTGTTTTTACTGGTTTCTCTTTTTCTTTATTTATTCCTATCTGTAACGGTTCTGTTCTCATATCAAGCGGCCTATGGTCATAAGGTCTTTTCTTAGGTCGTTTAAACTCAAATAAATAGATATAATAGAGCAGTTTTTCAGTATTAAGGCCATTATGTTTATAAAAACCAACAAAGAAAACAGGTGCGGTAATAATGATAGTTGCTGCTATTGACACTGCAACACCCGCATGAATCATACGGAAAGAAAATAGATATGCTATAAAACCGATTAATCCAGCAATAATAAATGTAATAAGCTGTCTTTTGGTAAGTCCGCCAATAATAGTTGGCTCAACATTTCGGAATCCGCGGGGTATCTTTGCAGACAAGTTTTGTTCACTCATTCGTTCACCACCTTAATGTGCAGACATAATTGATTTTGCCATTGTATGTGTTTTTCCTAATGTAATTACTAACAATATTCCAAAACCACAAATTCCATATATATTACCTGCTAATTCAGAAATATTATTTAGTGTCAAAGCGTCCAGTTGACTTTGCAACAAAATGGAATATAAACCTAATAGAAAGAGCATTAATACCCCCTGCAAAGAAATGGCTGCTATATTCTTGATGTAGTTCTGTGCTAAGTCAAAATCCTTATTAGTAAATGTAGCAAACGGAAGCGGCGCAAGGGTTGTATATAAAATCATTTGAATAACTCTGCCGTAAACAATTAAAGTCACTCCAATTTTAATTACATGAGCTACAAGTTTTGCTAAAGTAATAGCCGTCAAAGTGTTTAATAAATCTGGTATTTCTGCGGTTGACATCACTGTTTCAACCTGAGAAGTTAAATTTGTAGAACTAAAGGTAGTATTCGTGATTATCCCACCTGTTATAGATAGAACAAGATTTCCTATTGCAAAAATACCTGAAACTATTGTTAAGGCATTTATCGTTAGCAAAACGCTGAATATCATTTTTACAAGTATTTTTAAGATATTTGTTGTGTTGACTTGTCCGAAACTATTTTTATCTACAATTTCGTCTATTATTTCTTTTGCTAATGTATATGCTAACAAAACACCCGCAACTGGAAAAATTGCATTTTCTGTGACTTGTGTTATATAACCCCATATAACGGAAGAAGTGCCAAACATTGTGCCTGTATTATCCGGGGTAACGGACAGATTACCCGTTACCCCAGATACCATGCTTGCAATAGTTGCAAAAAATTCTTCAAAACCGTCTACAACCATTTTTCTTAGCCATTCTTCTAACTTGTCTAAAATCCACATGCTTTACTCCTAACTCGTTATATGCTTCCGAAATAATCAGCAATCATGGGGAATCCAACAAAACCTATCAGTGCGATAACTGCACCACCGCCTACTAATGCTAAAGCTGTTGACTTGGCTGCACCGTCATTGGCTGCGTTGGCCTGCCCCCATTGAATACCACCCGCAGCTGCCATTACAATACCAATGCCGACAACTCCTGCACCTATCAATTCAATCATTTCTAAAATTACGGTCATTTTAATTTTCCTCCTAAATTTCGATTTGATGTTTAGACAAAATCGCCGCCACATCATATTCTTTTTCTGTTTCTACTTCAGTAACAGGAATTGTTTTTTTTCTGTCCTGCTGCTGTTTGTGTCGGTAAAAGCTAATGTACTTTTCAAGATTAAAGGCATTTTTAGGGTCATAGTCCGATGTTTCTTTAAACCGGGGATGTTTTTCAAGCTTAAATTTTGGTGACTTAAACGGCCTTTCCCCCCTCATCATAACGATTCCTAAAGAACCGTTCATGACAGCCAATTCATCTTGTGTCATTAACTCACGCCCTGTTCTCTGGTAGTTGGTACTATGACTTTCATCTTTGCTTTTAGATTTACCAGTAGTAACAGTATCAATAGTTTCTTTTCCCAACATTTCTGATATTTCTTTCAATGTTCCTTTTTCTTTCCCCCCTAAAAAGATAGTAGTATCACAGTTGCCTAAAATTGTGTCCGTATCATCTTTATAAATTGATTTTAATTGTGATGTTGTTTGTAGGATTATATTTGCTGAAATTTCCCTGCTTCGGATTGTGGATATTAAGGTTTCAAAGTTAGGTATCTGTCCTATGTTCGCAAATTCATCTAAAATGCACCTAACATGTACTGGCAACTTTCCCCCATATTTGCGGTCAGCTAACCCCACCAATTCATTAAATAGTTGGGTATAAAATATTGAGGCTAAAAAGTTCAGGGTCTTATTGGTATCACTAATAATGATAAAAAGGGCAGTTTTTCGCTCTCCAATAGAATGTATATCAATCTCATTGTCTTTTGTAAACTCGGCAATCTCGGAAATACCAAAGGGTGATAATCGAGCTGCACAAGAAATCAATATTGATTTAGCGGTCTTTCCTGCTGCAAGTTTAAATTCCTTGTATTTCCCAACGCAGAATAACTTAGAACCTTCAGTAAAATATGGCTGGCCTTTCTCATCAAGCCGCCAGCTCCCCTCTTGTTCAAGTTCTTCAAAAATAATGTCAACAGCATTTTTGAAAGTTT
>JGI994J12354_10003053_pt1 | contig 15899 bp, 11 predicted proteins | sample IntmicLarv3ML3BL_FD_12354 | JGI IMG/M metagenome (IMG submission 12354) | reverse complement strand
TTAACGCATGATAAATCATATAAGAAATCAGCTCGTGTAGTTGGAGATGTTATTGGGAAATATCATCCTCATGGTGATACATCAGTATATGATGCTTTAGTTAGAATGAGTCAGTACTGAAAATTAAATATTCCGCTAATAGATATGCATGGAAATAATGGATCAATTGATGGTGATAGCGCAGCTGCTATGCGTTACACTGAAACAAGATTGGCAAAAATAACTGACTTATTATTAGAGGATTTACAAAAAAACACAGTTTTATTTGCTTCAAATTTTGATGATTCTGAAAAAGAACCAACAGTATTACCAGGATATTTTCCAAATATTTTAATTAATGGAGCTACTGGAATTGCTGCTGGGTATGCTACAAATATGCCACCACATAATATTTGTGAAGTTATTGATGCGGTTGTTGCACTAATAAAAAAACCAAAAATAAATCTTGGTGATATTTCAAAAATTATAAAAGGTCCTGACTTCCCTACAGGAGCTATTGTTATGAGTCAAGAGGGGATAGAAAATGCTTTTGCTACTGGAAAAGGTAGAATAATTATTCAATCAAAAATTCATTTTGAAAAAAATAATCTAGTTATTGATGAAATTCCGTATGAAATAGTTAAACAAGATTTGGTAAAAAAAATTGGTGAAGTGGCAGATTTAAACCCACAATTAGAAATTAAAGAAGTTCGTGATGAAACAGATCGTTCTGGACTAAGAATTGTAATTGAACTAACAGAAAACGCAAATAAAGATTTTATAAGAAAATTTTTATTCAAAAATACACCGTTACAAGTATCTTATAATTATAACAATGTGGTTATTGTTAATAAACAACCAAAACAACTAGGGATAATAGATATTTTAAAAGCATATGTCACTCATTATAATGAGGTTTTTTTAAAAAAAACCTCATTTGATTTAAATAAAGCAAAGAATCGTCAAGAGATTATTGATGGATTAATCAAAGCTATATCAGTGCTTGATGAAGTTATTAATACCATAAGAAATTCAAAAAATAGGTCTGATGCTATTTTAAATTTAATTAATTTATTTCAATTTAGTGAAGTGCAAGCAACAGCTATTGTTGATTTAAGATTATATAGATTAACTTCAACAGATATTTTAAAATTAGAAGAAGAGAAAAGAAATTTATTAGAACAAATTAAAAAATTTGAAAGTATCTTAGAAAATGAAAGTGTTTTAAATAAAGAAATTATTGATAAATTAACTGAAGTAAAAAAAGAGTTTGGACTACCTAGAAGAAGTCAAATTGTTGCAGAAATAGAAAATATTGATGTAGAAATAAAAAAAGTAATTGTTGAAAAAGATTATAAAATTTGGATTTCTCAAGATGGTTATTTAAAAGCAATTGAAAGTGATCAAGTTGAAAAAAATCAACCAGAAACTTTTAAGAGAAAACCAAATGATATTTGAATTTCATCAGTTGTGACATCAAACTTAAATTTTTTATTACTAGTTTCTAGTGCGGGAACATATTATTCAATTCCTATCCACAAAATTACTCCAAGTAAATGAAAAGAACCAGGTATGCATTTAAATAAGATTGCAACACTTACAGCACAAAACGAAAAAATTTTAGCTGCCTTTGTGGTGCAACAATATAAAAATGCAAAACAACAAATTTTATTAGCTACAAAAAACGGAATGATTAAAAGAACTCCTGTAGAAGATTTAGAAACAAAGATACATTCAAAATCATTCAAAATTATAAAATTATCAGTTGGGGATGAATTAGTTTCAGCTTCGTTAGTAACCTCAAAAACCAAAACTGTAACTATGCTAACCAAAAATGGTTATGCGGTTAGATATAATATTGAAGAAATTCCTAACGCTGGACCTAATGCTAAAGGAGTAAAATCAACGGTTGTAAAAGATGACTATATAATTGCTGGAAAAACATTCGACAGTGGTGATGTTTTGATTTTAACAAATAAAGGTAATATCAAAAAAATTAAACAAGAAATAATCCCAATTATGTCAAGACCAAAACGAGGAGTTAGATTATATCCTTGAAATAAAAAAAGAGATGAATTTGCAACTTTTTTATATAACATTCAATTAAAAGATGTATTAAATATTTTAGATGAAAATGATAATCTTATCCAAATAAGTATGCAATCATTAAAATATATTAAATTAGAAGATATACCAGCAGATTTAGATATGCAAAGCGAAATTATAACAACATCACTTGAGAAATCATATATTATAAAAACCGGAGATCTTCCTCCATTAGCAAGATCATCAGATGATAACATAAAAATTATTAATAAACCTGATGAAAAAATTATAATCAATAAATCAGTAATAGAAGCAGATGAAAATGAAAAGGATATAGATTCAGAAATAGATGATCTATTTTAAAATTAAATTCAATTATATTTCTTAAACTCATCTTTACTAATGAGTTTTGAACGAGGCGAAATTATGAAAATAAAAGGTAAGATAAGCAATTTTTTATTTAAAAATGAAAATTATGGTATTGCTATTTTTAATTTGATAGATAAAAAGAATAAAACTTTAGTAATAAAAGGTAATATCTCAACACTTGCACTTAACCTTATTTATGAATTAGAAGGTGAAAATGTAATAGACTTTAAAACAAATAAACCTGCTTTTGAGGTGAATAATTGGAAATTATCTAAAAATTTTTCAAAAGAAATTTATATAAAATATTTATCATCATCTTTATTTCCGACAATTGGCAAAAGAACAGCTCAAGCAGTAGTAGAGTATTATCAAGATGATATTTTTAATAAAATTTTAAAAAATAAACAAAATCTAACCGAAATAACAGAATTGTCTTCATCGCAAATAGATATTATTTTTGATGTGACAAATAAATATTTTGGTGATAAAAAAATTTTAGACACTTTTGTTAAAAAAAATTTAAAAATGGAAATATTTAATTTCTTAAAAAAAATTTGTTTAGAAGAAAATGAAATGCTTTCAATTTTACAAAATAATTTTTATGAATTTGCAATAGCACATAAATTGAAATCTTTTGAAGATATAGATAATATTGCCATTGCTTTTGGTATTGAAAAAAATTCCCCTATACGAGTTTCTTGATGAGCTTTTAAAATTGGTCAAGATTTATTGTTTGAAACGGGCAATACATGATTTAAGTTAGATGCTTTATTAAAAAAATTAAAATCATATTTTTTAGATTTAAAACCAACAGAAATTGAAGAAAAATTAATATATGCAAAAAATAATAAAATTTTAATTTTTGATAATGGGAAAATTGATAACATAAAAAAAATTTATACTTATGAAAGTTATAGTGATGAAGTTTTCATCGCAAATACATTAAATAATCTTTCTAACAAGCTAATCCCAAATTCTGAATTTGATTTTGAAGCTGTTATTGACAAAGTTGAATCATATGTTGGAGAAACATTAAATATTTCAAATTTTAAATATAACAAAGAACAAAAAAATGCTTTTAAAAGTTTTTTTGATAATAATATTTCAATTATTACTGGCGGCCCAGGCACAGGGAAAACAACAGTTATAATAGGTTTAATAAAATTTTATAAACTAACTTATAAGAAAAAGAACTTTTCGGTAATGACTCCAACAGGTAAGGCTGCCAATCGTATAAATATTAATAATGAGTTTTTTGCAACAACAATCCATAAATTTTTAAGAGCTACTGGGAATGATTTGTTTGAATATAATGAATTTAATCCTATTTCAAAAAATTTATTAATTATTGATGAATGTTCTATGATAGATAATCGTTTATTCGCTTCATTATTGAAGGGTGTAGCAGATATTGATAAAATAGTTTTAGTAGGAGATAAAGATCAACTTCCTAGTGTTGGATATGGAAATTTATACGAAGATATTATCAAATCAGCAAAATTTGCTATTACAGAGTTGAAAATCAATAATCGCCAAATTATTGAAAAAGAAAATAATTCAATAATAGCTCTAGCTAATGCAATTAAAAATAATGTTATAAGCCAGTTTGATTTTAAAAATACTAATAATATAGAATTTATCTTTGACTCAAATCCTGAAAATGTGATTGATATCATTAAAAAGATTTATTTAAAAAATAATCCCACCTCAATAGAAGAACAATTATCAAATATTCAAATAATAGCTCCTATGTATAAAAATTTTTTGGGAATTAATAACTTAAATTCAGAAATTCAACAGTTGATAAATAAAAATTTGCACCAAGGTTATAAGAAAGCTGATTCAATTTTTATGATAAATGATAAAATTATGAGCACCGAAAATGATTCATCTTTAGAAATTTATAATGGAGATGTTGGATATATTAAAGAATTAAATTTTTCTAAAAATAAATTATTAAATTCAAAATTAGTTTTTAACTCTATAATTAAAGAAGTGAATGCAAAGCAATTTATGAAGATTATATTAAGTTACGCTTGTAGTGTTCATAAAACTCAGGGCAGCGAGTACAATACAGTTATTATGGTTTTGGATCCGACAAATTATTTTTCAAATCTTTTTTTAAATAAAAAAATGATATATACAGGTATAACAAGAGCTAAACAAAAACTTTATATCATATCTTCAAAAGAATTATTTATAAATGCCGCTTCTAAAGAAATGAAAAAAAGAGAAACATCTTTAACTACGAAACTTATTGAAAATTCATAAATTATATATATAATTAACTTGGTATTATTATGTTTACAAAAAAAATCCACAGAAAGAGGTGAGAAATATTAAACATAAAGTATTATTTAATATAACAATTATTTTTAGTTTTTTTCTCGTATTGAATCTTATATTATCACTAATTTTTGGACTTTCAATAAATATTGAGAATGAACTTTCAAATTTATTGAATTTCGCAGAACCCAACTCTTATTCAGTAGCTTATATAATTGAAATTAATTCAATTAATAATTTATCTTCAATTTTTGATTTTAGTTCTTTTGTTTTTTGGTCGTTTGGTATTAAAGCAATATATTCCATTTTTTCGTTTAGTTTTGGATCATTTGTAATTTTATTAAATTTTCTTATTCCAGTTTCATTTATCTTAACAGGATCGTTAGCAATCATACATTGTTCTTTGTTTTTTATTGAAAAAATTAATAAAGAATATAAATATAAAATTATTAAAAACACAGGAAAATGAGGTATGTATATTTCATTTATCGTATTTTCAGTATTTTTTATTATCATAATTATTAAATTATCTGTTTTAGAAAGTCAATTTAATAATATTGGACAACTATCACAAATTTTAAATGGTTTTAATACAAATGATAGATTTATTGAAAACTTAAATTTAATAAATTTTCTTTTAGAAAATAGAACAACAACAATGCTATTGCATGGAATTCGTGATATAGAATTTATTTCTGATTTATCACAGATAAATAACAATCTATTAATCTCTTTTGTTGTTTTTTCACTGATTTTATTACCTATTTTTTTAATATCTACTATTTTGTTTGGAACAATTTGAATAGCTACATTTATTTGCTATGGGCGAAGTAATGAATTTTCAAAATTTAAAAGATGAATGGGTAATAAAAGAATTGATTCTGCTCATGAACTTAGACAATCAATTTTTAAAAATTGATATTTCTTAATTTTATTTGTAATGTTCGTGTCAACAATGATTTATCCAGTTTCTTTGCATGATTATCAATCTTATAATTTAATTGTTATTTCTATTTTAATTTTAACACTTGTTTTACCAGTCAGTTTTACGCCATTAATTATAATGTGATTTCAAATATCAAAAATTAAAATTTATAATTATAATAAAATGATGTTTATTCAAATGATAGTTTTAGGGTGCGTATCAAACATAATTGTATTATTCTTTTTAGTATTATTTAAAAACTACATAATAGGACCTTATTCAATAGTATTGCTTCAAATATATATCACACTTACTATTAGTTTGATTAGCATATTTGGATTTATTAAATGAAAATCATAATATGCTTAATGGAAGAAGAGAATTTAAATGAAAGATAATGTTAATCCAAAATCATATGTTTTTGTAAAATTTTTATTTACATTTTCTGTCTTCTTTTTAAGCTTAGTTGGTTTTATTAGTTTAATTACAGCTCTTATGATTCGGAATGAAAATATGCAAAATTGAATTGTTATAAATTTTTATACAATGACAATTATTTTAACTATATTTGCCAGTCTGTTTACTATAGTTTTTATAATATTAAGGTTATTAATGCATAAAAAATCTGAATATAAATATCAAAACAAAGAGAAAAAAATATTAATTATATGATATTTATTATATATTTCATGTTTCATTTGTACAATTTTTTTGATAACTTCAAAATTATTTCATATACAAGCTTTTTTTATTATATCTATTGTTTACATAATATTATTATTTATACTCGGAATTATTCTTTCTGTTTTAGAAGTAATAATAAGAAATGGTGAGCAAATTTTAATTTCAAAAAAATGATTTTCACAAGACGGAGATATAAATGATGATCCAACCCCTCGAGTGGAAGAAGATTTTGAAAGACAAAAAACAACAATTAAAAGTCAAACAAATAATAAAAAAAATCCGTTTATGGAGGAATAGAAATGATAAAAATTGGAATAATTGGAGAGAGATATAGTGATGATTTTTTTAAAGATATAGCACTAATGATTGATATAGAAATCAGATGTATCTATTCTTCATCACTTGACCGTGCAAAAGAAATTATAAAAGAAAAGCAATTAATTGCAAAACCTACAAATTTATTTGAGACAATTGTTGATGAAGTTGATGCTGTTTATATTTGTAGTGTACCTAAATCACATTATGATCACGCAAAGTATTTTTTACAACAACAAACACATGTTTTAATAGAAAAACCGCTATCACTTTCTTTTGAACAAGCATGCGAACTTTATGAGATCGCTAAAAAAAATAATGTAGTTCTATTAGAAGCGCAGTACTTATTACATACTCCAATTATTTCTTCTTTATTTGAATGCATTCAAAAAACACAACCAATTTTTGCTAATTTTAATGTTTCAAAATTAACACCTCAATTAGAACAAATAAAAAATGGAAATTTTCTTGGAGTATTTGATGAAAAAATTGGTAAAGGAATAACATATGATTTATTAACATATCCTGTGTCGCTAGCGATTTCGTTATTTGGTAAAGTCAGAGAAGTAAAGGCTATGAGTTTAAATCTATCAAACAATTTAGCGATTAGTAACATTGTAATTTTAAAGCATGAAAATGATGTATTAGTTAATATATTTTGTAGCGCTACCTTACAAACAAGTTTAAAAAGTGAAATATTATCAGAAGATATGACATTTATCATTGATGATATAACCAAGATTAATGAAATTAAAATTTTTGATAACTTTAAAAAAAGTTATCTTCAAAGTTTTGAATCAAAAACATTAAATAAATTTAATTCAATGATTTATTTAATGAGAGTTTTTGTTAAAATGATAAAGACAAATGAAAACCAATTAAATGATTATTTATTGGGAGTAAGTTGTGAAATTATTAGAGTTTTAGATTTAATTGAAAAAAACCAAAATTACATTGGAGAAGAATAATATGAAATTAAATAAATACATTGATCACACACTATTAAAACCAGAAGCTACAAAAAAACAAATAGAGTCATTGTGTATAGATGCCATGAATTATGATTTTGCAACAGTGTGTATTAATCCTTGTCATATAGAATATGCAAAAACAATATTAAAAGATAGTGCTGTGAAGATTACAACAGTTGTTGGTTTTCCTTTGGGGGCATCAACCACTGAAGTTAAAGCTTTTGAAACAAAAGATGCTTTAAAAAAAGGGGCGACAGAAATTGATATGGTTGCAAATATAGGAGCCATAAAAGATGGTGACTGAGAATATGTTTTAAAAGACATGGAAGCTGTTAAAGCTGCTGCTCCAAATAATACCGTAAAGTGTATTATGGAAAATTGTTTGCTTAAAAAAGAAGAAATTCAAAAAGCTTGTGAATTGGCAGTGCGAGCAAAAATTGAATTTGTCAAAACTTCAACTGGTTTTTCAGCGAGCGGAGCAACTTTTGAAGATGTAGCATTAATGAAAAATGCCGTTAAAAATAAGGCTCAAGTTAAAGCGGCAGGTGGTGTCAAAACATATGAAGATGCATTAAAAATGATTGAAAACGGAGCTACAAGATTGGGAACAAGTGGTGGAGTTGCTATTGTTCAAAAAAAAGATAATAACAATGGTTATTAATAATTTATAATAAAAAATCAAAACACCTTAAGTTATTGGTGTTTAAAATTGGTTTTTTATTATAAATATTATATAATACTTCTGTCAGTGTTTTTATTAATTAAACACTTAAAAACAATATTTAAAATTTCTTATAAAAATTTATATAAGTAAAGTAAAAATTTACTTTTTAGTTCTTTTAATATTAAGTTTTAAAAAGTGGGGGTTTTTATGACAAAAGATAGAACTGAAATAACTAATTATGATTTGGTTATAAATATTAAAAATAGAATAAATGAACTAATAGATTTTAACTTAAGCCCAGTGACTATCAACTTACTCACAAGTGAGTTCTCAGAAATTGACGCAAAAAATAAAGAAGATATTTTTTGCTATATTTCTGATTTATTAGAAATTGAAACTAGAATCGTTGAAATGTTTAAATTCAGTATTAAAAAAAATATTGGTATGAAACAAACTTCCTCACAAGAAAATTTAGCAAAATTACGTCAACAAAATTTGCAAAAACTACAAAATATTTTTACAGATAATCAAAAAAAATATTATAATTATCAATCAAATTTAGAAAATAATTCTCAAGCTAAAGATAAAAATAATATTGAAACTTTTATTAATAATATAAAAATAATTTTAAAATCAAAAAAATATAGTAGCTGATATTTAACAAAATTTGAAAATCATAAATTTCAAGAGTTAGTTGATAAAAAAAGAGCAATTGAACTTGTTGTTTTTGAGCAAGAACAAAAAATGAAATTATTAAAAAAGCAATTAGAATTTGCAAAAAATAATAAAGACGTAAAAATGCAAGAAGAAAAATTAATTTCCTTGTCTGAATCTAATAAAAAAATAAAAAAAATTGAGGATGCTTTAAAAAAATATGATTCATTAGAAAGTTTCCCGATAGAAATTCTAATATCACCAGATCAAATTTTAGAATTTGAACGTGATAGATATAATTTAAATCATTTTTTTAAGAAGCATCATTCAAAAGTTATTCAAAATTTGAAAAATGACTTTGAAATATTTAATGAAGAAACAAAAACAATTGACTATGAAGATACACCTGTTACTATGGATGATTTTTTTGATGTTGAAGGGTATGATTTTTGTGAATTTCATGATTGCAAAACCCAAGAAAAACATACTGATGAAAATGAATACATAGTTAAACCAAAATCAAAAATTAATGATGATACTCTAACAGAAATAATCTCAACTTCATTATTTGACAAAAAAGAAAATATAAACAACGATTTTTCCTTTTCAAAATTTGATGAGCAAACAAAAGAAGATAAATCTGTTGATTTTGATTTGTTTGATGATGTTGAATTAGGAAAAACAGTTGAAAATCCATTTGAAGAAATTATTTCAAATGAATTGATGAGTAATTTTGGATTAAACAGTGATGATAATAACATTACAAAAGAAGATAATTTTTGAAACTTAACATCAGAAGTTTGATCAGAATATGATGATCAAAATACGATTACAGAAAACTTAAAATATTTAAATTTATCAAAAGAAGGACAAAAAACACATTCAATAATTAATAAAGAGGAGGATTATTTAAAAACTGAAATGGCTAAAAAATTAAAAACTCCCAACACAAAAACTGAAAACAAAGTATTTTCAAATAAAATAGATGAAGATATTTTAAAAACTGAGCAAAAACCATCTATAAATTCAGAAATAACAGATGAAATTCTCAAAAAAATTAAAAAAAATTCAAAGGCAAAAGATAAAAAAATAGGAAAAATTTTACAAGAAAAAAATCATCTTGAAAAAGAACTGTCTGAATTAAAATTAAAACAAAAAGTTGAAGAGTTGAGGAATATAGAAATCCATAAATTAAAAGCATTAGAAAGTATAGAAAACATTATAAAACATGAAAAACTGAAAGGTTCCTCTTCTATCGATATTTTAAAAAATAAAATAGGAGGACATATTGCAAAGACAACTTTATTAACTAAACAAAAAGCTTCAAAAACTGTGAATTTTTTAAAGGATAAATTTTCTAATAATTTAGTTCAAACTCAAAATAAAGCTGAAAATAATTATAAACAAGATGAATCAAAATCATTCTCAGATGATAATAAAAAAAATGAACAAAAAAGAATAGAATTTTTAGAAAGAAAAAATAAGTTAAATATCATTTCAAATGATGAAGTAAAAGAATTAAAAACCAAAAAAACAAATACTAATAAAATATCAAAATACAGATTATTATCAAAAAAAATACCATAAAATAATTAGGAGAATATACTGCATGATCCAAAAAATCTCTTTAAAAGAATTTGAATTTTCATCTTATACAAAAAATACTTCAATGTCATTTTTAAAAAAAGTATCTATAAGCTTTGGATTTGTTATTATATTAATGCCAATTTTTGGTCTTTTTATCATTGTTGGAAATATCATAAATTCAAATGTTTCATCTGAATCATTAATAGATATGATTTTTACAAATATTGGAAGTTTACTATTTTCTAATATAGGACTATGATTTGCTTTAGCGATTGTTATAGGTTTTACTTATAATAAAGGTGTTGCTGTTTATGGAACTATCTTATTTTATCTTGTATTTATAACAACCACTTCAGTTCTTATTAACAAACAAGAGGATGGACAAACTTTTAATATTTTATTTTGAAATAATTTATTTATAAGCATGTATACTTCAACGATTTTTGGTTTTTTAACATTTAATACTGGAATTTTTGGTGGTTTAGTTTGTGGAATTTTAGTAATTTTAATTTATAATAAATTTCAAAATATTAAATTACCTAAAGGTTTTGAATTTTTTGCTGGAGAAAAATTTACTCTTCTTTTAATTCCTTTTTTTGCTGTGATTGTTGGTTTATTGTTCGCTATTACTTGACCATTATTTGGTAATGGTTTAATTTTGTTGGGAGAAGCCCTCTCTAATTCTCCTGTTGGAATTGATACTTTTATTTTTAGAACAGTACAAAGAATGTTAATTCCTTTTGGAGCTAGTATGATCTGACAAGCTCCTTTCTGATATACGAGTATTGGTGGAAGTATAGCTGGATTGGAAGGAACTTTATTAGCTATATATTTGCAACGTATATCAGATCAAGGTTTAATTACGTTAAATAGTGAAGCATTTACATATTTTTCAACTTTGCAAATGTCTTTGTCTGAGATCCGTTATAGTGCTCAAAATGAAATTAATACATTCTTTCAAGAATTTAGTTCCTACATTATTTTATGAGTCGATGGCGCAGTAGAAACAAATATTTTTAATGTTTCAGGTGATCAAATTTTATCATTGTTAGCTTCAAATACTAATGGGGGTTTATTAATTCAAGACTTATGAAGAGCAGGTATTAGAACCTCTAGATATATTTCTCCAGGATATGCTAATTCTATTTTTGTTCTACCTAGTTTAGCATTAATTATGTATTTTAAAACCACAAAAAATAAAAGACGAGAATATTCAGGAATGATTATTAATGCAATTTTAACTACAACACTGTTAGGTATTACAGAACCTATAGAGTTTTTATTCGCATATACGGCACCATTTTTTTATTTTTTAATTTATGCTCCTCTAAACGGTTTTATGGGGTACTTTGCAACTTTATTTGAAATTAAAGCAAGCACTTCTTTTTCAACGGGTATAATTGACTATATTTTTAGTGCAGTCATCCCTTGGTTTTCGGGTAATGATACTAACTTTTATATTATCCCAATAATTGGTGTATCTGGTGCGGTGATTGCTGGAATAATAGCTATGTTTTGATTTAAATATACTTCATTTTCTTTGGCTGAAAATAACATCTCTATTAAATCTAAAATTAAAGCAGATATTTATGAACTTTTAATTTGATTTAAAAATAAAAATAATATCCAAAAAATTGAGATTACAACTAATCAATTGCATATTTTGTTTAAAAAAAATATTAATATTAACGGTTTTGAAAAATGATTTTTATCTGTATCTAATTCTCAAAATGAATATATTCTTCCAATTAAAACAGATAAAATACAAATCATAGAAATTTTTACAAATGCAATAAAAGCAGAACAAAATATTAAAAATTATAAAAATCAAAATTATAAAATTTATAAAGAACATTTAAAAGAATATAAAAATTGAATGATTATAAAAACTAAAGAAGAAAGGTGAGAAGCGAAATATTTCAAACAACAACAAAACAAAATTAAGGATTATTTTAAAGAATAAAACTATCTGGATGCAATAAAAAAAATAAATTAAAAATTTAAAAAAATAAAATTTATTATTTTATATATTTGTTGAGGTTATGGTTCTAATTTTTTTAAATGTTATCATGTATTTTTTTTAAAATATCTATAGCTATTTTTTCTTTGCTGTTATGTTTTATATTTATAACTTCTTTTGTTTTTGAAATGAGAATTTTTACTTCGTTTTCAAATGAACCCATTGCAGTAGTTAAATTGATAATAATCATATCTAAATTTTTTTGTTTTACTTTTTTTCATGCTTTATTAATATCAAATTGATCCATTAAACTAAAACCGACTAAAAATTGATTTTTTTTAATTTTACCTAATTCTTTTAAAACATCAATTGATTCTATTAAATTGATGTTTAATTCCTTGTTTCCTTGCTTTTCCAACTTTTTATTAAATGTTTTTTTTGATTCATAATCATAAAGAGCTGCGCTACAAATTATTACATCAAAATATTCAAAGTATTTTTTCATAATTTCTAACATTTGTTCGTTTGTTTCAGCATAAAAATTATTTTCATCTTGAACTAAATCAACATCATTATCACCAAAAACACTAATAACATCATTAAAAAAGAATTTTGCATTATTTTTTATCGCAGTTCCCATTCGCCCACTACTTGCGTTTGTGATGTATCTAACAGTATCTATTCAACTTCTTGTTTTTCCAAAGTTTATTAATAATTTTTTATTAGAAAATTTATAAAATTCATTAAAGTGATTGTTTATTATATCATAAACTTCGCCAGGTTCTAACGCTCTTCCAATGCCTATATGTCTACTTGCCATTTTTCCAACTTTCGCATTAATTCATTTTACATTGTAAAGTTTTTTTAATATTTCTTTATTTTTTTTAAAAATAGAATTTTCATACATATTAAAATTCATACTTGGAAATAAAAAAAAGGGCATTTTTGCAGCAGCAAATAATAGACTAGGCATATCATCTGCTATTCCATTAGCTATTTTTCCAATATAATTATATGTCGCAGGATAAACTATGTTTAGATCAGCTACACAAGCTAATTTTAAATGATCACCAAAAGTATGATTATCATCATAAAATTCCTGGTTAAAAATTTGGTCTGTGTAGTCGCAGTTCTTGAAATCAACAAATTTATGAGCATTTTTAGTTAAAATTATATTTACATTATATTTTTTTATTAAAAGATTATATAGTTGCTTTGCTTTTGAAGCTGCAATTCCACCAGTTATTATTAAATTGATATTTTTCATAAATTTCCTCCTAAATAACATATTTATTTTATATTATTTTTTTTCTCTAAATTAAGTATTCTTAATAAAATAATAAATAAAATTATTAACTATGAAAAAAATTAAATGTTATAGTTATCATTTGTTGATTTTTATTTTTTTGAAATAATGACAGAAATTAAAATAACCGAAAAAAATTATTTAATAATAATCATCACATTTTTTATACAACTGGTTGATAATTATATATGAGATGAGTATAAAAACCATTATTTCTTTGTTATTAATAATAAAAAGGGGTTGTTTAATAAAATTTCAGAATGTTTTAATGGTTTTAATAAAAAATAGTTAAAATAGTTTATTATTAAATACAACTATAACATTCACACTAACTGATTAATGTTGTCTTGAAATGTTATAACTGCTTGTAAATAATACGGCATTGATTTTTAATTTTTTGAATTCTAAAATTATTTTCTCTTTCTCTTCTGATATATATCTTTTTATAAAAAAATCTCTTTTCTTTAATATTACTAAATTTTTTTTAAAAATATTGTATACTAAAAGTGAGGATTTTAAATCTGTTAAAGAAAGGTCAAATATAATGAAAAAATTCTTATGTATTTTTGCATCATCTTTATTAATTGCTTCGGCAATTTCAAGTGCAACTTTAAGATTTGGAGAAAACACAAAACATCTTGTTGAAAGTGAAAATTTTGAATTATCAGATATATCAATTAGATTATCAGATATTTTTGAAAATAACAATTTAACTAGAACGCTTAATAATTATAGTGTAAGTGATAATTTTGTTTTAGATTATATTTATAAAAATTCAACTGACGACAGACTAAATATAGATATCATTTCATTAACTGATTCATATAATAATGTATGCGATAATTTGATTGAAATATTGAAATCAGAGGATTTTTTAATAGAAATTAATAATTCTTTTACTAACGGAGATTTTTATTTTTCTGAGGGTACTTTTACTTATGATTATTATGGAATTAATACAATTAATTAATTAGGCCATTTTTTTACCTGAAAACAAAACATGAATAACCAAGAAACAGCATTGTTCAATTCAAGAAATAGCGCTGCTTTAAATTTAACGGTTTCTAACTCTGATTTTACTATAGAATCTAGATGATTTTGATTCGGTTATAGAAGACTTCATATACTTCATATGACCGATAGAGGGAGAATTGCTTTTGTTAATGATTTTAATGCAAATTTAAATGCTTCTTTTGCTGATGTATCAACATGAGTAGAAAATTTATTAGAAATTATGACTTCTCTAGGTATAAAAGCTTTGTTGATATTTTTAATAGTTGTGTTGGTATTTTTAATAATAAATTTCACAACACTTACTATTGTGACTATATTATTGCGAAATTTGCATAATGTCGGAGCAACTATAGGTTATTTCGCGCCAACAGGAACAATTATGCCATGATTAATAAGATAATAGACCTAACTATATTTAATGGCTTAAAAAAATACATTATTGCGTTAATAGTTTTAACTTCAGTTATATTATTTTTGAAAATATTTCAAACATATTTAATTGAAATGCCTTCATTTTTAGAGCGAGAAGAATATCAGTTATTTAATTTTATATTTATCCAACTACCATTTCTTTCTTTCTATTTAATTTTGCAATAATTTTATCTCCTTAGTTTTGCAAACATTTCATCTCTAAGGTTTTGTTATGTGTTTTATTTTTTTAGAAACAGTGCTTATATTTTATAAAATTATTTTCTAAGTTGCTTGAGAACAAATCAAAAGATAACTATTGATAACATAGCATAAGATAGCGATAATTTTTATACAACCAATCCACAGGATGGGTCGGTTTGTTATTATTCATTAAATTTGATATAATGACTAATGAATATACGAGGGAGTTTTTATTATGAAAAAAGAGATGGTTTATGCATCAGTAGATGAATTTGTAAAAACAAATTTAAATTCCAATATAGCTTCAGCTAGGAAAAATTCAGAGTATGATTTTAATTTTTTGAGATGAAAAACAGTTGTTTTTTCAAGTCAAAAAATAAAGTTTGTCTTAAAATATATCCAAGCAGTTTTGCAATGATTAAATAAAACAATTGATACAAAAAAATTTAATGTATCAATTGATGTTATAACTGTAGACAGATTTAATTTTTCAATATATACTGATGATGTGCATATTTTTAATTGTT
>JGI994J12354_10003052_pt1 | contig 15899 bp, 10 predicted proteins | sample IntmicLarv3ML3BL_FD_12354 | JGI IMG/M metagenome (IMG submission 12354) | reverse complement strand
GTGCAGAGCTAAAATTTATTTTCGCTATGCCGAGTCACGCAAAACGACTAATGAAATTGAATTTTTCCATTATATATGGTTTTGTGGAAAATTTAAACAGTTTCTTAATTGTTCGTTTCTAATGCGTCTTACTTCTTTGTTTTTTATTACTGATTCAATGACTTTTTCTTTTTCTGAAATATTAAGTTCAGAAATTTCCGGAGAATGAATTTTTTGTAAAAAAGTCGTTCCTGTAAAGGAATTATTGTGATAATATTCAACTGGCTTCACTGGAAATTTTATTGTTTCGTAAGCAAACAAGCCGATGAGCACTGAAGCGGCAGCGCCTGAAATAAATCCCAAATTGCTAAATATACGACTTTGCCGGATACCGCCGGGTATTTGTTCCACTTTTCGCATTATGTTGTCGGTCAGTTCCTCGGCATTCTCCAATACAGGTTCTGCTTTTTTGATTGTGTTTATTATTTTACTGTATTTCATACGTTTTTTTATCTATATTTGTTCGTTGATTCTTTTTCTGATATACTGTCTTGCAAGATAAAGATTGCTTTTAATCTTAGCGTTCGACATTCCTGTAATTTCCCGAACTTCTTCAAGTTCCAATTCTTCAATATCCCTGAGCGTAAAAACCAAACGCTGTTTTGGTGAAAGCTCGAATGTCATAGCAGTAATGTACTTTATTAATTCGCTGTTAATTATCGTTTGTTCAATATCGGATTCATCGGATAGAGCCAAATCAGACAAGTTAACACTTTCAACAGCGTTGCCGGGAGACCGTTTCATTGAGCGAAGTCTGTCGTAACACAAATTGCATGTGATTTTGTACAGCCAGGTTGAAAAACGATTTCGATTATTATACTTTTGCAAATGAAGCCAGACTTTGATAAAAGTCTCTTGTACGATGTCCTTGGCTTCTTCTTCGCAGCAAAGCAATCGGAATGCAAGACGAAAGACAAACGGCTGACATGTTTCAACCAATTGTCTGAAAGCAATCCGGTCATGCTGTTTACTTCGTTCAATGAGCTTTCTTATTTTTTCTTGATTCATGTAACAAGAGGTATCTACAATAATGATACGCAGTAAAACTGTTTGGGTCGATTTTAGATGTTTCTTTTTTATTGTATTTTGTCACTTTCAGGTAAAAAAAAGAGGCTTTACGCCTCTTTCTTTTTACTTTTTGTAAACCGCTTTTTTGCAGGTTTGTCTGCCGATTCTTCGATGATTTTCTGACAATCTTCGAGTGTCAGTGACGTAGGATCCGTACCTTTGTGGATGCGATAGTTGTTACCCTTAAAAGCTATGTACGGGCCATATCGTCCGTTGAGAATCTCTATTTGGTCAGGTTCTTCTCCTAATATTTTTATATGGCGTTGTTGTTCTTTTTGACGTTTACCTTCTATTAGTTCAATTGATTCCTCAAGAGTTATGCTCAGAGGATTCAATGTTTTAGGTATAGAGATGAAAGCACTGTTGTGGCGGACAAACGGGCCGAAGCGACCTATTCCTGCTACTATTTCCAAGCCTTCGTATTCGCCGACCGTGCGTGGCAAATCGAACAACTTCAACGCTTCTTCGAGAGTAATTGTTTCGATAGACTGTCCTTTCATCAGGGACGCAAATTGTGGTTTGTCTTTTTTATCGTCAGGATTAGCCTGTCCTATTTGTGCGATGGGACCGTAGCGGCCAATCTTCACATAAACGGGCTTTTTGCTTTTAGGGTCGATACCCAACTCACGTTCACCTACTTTGTGCTCTGTTTTAACGGCGGATGCAGCTTCTACAACAGGATGAAACTTGGTGTAAAAATCGTTCATTGCGCTTGTCCACTCAAGTTCGCCTTCGGCAATCGAGTCAAATTCTTTTTCCACGTTTGCCGTGAAATTATAGTCAAGAATGTTTGGGAAATATTCTATCAGGAAGTCATTTACTACAGTGCCAATATCTGTGGGAACAAGTTTGTTGCGGTCGGCTCCCGTTATTTCTTTGTTGTCGATGTCGGTAATAGTGCTGTCTTTGAGGGTTAGTATGTTGTATGAACGTTCGGTACCATCTTTGTCACCTCGTGTAACATATTCGCGATTTTGAATCGTTTGTATCGTGGGTGCGTAAGTTGACGGACGACCAATGCCTAGCTCTTCGAGCCTGTGAACGAGGCTTGCTTCGGTATATCGCGGAGGACGTTGTGTGAAACGCTCCGTTGCCGTTATATCTTTCATGGACAATACTTCGTTTACTTTTACGGGCGGCAAAAGACTATTTTCCAACTCATTTTCACTGTCTTCGTCAATGCTTTCCATGTAAACATGCAGGAATCCGTCAAAAACAACAATCTCTCCCGTAGCAACAAATTTTTCTTCTTTTTTTCCGATATTGATTGTTATCGTAGTGCGCTCAAGTTCCGCATCTGCCATCTGACATGCAATCGTACGTTTAAAAATAAGGTCGTACAGTTTTTTCTCCTGAGCGTTGCCGCTTATTTCGGGAGCACTCATATATGTCGGGCGAATAGCTTCGTGAGCCTCCTGAGCGCCTTTGCTTTTTGTCTGATATTTGCGGTATTTGTAATATTTCTCACCGAATGAACCGAGAATTGCATCTTTGCTTGTGTTCATCGCCAAGTCGCTAAGATTTACCGAGTCGGTACGCATATATGTGATATATCCCGATTCATATAATCTTTGTGCCACCATCATCGTCTGCGATACGGAGAATCCGAGTTTGCGTGCAGCTTCCTGTTGCAATGTTGATGTGGTGAACGGTGGAGCAGGTGATTTTTTAAACGGTTTCTTGGAAATATCTTCGATTGAGAAATCACACCCTTTGCACGATTCGAGGAAGGCAAGCGCTTCTTTTTTATCTTTCAATCGTTTGTTAAGCCTTGCGCTTAACAGTGTTGTTCCGTCGGGAAGGATGAAATTGGCTATTACGCGGTATGATGCTTCCGAAACGAAGTTGTTTATTTCGCGCTCGCGTTCTACTATAAGTCGGACAGCAACTGACTGTACGCGTCCTGCAGACAGCGCAGGTTTAACCTTGCGCCACAAAATTGGCGAAACCTCAAAACCGACAATACGGTCAAGTATACGACGAGCTTGTTGTGCATTAACAAGGTTGATGTCAATATCCCTCGGATTCTTCAATGCGTTTTGAATGGCCGATTTTGTAATTTCGTGAAAAACAATACGTTTTGTATTTTCCTGTTTGAGTTCGAGTACTTCGAAAAGATGCCAGGCTATAGCTTCTCCTTCGCGGTCTTCATCGGATGCGAGAAGTATCTCTTGAGAGGATGCCGATTCCTTTTTCAAATCCGAAACTAATTTTTTCTTATCAGCCGGTATTATATATTCGGGAGCGTAGTTGTTTTCTACGTCAATACTGAATTCTTTCGGTTTCAAGTCACGTATGTGACCATAGCTTGACATTACCTTAAAGTCCTTTCCCAAAAACTTTTCAATAGTCTTAGCCTTAGCCGGTGACTCAACGATTACAAGATTTTTTTGCATATTACATTAATTAAAATCGGGGGCAAAGATACAAAAAAACTTCATTCTCGATTTATTTTATTATTTTTGTGCGGTAAATTTATTAAAAACCTTATAAAATAAAATGGAATTAGCAACGAAATACGACCCGGTGTCGGTTGAAGGTAAGTGGTATAAATATTGGATGGAAAACGGGTTATTCAGTTCAAAACCTGACGGTCGCGAGCCGTACACAATCGTTATACCTCCTCCCAATGTGACAGGTGTGCTGCACATGGGTCACATGTTAAATAATACAATTCAGGATATTTTAGTTCGTCGTGCACGCATGATTGGGAAAAACGCATGTTGGGTGCCGGGAACCGACCATGCGTCGATAGCTACCGAAGCGAAAGTTGTTTCAAAATTAGCGTCCGAAGGGATTAATAAAACGGACCTTACACGCGAAGCGTTCCTTGAGCATGCATGGGACTGGACACGAAAACACGGAGGGATAATCCTTGAGCAACTGAAAAAACTCGGCGCTTCGTGCGATTGGGACAGGACATGCTTTACGATGGACGAAAAACGTTCCGAAAGCGTAATAAAAGTTTTTATTGACCTGTATAATAAAGGGAAGATATACCGTGGCGTGAGGATGGTAAACTGGGATCCCAAAGCGCTTACTGCTCTTTCTGACGAGGAAGTTATTTATAAGGAACAGCAGGGAAAACTATATTACCTCAGATATAAAATTGACGGTGAAGACGGTTATGCTATTGTAGCGACAACGCGCCCGGAGACAATTATGGGTGATACTGCGATGTGTATCAATCCAAACGACCCCAAGAACCAACATCTGCGCGGAAAGAAGGTGATTGTTCCGTTGGTTAATCGTGTTGTTCCTGTTATAGAAGACGACTATGTTGATGTTGAATTTGGTACCGGTTGCCTGAAAGTGACACCGGCTCACGACGTAAACGACTATGTTTTGGGCGAGAAATATAACCTTCCATCGATTGATATATTCAATGATAACGGTACAATCAGTGAGGCAGGCGAGATATATATAGGTATGGATCGTTTTGATGTTCGTGAGCGGATATTGGTAGACTTAGCTGCTGCAGGCTTACTCGAAAAAGAAGAAGACTATACAAATAAAGTGGGCTTTTCGGAGCGAACGGATGTGCCTATCGAACCTAAGTTATCCATGCAATGGTTCATGAAAATGGAAGAAATTGCAAAGCCTGCATTGGACGCAGTGATGGATGATACTATCAAGTTTTATCCCGCTAAATTCAAAAACATGTATCGCCACTGGATGGAGAATATAAAAGACTGGTGTATAAGTCGCCAACTGTGGTGGGGGCATCGGATACCTGCGTACTACCTTCCTGAAGGAGGATATGTCGTTGCGGAAACTGAAGAAGAAGCGCTATCTATGGCACGCGAGAAATCAGGAAACCCTAATTTAAAATTCTCCGATTTGCGTCAGGATGAAGATTGCCTTGATACATGGTTTTCGTCGTGGTTATGGCCGATCTCGGTTTTCGACGGCATAAATGACCCGGATAATGAAGATATTAAATACTATTATTCGACAAATGATCTGGTGACTGCTCCCGAAATAATTTTTTTCTGGGTGGCACGTATGATAATGTCGGGATTCGAATATCGTGACAAGCCATGTTTCTATAATGTTTATTTTACCGGAATAGTACGTGATAAATTGGGTCGTAAGATGTCGAAATCGCTCGGCAACTCACCCGACCCTATCGAACTGATGGATAAATACGGCGCCGATGGCGTGCGTATGGGTATGCTTCTCTCATCGCCTGCAGGCAACGACCTGCCGTTCGACGAATCATTATGCGAGCAGGGGCGCAATTTTAACAATAAGATATGGAATGCCCTTCGACTTGTGAAAGGGTGGGAAGTATCAGAAAATGCAATTCAGCCTGATTCCGCAAAAATAGCGATCAAATGGTTTGATGCCCGTTTGAGCGCTGCTATCGAAGTAATTGATGATGAGTTGGATAAATATCGTATTTCTGAAGCACTGATGGCTGTTTACAAATTGTTTTGGGACGAATTTTCATCATGGTACCTTGAAATGGTGAAACCTGCTTATCAACAACCGATTGACTCATTAACATACAACGCTACTCTTGCATTTTTCGAAAAACTCACATTAATGCTTCATCCGTTCATGCCGTTTATTACGGAGGAAGTATGGCAGTCGGTTGCAGATCGAAAATCGGGCGAAAGCATTATGGTTACCCGGATGCCAAAAGCTGACAATAAAAATGATAAGTTGGCTTCTGACTTTGAGATAATTAAGAATATTATTGCCGGGGTGCGTTCAGTACGCCTTGAAAGAAATATTCCCAATAAAGAAACCGTTGTCTTGAATATAGTTTCGGGAGCTCATGCTGATGTATATAACGCTGTAATAATTAAGATGTGTAACCTCGAAAGTATTGAACGAGCCGAAAAGAACGCGACAGCAGCTTCATTTATGGTTGGCACGACGGAATATGCCGTTCCGCTTGGAGGAATGATTAATGTTGAAGAAGAAATAGCGAAGATGGAGGTAGAGATCAAATACCTTCAGGGATTTCTCAATTCTGTCATGAAAAAATTAGGCAATGAAAAATTTGTCGCAAATGCGAAACCCGAGGTTGTGGAAAATGAAAGAAAGAAACAAGCCGATGCGGAAAGTAAAATTAAAACTTTATGCGAAAGCATAAGCAAACTAAAATAAATACCGATTTATTATGTCAAACAGAAGAGATTTTATTAAGAGAAGCCTTGTCGGAGCCGCAGTATTAGGCGCCGCTCCGCTTGCCGCCGAGCCGCTGATTTCCGGCATGAACAAAGTGTCAGCAGATAACCAGATAAAACCCAAAAGTGCGAAAGCAACAAATCCGTTCAAACTGGGAATGGCAGGATATACTTTTGTTCGTTTTGATCTTGAAACAACGTTGAAAACGCTTAAACGTCTTGATATGCACTATCTGTGTATAAAAGACTTCCATCTGCCGCTTGATGCAGATGAAGCTACAATAAAAGCATTTCATGAAACGTGTGCTTCTTATGGAGTCACCGGTTATGGCGTTGGTCCTATTTACATGAAGTCGGAGGCAGAAATTGACCGTGGTTTTGAATACGCTAAACGTGTAGGCGTAAAGCTGATAGTCGGTGTTCCTAATGTTGAGTTGCTGCCATATGTAGACAAGAAAGTGAAGGAATACGGCTTCAACTATGCAATACATCTTCACGGGCCTGATATCGCGATATTCCCTGATGCAACGGACGTGTGGAACCATACAAAAGACCTCGACCCGCGTATCGGAATGTGTCTTGACATCGGACATGATTTAAGAAACGGATGCGACCCTGTTGTCGATTTGGAGAAATATCATACACGCGTTTTCGATGTGCATATCAAAGATGTTACGGATTCAACAAAAGCCGGAACAGGTATCGAGATAGGCCGCGGAAAAATAGATTTCCCTGAGTTTATAAGGATGTTGCGGAAAGTAAATTATACGGGAGTATGTAGTCTTGAGTACGAGAAAGACATGGGCGACCCATTCCTAGGAATTGCAGAATCTATAGGATATTTCAAGGCAGTAAGCGATTATTCGTGAACAATCGTTGAATTGTTTAACTGTTGAAGCGTTGAATCGTTGAGTTGCTTAATTGTTTTATCGCGAAGCTTTTATCGTTTAATCGTTTTATTAATAAATTATCGGGAAATGAATAAGATATGTTTTCTTTTCGCCGCGATAGTAATGTCGCTTGTCTTTTCCTCTTGTCGTTCGATGCGAATTATCGAAATAGAAACGTATAGCCCTTCCGCTATTTCATTTCCACCGGAAGTGAAGACGGTAATGATTGTTAATAACTCGGCTCAGCAACTTGATAAAGCGGGGCATCGTTATATGAGTAATACAAAAGGCGATTCTCTTATATCCGTATCTGCCGACAGTACGGCATATACATTCTGTATGTCTTTAGGTAAGGCTATAGCAGAATCGCCTCTTTTTGTTGATGTAAGGATTTGTGAAGACACATTGCGCAGGGATTCTCTTTTTTATGATACGAAACCGCTTACTGTTGATGATGTTAATCTCTTTTGCAATGAATATGGCGTGGATGCCCTCATTACTCTTGATAAAATTTTCTTTAATACTACATACTATGATAAAGATATGGCATTTATAAATGGGAATGTCATAAACGTTGAAATTTCAGGAGAGTTAAGAGCATTGTGGCCGGGGCAGAAAGAAGCCTACAAGATACCGTTTCAGGACTCCTTAACATGGGTTGTTGATGATGTCGATTATTTCTATGATAACAACATAAAGGTTATGTTTATACAGAATGATATAAGGACGACAATGTTGTACATATCCGAGTTTGTCGGGAATAAAATACATTCAAGTGTTGTTCCTTTTTGGTCGGAAGACAAGAGGTGGTATTATAAAAGTATATCTTCGGAATGGAAATACGGAGCTGTTTGTGCTGCCGCAGAAAAATGGGAGGAAGCTGAAAAAAGATGGGAACCGTTATATAACAAAGCAGAAAAATGGAAGCATAAAGCTCGCCTTTCTTCTAATCTTGCTTTATGTAATGAGATGAGGGGTAATTTTGATAAAGCTGCCGAATATGCCGAAATATCGTATAACCTGTTTAAGGAACACGACAAAGAGGGCAGTCCCTCTATATCCCTTCAGAAAGCTTATATTGAGGTTATTGAAAAACGAAAGCAAGAAGATATACTTTTGTCAAAACAGTTGCGGGAAGTTGACAAATAGGTGACTGAACTGTAATTAAGAAACTATTACTTAGGAAGTGCCGGATTTTAAATGCCGGCTTCAATCGAATAGCGCACATTGTCAAGCATTAACGGTATCTCGTCTTCTTCAACTCCGGCAGCTACGAGTTCCGGAATATCGTTTTCAAATTCCGGTTTGAATTTTTCAAAGTCGGTTTTTGCTGATAAAACTGATTTTTTATACAATTCCAACGCACCGGTTATATTCTGCAAAACCCATTCCGTATGACCGGCATTCAAATAATCCTGCGAATCAGGATTGTTTGATGATATTTTGTTGTAGTAATTTCTTGCCTGATCATATTTCCCTGCAAGAAATGAGCACCATGCAATGGGACGCCAAGCTTTACCGCTTTCCTGATCGAGATAGTCGACTTTGAAATAATACTTTAACGCTTCGGTGTAGTTTTTCATTTCGAGATAACAAGAGCCGATACTTAGCAATACAGATAAGTTTTCCGGTTTAAGTTTTTCGTAATGAAGGTAGTATGTTAGGGCATTTTCCGTCTGATTAACTGCGCGGTAACATTGTGCCATACGACGCATTAACCATTTACTTTCGGGATTGATCAATTCCGCTTTTACATATTCCGTTATTGCTTTTTCGTAGTGTCCTGTCATTTGCAGGCAATAACCGATTTTCTGAAAAAGCATTTCGTCTCCTTCGAAATTATCGGATAAGCGTTCGAACAAAACACGTGCGTCATCAAAATAATTTTTTCGAAGATAGTATTCCGCAATATTAAGTAAATCGTTTTTATCTGAAAAATATTGCTGCAATATGGAAAGATTATGAAAATCAAGCTTTTGGGTGAATATATCAAAAAACTCTTTCCTTCGTTGATATAGTTTATGAAACCGGTACAGATCCTGGACGTACTGACCTATAATGCGTTCTGCATTATCGTTTTGCGTACGCAACTCCGCCATTTTTTGTTGTTTAACCTCGCTGAGCTGACTTTCAATCTGACCAATCATCATCCTGCGGCCCTCTTCGGGAATTTGTTGTATGCTTAAAAAGAAAGAATATAAGTCGGAATTGCACATAAACCCCACATTAGTAATAAATTCCAATGATTTAATTACCTCTTTATCATCGGACAAAAGCGATTGTTCTTTTTTGAATGGCATGAACCAATTGCTAATCTCACTGAAAAACGGAAAGCTTTTTAGATGTATAAATGTTGAGTGCATCACATCCGCTCCTTCTTCCTGCAAATCGTTTAATTCTTCGATTTTCTTTCCTAATGGAGTATCAGACAATTTTTCAATCCATTCGGGGTTCATATCGTTTTCGATACTCTCCGAAGAAATATCTTTCAGTGATATGTTCGGATTGAACTTCGGATTTAATTTCATCATCTCCGGGAGGATTTCGTCTTTCAGTTTGTTGGAAATCTTCTCCGTTTCACGCGACAAGATAAAGCGAAGAATGATATGATAAACGATTCTTCTGAAATCGGGATTCTCGGCAAGGCTATCTATGCGATGGATTATCTCGGAATAATGCTCAATGCGGTTTTTATATAGATAAAGCGTTAACATAATACCTGTATAAGCACGAATTTTAACTTCTTCATCGCTGCTTTCTGCCGCATCTATGAGTAATATCATTTTCTTTTTATCAAAAACTTTTTGCAGTGCTAAAATAAGAGCCGAGACAATTTGGCAGTTCGTTATTGTCAGATATGAAGGGATTTTCTGAGTTTCAGATGAGATATCATGAGAAATTAATGAGGAACGAAGGCTTTTCATTTCCTCATCTGTCAAAAATAAAGTTGTCCATATCAGGCGAAATAGTTTTACTGTCGATTCTTCGGCAAGTATATTGTTGTTTAAATCGTATGCGGAAAAAATCACTTCCGGAAGCTTCTCTATGCTTTCCGGGCGAATCTCGTGTGTTCGCTGTATGGAGTAGTATAGTTCCGGAGAGTCGTTGACAAGCAGTTTTTGCGTAACTTTATCCGTAAGTTCATAAACGGATACAAGCAGTTTGTTATAAATCTTGATACGCATGTCATCTTTAGTTCCGGTACTGAAGTAATATAGCAGTTGCTTGTATGTATCTTGTAAACCGGTAATCTCATCCGAAAACAAATAGATATTATTGCCTGCAATGAAATTATTAAGTAATTCAAAAGCTATTTTTAACTCTCTGTTATCAAGGTAGTTAATTATTTGTTTGTAGTTCGAATGTATTTCTTTTGTTGTCATATTATCTATTTTTGGACAAAAGCCATGCCAAAAATAGTATTAAAAATTAAGAATTAAAAATTAAATTCGATAAACAAAAGTTTATTTTGTATTGCTCTCGGCTTGCACCGGCGCCAAAGGCGAATGAAAAATGAAAAGTGAAAAGTGAAAAATAAAATAATACAAATAAGATATTTTGAACTTCTCTCGGCTTGCACTATCTTTGCACTCATAATTTTATAAAGATATAAATGAATCACATACGTAATTTTTGTATTATTGCGCATATAGACCACGGAAAAAGTACTTTGGCCGACCGCCTTCTTGAATATACGAAGACGGTCGATGGGAGTAATATGCAGGAACAAGTTCTTGATGATATGGAGCTTGAACGCGAGCGCGGCATAACNATAAAAAGCCATGCTATCCAGATGGAATATGAATTAAANGGTGAAAAATATATTCTGAACCTAATTGATACTCCGGGGCATGTCGATTTTTCGTATGAAGTATCACGTTCGATTGCAGCATGCGAAGGCGCGTTGCTTATTGTCGACGCAGCGCAGGGTATTCAGGCTCAGACTATTTCCAACCTCTATATGGCAATAGAAAATGACCTTGAAATAATTCCGGTAATAAATAAGATAGATCTTCCAAGCGCGATGCCCGAAGAGGTAGAGGACCAGATTGTAGAACTTCTTGGCTGTCCGCGCGATTCGATTCTTCGTTCAAGTGGTAAGACCGGCGAAGGTGTTTTTGATGTACTTAATGCTATTGTAGATAGAGTACCTGCTCCTAAGGGAGACACTGAAGCTCCGCTACAGTGCCTGATATTTGACTCGGTATTTAATCAGTTTCGCGGAATTATAGCCTATTTTAAGGTTGTTAACGGCGTTATTCGCAAAGGCGACCTTGTGAAATTTATTGCAACGGAAAAGGAATATGACGCTGATGAAATAGGTGTGTTGAAATTGGAAATGAGTCCCCGTCAGGAGTTGCGTACCGGCGATGTAGGTTATATCATTTCAGGTATAAAAACTTCAAAGGAAGTGAGGGTAGGAGATACTATCACTCATGTGAAAAACGGGGCAAAGGAAGCTATTGCGGGCTTTGAAGAAGTTAAGCCGATGGTTTTTGCGGGAGTTTATCCCATAGAAGCGGAGGATTTTGAAAACCTCAGGTCTTCATTGGAAAAGTTGCAACTTAACGATGCTTCCCTTACATTCCAGCCGGAAAGCTCTGTGGCCTTGGGCTTTGGTTTCCGTTGTGGCTTTCTGGGATTGCTGCACATGGAAATTGTTCAGGAACGTCTTGATCGTGAGTTTAATATGGATGTAATAACTACCGTTCCAAACGTTTCGTATAAAGTTTATGACCGCAAAGGACATTGTATGGAAGTGCATAATCCGAGCGGTTTACCCGATCCTACATTAATAGAACATATCGATGAACCGTATATTCGTGCATCTGTCATCACACAAACAACATATATCGGTCCCATAATGACATTATGCCTTGGTAAGCGCGGTATATTGATCAAGCAGGAATATATTACAGGCAATCGCATCGAGATTATTTACGATCTGCCATTGGGAGAGATAGTGATAGATTTTTACGACAAGTTGAAAAGTATTTCAAAAGGATACGCATCTTTTGATTATCATCTTAATGATTTTCGGCCGAGTAAGTTAGTAAAACTCGATATTTTACTTAACGGCGAGTCTGTTGACGCACTTTCAACGCTGACACACTTTGATAACAGCGTTTCTTTCGGACGACGTATGTGCGAAAAGCTAAAAGAGCTAATCCCGCGTCAGCAGTTCGATATTGCTATTCAGGCAGCCATAGGCTCGAAAATCATTGCCCGCGAAACGATTAAGGCAGTGCGTAAAGACGTGACAGCCAAGTGTTACGGCGGTGACGTTTCCCGTAAACGCAAACTCCTTGAAAAACAAAAAGAAGGAAAGAAGCGAATGAAACAAATCGGAACTGTTGAAGTACCGCAAAAAGCATTCCTTGCAGTTTTGAAATTAGACTAACGATAAGTTTTTATAAAACAATATAGTCCGGCATACATGCGATTGTATACCGGACTTTTTTAGTGTGAATAGTTGTCAGAAAATCCCTCCCCCCCCCTATTTTTATTATACTGTTTTATTCCTTATGTCTTTGATTATAAGTAAATAACAGTTGGATTAAGGATATTTAACAAATCGAAATGGATAAATTTGCAAAATAATATAGTTTATAAAATAAACTTGTTTATATTTGCGTCGTCAATCGATTGAAAAAAGAAATTTTCTTAGTTTGTTTAATTATTAAATGTGTTAATTATGAAAACTTTAGTTTGTTTATTTATTGCTGTAATGTTAAGTTCGTTTACAGGATTTGTCAATGCTCAAGTTGCGGATGTAACGGTTGTTGTAAGCGGAATAAAAGAAGTGAAAGGAAAAATTATGATTGCTATGGGTGATCAGTCGAAGTCGTCGGAGATGAAGTATGATATGGTTGAGGTTACTTCAAAGGATAATGTGACTTGTGTATTGAAGGATGTACCGGTAGGCAAGACTAATCTGTATGTTTATCAGGATGTGAACGGAAATTATCAGTTAGATAAAGATGAAAATCAGGTGCCGATAGAGCTTTGTTTTGTCAAGGAAAAAATTTCCGTGCAAGAAAGCGGTAATAAGTTTGACGCAAAACTGATGAATGTAAAAGAAATGATGGGTGGAGAAAAATAATCAAGAAAATGAAAATTAAATTTACATACCTGCTTTTTGCGACATTCGTGTTATCACTCTCCGGCGTTGTTTCAGCGCAGGAGAGGAGCGGGTTTGTGATGGACAATCACGGCGAACCGGTAGATATGGCAACGGTTGTATTACTTGCAGGCGGCAGACAGGCTGCTGTTGCCGTGACGGATACAGCAGGACGATTTGCTCTAATTGTAGCTGACGGTGAATATGAAATTAATATCAGATATATTACCCATAGCCCTATTAAAAAGATGATAGAGCTGAAGACCGGGGTAGGTGATATGGGTCAATTTATTATGGAAGAATCTATTGTCGGTTTGCAAGAGGTTGTTGTATCCGCATCTGTTATAACGCGGGAGGCCGACCGTTTTGTGATGCGAATCATAGGTGCACCGTCGATGCTAAGCAAAGATGCTGCGGAAATACTTCGTCTTGCTCCCGGAGTGTGGGTAGACGATACCGGCATTTCTATTAACGGCATGAGAGGTTCGACGGTATTTATTAACGAACGCGAATTGAAGTTGCCTGCCGAAGAACTTGCCGGTTATCTGCGAAATTTGCAATCGTCGGATATTGCACGTATAGAGGTCATTCCGCAAACGGGGGCGGAGTACAGCGCCGATTCGCGCGGTGGCGCTATAAGGATAATACTCCGCAAACAATCGGAAAACGGAGTAAGCGGAAATATCTCTATTGGAACATCGCTTGGGGAATATATAAACGAATACCATCCGTCAGCAACTGTTAACTCACGTATAGGGCAACTGACACTTAATACATTTGCTTCCGCGATGATCAGTCCGAAAAGTGAGAGCGAAATGACGACTACGCGTATTTTTAAAAAAGAAGGAACGAGTACTTTTCATTCACGTTCGTTTATGAAGGAAAAGATGCATTATGGCACAGGTCGAATCGGAGCCGTTTACGAGCCGGACAATAAGAACAGTTTTGGAGTAGAGTTTGAGTATATATCAAAAGATACAAAAACGCCTTCGATTGCAGAAACTGTTATTCGTGAGAGCGGATCAAATGCAATCGAAACGCATATAAACAGTATAGAAACTAACGCAAAGAGCGATTATCGGCAGAATGAGGACGACAAGAATCTCTCTGCTACATTTAATTATGTTTACCGATTGGATACGCTCGGTTCGGTGTTGAAGTTTATTTCCGATTATACGAATAAAAAGGTTGGGGGAGATAATGATTATAATTCATCATTCGAAATAAAGGGAATTGATATGCCCGAAATAAAGAAAGATTCTGTTTACAGAAATAATACGTCATCTGATTACAGGATATTTTCAGCCGATTTGTCTTTGAACAAGCAACTTGGAAACGGAATGAAATTTTTGGCGGGAGCGAAATATATGCGGAATGATATGTCCGACACTGTTTCTTATGAAAGTCACTTTTTACAGAACTGGAAGCCATTGACCGATTATAGCTTTGCTATCAACTATACGGAAGATATAAGCGCTGTTTACGGAACATTTGCGGCAAATATGGGAGGATTAAGCATGACGACAGGAGTGCGTGTGGAGCACACATACACAAAAGGACGCAGCAGTGACATAAGCAACTCTTATGTGGTTTTTTTTCCGAACGTAAACCTTACATATTCATTTAATGCAATGCGAACATTTATGCTTATAAGCCAGTTTTCGCGTAATATTCAGCGTCCTAACTTCTGGTACCTGAATCCTAACAGAGTACAGTTTTCCGATTACTCATATATGATCGGAAACCCGAACTTACGCCCGACATATATAAACCGTTTCAGCTTAACGGCGGTTTATAAGTACCGCTATGTGTTGTCTACAGGAGGAACGTTGCATCACGACCTTATACGCGAAGTATGTAAGATAGACCCGTCAAATCCTGACTTGACTTATATAACTCCGGAAAATCACTACATGGAAAACCATTACTATGTAGCTCTAAGTTTTCCGTTTCAGCCGGTCAAATGGTTAAATGCAAATTTTAACCTTGTGGGAGTCAAACAGGATATACGAGGAGTGAAAGGTGGAGATAAAATGTCTCATTATCTTTATTTTAATAATGTCACAACCAACCTTACATTGCCGGAAAAATTTATTATGGAAATATCATACAGCGGAACAAGCCGTTTATATTCGGCAAATTCCGGTGTTGAACCTCGCCAGATCTTTAACGTTGCTATAAAAAGAAAGTTATTTGTCGACCGTATAACCACATCGTTAGGCGTAAATAATATCTTCGACAGCAAGGTTGCGTACTTTTCAAATACCGAACGTTTTACGGCGAATACAGGTGGACGCGAAGCGTTGAGTTCGCGGTTTATAAAGCTAAGCATACAGTATAATTTCAGTACCGGCAAATCTTTCAAAAAGAGAGATGTAGAGCGGGTATCCGAAAGTGAAAAAAACCGTCTTGAAAAATCGCATGATGCAAATTAATCAAGATAAATAATGGATATATAACAATAAACAATTAATTTTACTAACAAAAAAAGTGAAGTTAGGCTGCGCAATATCAATGAAAAGTGAAAAGTGAAAAATAAATTAATACAAACAAGATATTTTGTATTGCGCTCAACTTGCACTAACTTTACACTTAAAATTTTACAGCTATGGAAGAAAATGAAATGCAGGACAAACCTTTAAA
>JGI994J12354_10003051_pt1 | contig 15900 bp, 21 predicted proteins | sample IntmicLarv3ML3BL_FD_12354 | JGI IMG/M metagenome (IMG submission 12354) | reverse complement strand
TCCCGGCCTGTGATAGCTTTGTATTTTGCCTTGCTCAACAGAAATTCATTGTCAGCGGTTGCAGGGTCACACATATAGGCAGAAATCAAATTACCATTCCGTGTTTTCTCCGGGTTTCGCCCGTAATCAAAACGCTCTTTCATCGACTGCGCTATCGTTTCTCCCTTGCTGATATGGTGCTTGATGATGCGTGTCGTTGCCATGTGCGGCCCTCCTTTCTTCAAAAATCAACATCGGGCCAAATTGGCCCGATGTCAGACAGCGATTCATGCGGCATACTTGACTTTGCTCAACTTACGATAAATCCCCGAAGCATACCGTTAAGGCCGTTCACCCCGGCAATCAGCCATTCGGCAATGGCCTGTATGCCGAACGGTGAGAGCAGGAACGCAAACACCAGCACCCATATACAGTTACTAAGCATACAGCCCGTCACAAACATGGCAATCGCAAGCACGCCCAAGATAACCGATAATATCGTAGAAATCACAGACGCGAAGCAGAACAAAAATGTGATGACCGCATGAAAAATTGTCAGCGCAACGACAAACGGAATCGCAATGATTTTACCTATTAATTTCACAATCAAATCTCCCTTCCATATCGTGAAAATGTTCATCCTATCTATAGTTTATAGTGCATAGGATAGGCACACAAGGATGTGGCGTTTACACGAATCTTGTCCTATAACATCGGGTCAATTTGGCCCGATGTTATAGGACAAGAGGCAAGGGTTTTCGCCTTGCCTCCCGTGGTTATAAGGCCGTGACAGCCGAAAGTTGTTTCAGCACATCATTCACTTGTTTCCAAAGAGCTGCATAGTCATTTTGCAGTGCGGATATTTCCGATGGGTACACGCCGTAAGTATTGGCATGAATGGCAACCTGATTTATATTGGCCGCACATCTGCGCTGTAGGGAAACAAGCTCTTGTACAGGTGAGAGATCAACATTCAAAACAAAACCATTGAGGGCCATTTTGCGGATGAATGCTCCGGTGTTGGTCGTTCCGGCCTCTGCCATACGTTCACGGATGGCAACAAGTTCATCAGCTGTTACCATGACATGCAAATGGATATTTCGCTTGCGGCTATGTTTCGTCACCTGTCCTCACGTTCCCGGCTTCGCCGCCTTGCAGGTGGTTCCTTTACCCGGTCAAACGGTTTTTTCTCCGGAAGAGCCTGCGGCACAGGCAACGGGGCATTGTTGGGAATGCCGTCAATCATGTTGTAATTTTGTTCGGTGGATAGTTCGGCATTTTTCAAATAGTTTTCTTTTTCGTTCATGGTAAAACTCCTTTCGTTGATTAAGCAATATGTGAATGATATAATTCGATTAGTAATCGACTACACAATTATGTGGTGGTGCAAACATGAAATTCCCATTTGATGAACCGAAAAATGTTGCAGTTTTTACTTGCGTCCACGTTTTGGAAAACGTGGAAGATATTTGCTATGTAACACATGATGAAGATGATGGTGCGTGGCAATTTTTATGCGGCCAGATGCACGAAGGGGCTGAGGTTAGAATCGTGTCTTTGAGGGAAATATTCAATTTAGATTCTTCTGTTGGCTCCTTATCCAACATGCCTTTGGGATGCGGCGCTGTCAGAGATGACAAGTTTTCTCCGTGGAGGGGATTCAAGAAATAAAAGCATCCTCTTGTAATCCGGACTTCGGGCCAAGTTGACCCGAAGTGGCTAACGGTCTTTGTCAGGTGTCTTTTTTGCAGCAGGGCGCATAGCGTTATCTGCTTCGGCTCTCTTTACACCCTCAGCAAGCTGCCCGGCAATAGACGGCTTTGTTTTCTGCCGAATGGCAAGCTGTGTTTGTTTTTCAGACTGCTGTGACGATAAGCCTAATTGGCCGGGATTATCCGGCGCAGCCCGTAACTCAAAATCATCAATCTGTTTTTCAGTCAGCGGTGCGTCATATACAAGAAATCCCCATGCCATGAATCGGCCTTGCTCCACATTCTCACGCGCATCGAAATTGACCACTCGCAGAGGGTCATTTTCGGTTTTGGGAAAAGTGCCAATATCAACGGGTCTTTGTGTCGAATAGTATCTATAGGCCGATTTTTCAGAAAGCCCGTAATCATGCTGATATGTAGATATACGGTTTTCATAATCTCTTGTAGCCGCATTTTTATCTGCGGTGTAGTGACCCCAATAGTAATCGCGTCTGCCATTTTCTTCGGTGAATTGCCATGTGGCAAAGGGCGATACCGCCTGTGGATTTTCGCCAAGCGCAAAGCCCCGGTCATTTTCAAAAGAAATGGCTCTTTTGATTTCATATCCACCAACCTTATCATTTTCGTGCATATCTTAACCTCCGTTCCAGGTGGCGTAATGTTAGCTTTTGCTATGGCGGGTAATAGAAGATATTACCCACCCCGGTTTCGGGTCTGCAAAGCCCTGATATAAGCGGGGTCATATAGTCGCAAAAGCTAACATTCATACCCTCTTTTTTTGCATGTATTTCCGCTGGCGTTTTCGGCGGGCAACCTCGGCACAAGCGGGAGTGCAATATAATTGTCTGCTTTCCGAAACAAATGCCTTTCCGCATACAGCGCACTCGTCCGTTTCGGGTGCCGCCCGGCCTGTAAATGTAGCTTCCAAAACCGGATCGAGCGGCAATACCGAAGATAGGAAATATTTACAGTATGCGCCTGTCCAGTATTTGCCAAGCATATAGCACTCGCAATCAAGCGGTAAGCATCCATAGTCCTTATCATAATTGGCGCACATGCCTGTCACCAGCTTTCGGATAGCCACCCGTTCGCGCCGGGTCAACTCGCGGCTACCCATAGCTTTTTCCTCCGTTCGACTTCGGGCCAACTTGGCCCGAAGTGAGAGATTGCGTCAATTCCCGGTAACAGAATCCAATGCAGGGCGCACCCCGCCAATATCCGCAACTCCGGCAAGGTGAACCCGGCGGTGCTTTTCGTAGCCGCGGCTTCGGTGCGGGTGGTACTTGCTTCATCATGGTTTCAAATGGGCTTTCTGTGAAATTCATGTTTCATCATCCTCACTGTATTTCCCGGCGTCGGTTTCGTCCTCGTCCTCATACCACGGCGGGTTGTCATCCTCTGCATCCTCGGTGTAAGGGTCGATTTCGCCAGCTTCATAATCAAAATCGTCCTCCATATCGTCTGCCTGTTCATGTTTCGGCTTGTATATTTTCAGGTAATATGCGGCCCCGCCAGCAGCAAGCAACACTAGCACGATAATGGGCACCATACTCATGCCGCCGCTTTTTTCCGGTGCAGGTGCAGGTATCGGCTCCGGTGTGGGTGCAGGACTTGGCTCCGGCACAGGTATCGCACTTTCACTTTGCGAATATTCCGCCAGTGGCACCAAATCCTCTTTGCTCACAACAATCAGAAAATAGACGTTATCCGTTTCCCGCTGGTGGTCGATAATCAAATAGAAATAGGTGCCGTCCTGTGTGACGATGGTATAAAACTCTTTGCCGTTCGGGTCAATGTAATGATCTATCACCGTGCCGGTTCCGGGCGGGGTGAGCGGGGCCTGTTCGGTTATGGATTCCGGTGTCGATGATTCGGCGGGTGGTTCCTCCGGGGGTTCTCCGGCATCACTCCCGGCATAAGCGGTAAAAGGAAGCACCATTACGCATAACAGCATGGCGAAAAGCATCGCCAGTATTTGCTTTTTCCTATTCTTCATTGTCAATATCCTCCGTTTCAATGGGTGGTACGGACTTCGGGCCAACTTGGCCCGAAGTGACGCCGCTCGCTTTGGCGGCTTTCAGCATAGCGGCGAGGTCGGCAAGAGAAATATCCATGCCGCGCACAGCGTCCACGATTTCGGTATTCTCAAATTCGGTTTTCTGTTTTTCCAGTTCCCGTAAACGGGTCTGCTGTTCGGTTATCCTGCCTTTGGTTTTTTCTATCTCTTTGCATACGCGCTCAATTTTTGGGTTCAATCGGTTTGTCCTCCTTTATCCGGGTAATCTGCCGTAGCTGTAAAAATGGCTCTGCCAGTACGATGAATTGATGGATGTGTATTGAATGGGATTGCCCGCATGTATCATTTGTCCGTTCCCCACATAGATACCGATATGGGAACACGCATCCGTTGTTGAATAGGTGCCTGTAAAGAAAATGAGGTCGCCCGGTTTTGCGTCACCCGGCGATACAGGCGTACACTGGTTGAAAATCCCCTGCGCTGTTGTGCGCGGCAGATTGTACACGCCGGAATGGGTGAATACCCAACACACAAAGCTGGAACAATCGAAGCTGTTCGGGCCATTGGCTCCAAACACATACGGCTTGCCTAAATGAAGTTCGGCCTCGGCTATCAATGCGGCATAGCTGCCATCACCCATCGCCGCGCCGGGGTCGCCATAAGTCGGGCCTTGTCCGTAATCATTGGTAACGGTGAAATACAAAGGGTTAAGGGAAATACCGTCTTTGATGATTTCCAGATGCAGGTGCGGGCCGGTGCTTTGGCCTGTATTCCCAACTCTGGCAATCGGTGTTCCCATCGTTACTGTCTGTCCAACACTCACAAGCAGAGCCGAACAATGGGCGTATTTCGATACAAGGTCCTCGCCATTGTCCAGTTCCACCACAAGGCCATAATCGCCGTTGCTTCCGGCAAAGGTCACTGTTCCATCATGCCCGGCCAATATCTCTGTACCCTCTGGCATGGCAATATCCAAACCCCGGTGATAATTCTTTTCGCCTGTAACCGGGTGAATCCTGTAGCCGTAGTAGCTTGATACATACGGGAGCCAGTTCAATTCCCCAAACGGACTTTGCAAGTATTGGCGGTTGCCTTTGGTAATCATATAGGCGTTAAATCTCTCCCGCTGTTCCGCGTTCATGCGGGAAAATACCACTTGGGAAAAAGAACGTGCGGTCAGGGTGATGTGGAGGATGTAATAGTCATAGGCAACCTCCACTTCGATTTCCGCCCCTGTGTCGGGATCGGTATGGGTTTCGGTTCGATAGCGGGTTTCGATTTCCTCTGTAAAATCCAGCGTATACTGCTCATTGAAAATATCCCGTAAAACGCTCTCCACATCGGTGTAGATGAAATCATCGTATACGGCGGTGAGGAAAGCCATCAGTTCATACGGGTTATGGGAAATGTCGGCCACGTTATAACGGTACTCGTCATAATTTGGATAGGTACTTTCAGCGGCATTGATTTCAAGCTGTAAGTCTGTTTCCCATTCGGTGTAGGCCAATTCGGCCAAATCAATATCGGAATCCTCTGCAAGATAGGAAGTACCGCCGATTGCACCGCCAAGGCTGTTGCCGATGGTCATAAACATACCCATACAGGCTTGCAGGATAAAAACCAATACAAGCGCGATGGCGATAATTACAATGAGTTTTGGATTCCGGCTAATAAAGGAAACGGCGGCACTGACGATTTTTTCTGTCGTGACCGCCGCTTGCTTCGCTGCCTTACCGCCTTGCTTTGCGGCATTTTTCGCCTGCTTCTGATACTGCCGCTTGATACGCTGTTTCTGGTACAACCGGGAAAACGCATTTTTCTTTATCTCCGGGTGTTCCTGCGCCATTTTACGAAACGCATAATCAGTTTTTGCCTTGATGTTTTTCTTTTCCCATTTGCGTACCTGCCGGACCGGACGGGTACGGATGTTTTTTTTGATGAAACGTGAACCGCTCCGTACAACCTTTTCCCCGGCAAGTTCGGTCTTATGAGCCGCTTCTACGCCAACATTTTCACGCTCTACCTGATGGATTTTGCCATGCACATACCGCCATGTCTGAAATTTCGCCGCACGGCTCACGTTTTTAACCACGCCGGGTTTTTTCGGCGGCTTCTGTTTCGCCAGATTATCACGGGCCTTACCTAACTTTGCTTCGGTCTTTTCTGTCCGGAGTTTTGAATTTTCCACCTTGTTGCTCTCCCGGCGAAACTTGCTGGCATTTTTTGCATTTCTTTCTTTTTTGGACTTCGGGCCAAGTTGGCCCGAAGTTGCCGAATCCTTATCACGCATGTTTCACGTCCTCCGGCCTTGTGGTGAGCAGGTCATAGATTTCACCTTTCGGGAAACGGTCAACAAACGGGATGGTGGTACTGCCATAGAACAAAAGGCCCTCGCCGGAATTGCTTTGTGCGATATACGATAACTGATGTTCGGATATGCCAAGCTGCCGCGCAAGGATAGCCCTGTCGCCCTGTGCCTGTGAAAGCAGTACCATGAAATCACTGTTTTCCAGTATGTTTTCAACCTCCCGGCTCGCCAGCAGGTCTTTCACATTCTGTGTAAGTGCGCTCGGTACACAGCCCTTTTTCCGAAGCATTTTCCAGACACGGACAAAATATCCCGCGCTCAATGCGTCCTGTAACAAAATATGAAACTCGTCGAAATAGCACCAAGTAGCAAGCCCGTTGGCGAAATTGTTATTGACCGCCTGCGTCACAAGTTCATTCGTGATGTGCATGGCGATTTTTCTGAGGTTTTCACCCATGCCTTTCAGCACGATACACACCACACGCTTATCGAGGCTCACATTGGTTTCATGGTTGAACAGGTTCAAAGAACCCGTACAGTATAGTTCCAAAGCCGTGGCAACCCGCTGTGCCTCCGGTTCCGGCTGTTGACACAATAGTTCATACAAGTCTTGCAGAAGCGGCATCTTGCCGTCACCGATTCCTAACGCAAGTTCCCGGTACACAAGCCGTACACAGCGGTCAATCACCGTGCGCTCTACAGGTTGAAGCCCATCTTTGCCGCCCAAGATAAGTTCGCAGAGGGATAACAAAAAATCCGCCTTCATCGAAAGCGGACTGTCCTCGTCGGCTATGCTCATTTGTATGTCCATCGGATTGATGAAATTGCCAAGCGTACTATCCGGGGAAATGTCGATGACCTGACCGCCCAGTCGTTTGACAAGCGGGGCGTATTCGCCCATCGGGTCTACGATGATAATTCTATCCCGCGTGGCAAGGAACACATTGATAAGTTCACGCTTGGCGGCAAAACTTTTCCCCGAACCTGTCGAACCAAGGTACAGGCCATTGGCGGATTTCAATTTTTTGCGGTCTGCCATGATGATGTTATGCGAAAGGGCGTTCATCCCATAGTACAGGGAAGCCCCGCCCATTCGTAGTTCCTGCGTCATAAAGGGAACGAAGATAGCTGTTGAGGATGTCGTCATGCCGCGCTGTATTTCAATGCCGTTGTACCCAAGCGGCAGACTGCTTACAAAGCCCTGTTCCTGCTGAAAATCCAGTCGTTTCATAAAGCAATTGTATTTTTGCGTAATGCCCGATACTGTGAAAATATCGTTTTCCAACTGCTGGCGGGTAGGTGCGGTGTTCACTACAAGGAACGTCAAAAGAAACATACGCTCGTTGCGGGTTTGCAGGTCGGCCAGAAGAGCCTCTGCGTCTTTTGCATAGGTGAGCAGGTCGGGGGGCAAAATATCCATGTCGTATCCGCTCCGGACTGCTTTTTTCTGCTCGTCCATCTTCATTCGCCCAATATCACTCATTTTGGATTTGACGGTTTTGATGGCTTTGGCCTGGTCTATTGTCTGTATGTGCAGGGTGATGGTCATTTCCGCGTCTACCTCTAACAGTTCCGCCAGCAGCTTATCAGAAAGCTCGGACGCCATTATCTGCATATACGAAGCCGCGCCCCATGTCGTATCAATACGAAAGGCGCGGCTTTGCCGGAAATCAAAGGAAGTCGGGGCGATAAAATCTTTCGTTCCCAATCCGGTTTTGGGTATCGACTCCCATGAAAACCGAAACGGCTCACGTCCTCCGGGGTGTAGCTGGCTGTGCAATACCTCCAAGCGTTCATGCCCGGTGAGGGTATGGGTGCCAACGCCCAGCTTTTTGAAATTGTTCAAAATGTCGGCCTCGATACGTTCCAGCCGGGGGCGGGCCGTGCCGATGCCGTCCGCATGTATTCCGAAAGTGAGATACTTGGAACGCATGATACCGTTATTGCTTTTGGCAATTTGGTTTTCCAGCATATCGGTAAACTCACCGCGTATGCTGTTGAAATCATCATCCTGCGGCGGGATGTTCACGCTGTATCTGTGTTCGGGTCGGGAACGGTGATTGACAAAAGACAATTGAAACGGCAGGATCGCATCAAAGTAGTTGAGGAATGAGCAGTATGTTTCAAAAATCGCGCTCTGGTCGTCGCTTGAGGCAACGGCATAATTGATGTCCTCATAGGAAAGTGTTTTTGTGTAAAAACCCTCCCGCACTTTACAGATACCGTCTTTCAACATTTCACGGTATGGGATGGTCTGCTGTGCTGATTGTGGGCCATGTCTTTTACGCTTTGCGCTTCTTTTGGGGATGGGTGGGCGCTTTTTTACTGTGGGTGCGTTTTGCAGTTTTGGTTGAATCAAGCCGGATTGCCTCCTTTCGTACACCTAAATAGGTATAGATGTTTTGGGTTTTATACGGCCTTGTTTGGGGCCACAGGAATTTTGTGCGGACGATGTTTCCAAGCACTTTTTCAAAGGGAAGCCCGTCACGCTCATACATGGCAAAGAAAAAACATGGGAGCATGAGGGTAATCATCAAAAGCATGGCGGCGGTGCCGCCGATAACGGAGCGGGCAAACAGGTAGGTCGGGATACCGATGACTGCCGCCACCCCGAAGCATACAAGCTGGCGCTTAGTGAGATTGAACGCCACTTTCGTTTTTACTTTGGATAAATCATTGGGTACGCTTACATAGGCCAATGGGGTTGCCTCCTTTCTGGCCACTTCGGGCCAAGTTGGCCCGAAGTGGCGATGTTTCAAAATATCTTGGGGGATGCTATACTAAGGATAAGATAGTTATAACAAGGAATTTGCTTGCTGAAATTCGCGTAGAACGATTTATTTATCGTCACAAAGGAGTAGGTCATGAAAAAGCTACGAACAATATTGGTCGTTTTCCTATGTTGCTTTGTTTTTACGGCATGTGAACCAAGTGGTTTCAGCTATAATTACGATGATTTAAGTGGCAATGTTGTGACAATCGAATTAATTAATTACGATAACCCAAAAGCAAAGATGGTTGCCGACCATTTGAGTACCGCAAGGCATCTAAATTTTGATTTTGGAAAAGAGGAATACATAGCAACGTTGGAAGAAGAATTGCATGAAGATTTTTTGGAAAGCATATCCGGCAAAATGATACTAAACCATGTTAATCACTTCAATTCGCCGAATGAATTATGTGTCAAGATTAGTTATACAAATGGTGATTTCGATATTGTTTCGGATAGCTATATCGGCAGATTTGATAGCACAGGAAAGTTCAAAGACTATATGGGGGTGTTTAACCAGCAGGAAGATAGACAAGCAGTATACGAATATTTTGATGTAAAACCCGAATAAACGTCTATCAAGTATACTTTAAGCACTTCAAGTTGGCCCGAAGTCTTTTACCGTTCAGCGGCAATATTCGGGGGGCGTTCCTGCGGTGGCTGAATTTTTTCAAGCCCAATCTGCCGCGCCCGCCAATAGTCCGGGTTATACTCCCGGATAGACTTATTGATGTTTTCCTCAAATGCCGCCTTGTCCTTGATACGGTCAGGCACAGCCCACAATTTTTTGTCCAGCAGTTCCCGTAAAACGACACTCTCTTGGCAATCTTCCTCAAAGCAAAGGAAATCACCTTGCCGAAATCCGCACTTCCGGGCGGCAGGTGAAAGGAAATCAGAAACATCCCTTGCCACCATCGTGCCACCGTGACTGGCGGTGCTTACAAGAAAAACGCCTGTACATAAGGTGTCACAGGTTTGTACTTCTCCCCAAGGGGAATGTTCGGGCCGGTTAAACATATGTGCCTCCTTTCCGGTACTTCGGGCCAAATTGACCCGAAGTTACCTCTCTGCATTTTGGGCTTTTGTACTCTTGTCCGGTGCAGGCCGCGCGGCGTTATCCTTTGCCGCTTGTTTCGACGCCTGTTCAAGCTGTTTCGGGATAGACTTCTTTTCGGGAACAGAAACAGCGGCAGCACGAGCCTGCAATTTTTCAATTTCTGTGTGGTACGCCATGACGATTGCCACGGTAAGTTCGGCCCGGAAATCAGCGGTAATTGGTTTTGCCGTATCCCTATATCCGGTCTTACTCCCTTTGTCGGGCTTGCTTGGCATACCAACAAACAACCCCTTTTCGCCTTGCAGAATTTTGAAATCCTCCACAACAAAGCTGTCGTTTATTTTAACAGTGGCAAAACCAACAAGGTTGCCTTTGGGTTCGATAGGTCGGGCATTCACATCCAGCTTCAGCGGCGAGGCCGCGTTTTCCGTTTCCTGCGGAACAACTGTTTTTTCATCAGCCATACTATATTTTCCTTTCCTTAATGTGTTCCAAAGATTGATTTTGCCAAGCTGCCCGTTTTGAAAAGGGTAAAGCAAAGCAACACGGTATAACCCATGACCGTCCATACCGCGCCAATAATATCAGCGGCTCCCGCCGTGGCGATACCCTGCACCAGTATGGCGTAGATTGCCACACATACCAGAATCAAAAACCCTTGAAAGCCAACGGCAAGCAGGGCCTTTAAGTAGTTTTGCCCCATGCCACCGATTTCACGGTTTACCATCGTTGCCAGTGGAATAGGCGCTAAACTGGACATCATATATATTTCCAGCATACGCCCGTATACGATAATAAAAATAACAATACCGATGGCTTTCATAGTAAATCCGATAAGCATGGTTTGAAGCCATAGGCCAAGCAGAGGGCCAATTTCCATCTCTTGCAAGGTGGTTTCCAAATCGTTCATCATATCTGCGGGAACAGCAGTATTACTTTGTATCAATCCTCCGGCGTTTTGTATCACACTTTGCGACATGTCAAATACCGCCATCACGATATTGAATGTGTTGGACAGTATCATCACAGCCATAAAAGTTTTGAATATCCACTTGAAGAATATCCAAGAATCCAAATCGTGCAGGTTGTTCCGGTCGATAATAAGCTGTATCAGCTCATAGGTCGCAACAAATGTGAGGACAAGCCCGGCTATCGGTAAAACAACCGTTTCAGAAAGTTGCCGTATGAGTGAGAACACGGCGGAGTTCCAAGCCTCCGGCGTTGTTCCCACCTGTGTTGCAATCTCTCCGACTTGGTTATTCACATCGGTAAAAAGGCCGTCCAGATTTCCTAAGATACCGTCAATCAGCAAACTTTTCAGCCAATCGGTTATCCAGTCGGTGAGAAATCCCATATACTACTCCTTAAAACAAGGTGGACAGCATCGGCACCAGCGTCATTCCCAAAAGAATAACGCCACCCCCGGCCATCATTTGTTTAATCCCTTGGCTTTTCGCTCCCGGATTATCTGAGCCGTAACCTTCCAAAAGGTTGACCCCACCCCACACGCAAAGGCCAGCGCCCAGTGCAATAACAAGGGTTTGCAGTGCGTCAACCGCACTCGTGAAAAATTCCATACATTGTACCTCCATGAATTTTTTTGCGTAAAAAAACCGCCATCTCCGGCGGTGGGTGATACTTCGGGCCAACTTGGCCCGAAGTTATGCAAACGCTTCCGGGTCATCCACATCGTCATAGTTGAGAATGTCCTCGTTCTCGCCCATGTCGGCGGTGCTATCCTCCGCGCTCACTTCATAAATGGTGTATTCATCGTTCGGGTTCAGCTTCATGCGGCGGTCTATAAGCCGGGAACCATCAAAGGCGTTCCGATTGTCCGCTTCGGCTGTCCGTTTGTAATTCGGATGCTTCTTCAAATCGTACTTCGGGGATAAAAAGGGGCGTAAACCACGAAGCTGTAAAATACACTTGTTTCCCGGCATTGTTGTTAGCTCGTCCATCGTCATAAGCTCTTTTCCAAGCCGTTGCATGTTCTGCCCGTAGCTTTCGCTCTGGCCTCGTGTCCGGCTTTCGGTCTGCATGGATATGGTTTCTTTCCCCAACACTTCCGAAAGTTCCTTAATCGTGCTATGCTCACGCCCACCAAGGAAAATCACACTATCCATGTTGCCCATAATGGTTTCGGCGTGGTCTTTGTAGAGGGCTTTGAGTTGTGATTGTGCTTGTAAAAATAGGCACAGGGAAATCTCACGGGAACGTATGACTGCAACCATTTTTTCAAGCTGTGGCACTTGCCCGGTATTCGCGGCCTCATCCCATAATACCCGCACATGATGGGGTAATCTGCCGCCGTGCTTGGTGTCGGCACGTTCGCACAAAAGATTGAACATCTGTGAAAAAGCAAGGGCTACGATAAAGTTATATGTGCTATCTGTATCGGAAATGATGAAAAATGTTGCGGTTTTCCTGTCGCCTGTGCGGTCAAGTTCCATTTCATCATAGCTTACAATCTCCCGAAGCTGTCCAATATCAAACGGGGCCAGTCTGGCCCCGCATGAAATCAATATACTTTTGGAAGTTTTGCCGCTCGCAAGTTTGAATTTTTTGTATTGGCGCACCGCAAAATGGTTCGGTTTTCGCTTTTCCAATCCGGCAAACATGTAATCTACGGCATTGCGGAACGATTCATCATCTTCCTTTACCTCCATGCTGTTAATCATATCCACAAGGGTATTGATATTACGTTCTTCCTCTGGCCCCTCGAACACGATATACCCCAGCAGGGCACAATACAAAAGGGTTTCGGACTTCGTCCAAAAGGGGTCACCCTCTTTTCCATCGCCCTTTGTGTTTTCTATCAGGCAATTTACAAACTTCAAAATATCGCTCTCGGTCTTGATATAGGCCAGCGGGTTATAGTGCATACTTTTAGAAAAATCCACGCTGTTGAACACCTTGATTTTGTAGCCGTTCTTTTGTAAGAATGTACCCACTTGCCCCAAGATGCCGCCTTTCGGATCTACACAAACATAACTGCTGTGTGCTTGCAGTAGTTGAGGGGTGAGCCAGAATCTTGTTTTGCCGGAACCGGACGAACCAATCACACAGCAATTCAGATTGCGGGCATTAGCTGGGTCGACGGGCCGGGTATTCATGGTAAGAAATTCCGTACCTGTGAGTATCACATTGTTTTGAAACTTGGGGTCGATAAAAGGCTTTATATCCTTTTCCGTTCCCCATCGGGCAGAACCATACTCAACATCCTTGCGAAATTTCTTTGCGTTTTTGACTTTTCGGTAGATAATGAAGCGGATAAGGGCGGCTCCAGTGATGCCAACCAACCAATCAAAACCAGACAAGCCCGGCGCTATCGTCCGAAAGGCCGGGCCTACTGTTTTCATTATGCCGATTATCTTTGGGCCGAAGCCCACACCCGCCGAAAGACGGTACGCTGTGCCAAGTTTCAGACACAGCCAAAAAATGAACAGGTATGGGAGATTGGGAAGTACATATTTTCTTATCTTATCGGTCATCCCGTGTAGCCTCCCGTTTTCGTTCATGCTCACGCGGCTTTGAGCGCACCTGCTCACTAAATTTTCTAAGCTGTGCCAAAATAGATGGGCGCTTATTCTTTGCCCGATTCATCACCAGCTTTGTGTATTCTGAAAAACAGGTGGTAATCGCATCTGCTTGCCCGGCCTTGAAAAAGAGCAGGTATTTATTCGGTCCGGTTTTATGGAAAGCATAGTCCACATTGTATTTTCGAGCCACCCGGTCAAACAGGCGGGTTTCACCATCCAACGGCAGGGCATTGGTGGAAACACCGTGCCGCATCAGTTTTTTGACGCTCTGCCTGCCCGGTGGGGCTTGTGCTTTTTGATGGCCTTTTTGAATCTTACGCAAAATGGCCGTCAATGCTTTTGCCAATACTTTGCTTGTCAATTTGCCGGCACTGACCGTTACGGCAACTGTCCGGCGTTCTATATCTTCCTGCACCTAAAACCTCCTTTCCACTTCGGGCCAACTTGGCCCGAAGTCTATCAGCGTTCTGCCTTGGCAGGGTTGTGTCGTTCGATGGCAGAGGTATCTTTTTTACTTTGCGCTATCTGCTCGTTCAATGTCTGCATAGTCTTTTGAATAGACGGTTTTGCCCGTTCCTCCAATTTTGCCAGATGACCGATAGCGGCCTCTGCGCTTTTTTTCATGGCGGCAAAGCAGGAACACTCGGCACGAAACGGGGCCGATATGACCTCTGCCAGCTTTCCGTTTGGTTTTACATCCTGCATGGCTTCTTTTCCAAGCATGGCTCTGCCCGCATTTTTCAAATGCCGCCCGGCCTGATGGTAACTGGTGCTGATGGTTTCGATTTTGGCTATGGCTGTATTACCAAACCGTATATTATCATCCAATTCATTTCGCAAGGTTTCCAAAATAGGCCGCACCTTGAAAAATCGGGTTGCATTATCCAGTGCAGTTATCCCGTTTTCCTTAAAGGCGGCAACTGCATTTTTGCAACCCATAATCACATTCTGCTTGAGGTCTGCCAGCTTATCACGAAGATTCAATACTTGCCCCTGCATAACGATGATGGTTTTTCGCAAGGCTGTCTGAATCGGGTGATTTTGCTCCTGTGCCTCTTTCAATTCCTGCCGCATGGCGGCAAGTTCTTTTACAGCCGCTTCAAGCTGTTTTTCCATTGTGCCAACCTGTTTCAGCATGGCAAGAAAATCCTGTGAGGATGGAGTATTATTTTCCCGCAGGATTGCCATAAACTCTTTTACATGTTCATTCTCGGCAATCGGTGGAGTTTTTACTTTTGCCATCGGCTTTACGCCTCCTTTCCACTGCGGGCCAAATTGGCCCGATGTCTGTTACCGCTCGTCCTGTGCCGGAGTAGGGCGGGTCATAGTGGGAACAACGCTTTCTGCTACCATCTGCTGATACCCGGCAATTGCTTTTTTAATAGATAGTTCCGGTTCAGGGAAAGTAAATATCCGGCAATCATCCGGTAAATCATCCCTGTCATTGTAGTATTCAGTGAAACTGTTGCCGTTTTCCACGATATACCCGCCATCCACAAAAAGCCCGGATTCATTGAGGTACATATCCCGCCCGTATGCCTCGTAGTCAATATAGTTTTGCAAATGCTCCGGTACTTTCAGCGTACACATTTCCTCAATGTAGTAACGCCCCAAATCTTCCTCGCCCTCAATATTCGGGTAATGCTCATAGCAATCCAGATTTTGAGCGAGATTGATTAAATCCCCGACACTGCCTGTGTGTTCACCATAGGCAAGGACAGCTTCAAACTTTTCCAGTTCCCACGACTGCATATCGTCAAGCAGGGTGGCGAGATGATTCAATTCGTCAATGCTTTCATTTTCGCCCAAGTATTTATGCAGGCCGGAAACATTGGTTTCGTAGGCGGTAATAAAGATTTCTTCATACAGCACACCGTCTATATGGATGCGTTTCAAAAGGGCCTGTGCTTCTTCGGCAGTAGCAGGGAGTTTCAGATATTCGCCATCCAGATACCCCTTGTTGTATCGTCCGAGATTCGTGACAAATGCGCTAATCATGGGGCTTCGCCTGTCCATGCTCCCGAATCGTCAAAATGCCGTCAAGCGTTGTGGCAGTGATTTTCAGTCGCCCGGCAACAGCAATATCATTTTTCATGTCCTCATCCATATTGTTACCGCATACGACAAGCACATGAGCGCGGCGTAAAAGGTCACGCTTCATATCGATACCGCTTTTGTGTTCCTCCGGGACTTCATCATTGAGGAACAGCGGCAGGTAAATTTGAGGGCATAACGGGGAGAAGCCCGCATCATATACTGCCCGGCAATACTGTGCCGCCTGTTCACTGTCTGTTTTTTCTCCGCTCCATGCGGCAGTAATATACGCTAAAGGTCGTTTCATTGTGTACCTCCGTTTTTGTTTTTGCGGATAATCAACCTATCCCCACGCCCTTTCCAATCATGGAAAGGGGGCGGCTCAAAGGAATATATATCCCCGTCGCGTAATGGACTTAAAGCATGGTCGGGGCTGTCGGTCAAGGGTGCGAAGCACCGCCTTTGGCGGCTATGCCCTTGACCG
>JGI994J12354_10003050_pt1 | contig 15910 bp, 11 predicted proteins | sample IntmicLarv3ML3BL_FD_12354 | JGI IMG/M metagenome (IMG submission 12354) | reverse complement strand
ATTTAATTTAAGTTGAATTTCTGCTTCAACAATATTATCTAACGCACTTGTTGCTTCATCTAAAATTAATAATTGTGGGTCTTTTAAAATCATTCTCGCAATCACTAAACGTTGTTTTTGACCACCACTTAACATAAAACCACGTTCTCCAAGAATTGTATTATACCCATCAGGTCATGACATTATCAAATCATGTAATTCAGCTTTTTTTGCAACTTCAACCGCTTCTTCATCAGTTGCATTAAATCTTCCATATTTTATATTTTCTAAAACTGTTCCAAATAAAATTTGTGGTTCTTGTTCTACACAACCAACTTTATCTAAATAACTTGCTAAGTGAATATCTTTTAAATCTGTAGTTCCATTAATTAAAATTCTTCCTTGACTCGGATCATAAAATCTTAATAAAAGTTTTGCGATTGTTGATTTACCTGATCCAGTTTCACCAACAAAAGCATAACTTTTACCATGTTCAAAAATAAAATTGAATTTTGGTAAGATAATTTTTTTTGGTTTTTCTGGATAAATAAATTCAACGTTTTCAAAAATAATTTTTTCAGAAATATTGTCTATATATATTCCATCTCCATTCGCATAATTAGAATTAAATTTTGGAGATAATTGAATGATTTCATTAATTCTAACAGCAGAAGTAGAACCTTGAACTAGTTCAATTATAATTCTAGTAAGTTGAGAAATTGGGCTGATCATTATTCCAACACCACTAACAAAAGCTGGCAAAGTAACTGCAAGATAAGTTGGATTATCTCTATATATTAAAGCAGCAACTACTACTAAAACAATTTGTATTGAAGAAATTCCTGTAACAAAAACTGTAATTAATGAAGCTTGTGTTTTAATTGCTGTTAATGATTTTTTATAATAGTTTTTATGAACTTCAGTAAATAATTTTTTTTCATCATTTTCTGTACCTGATGATTTAATTAATTTAACTGAGGCTATTCTATCAGTTACTACTCCATTAATTTCTGTAATAACTTTTCTAACTCTAAATGTTAATTTTTTCATTATTCCAAATGTTGCAAGAATTGAAACTAATATTAAAACAGTTAATCCCAATACTATACTTGTTAGAATAACATCAATTAAAAACATTAAAGTTAATGAACCAAAAAAAGTAAAAAGTGCTGTAATCATTGAAATCAGAATATTTTGTGATTGATCTCCTATAATTTGTGTATCTGAAATAATTTTTGTTAAAATTTCTCCAATTTTTTTGTCTGAATAATAACTCATATCTTGATGTAATAATTTTGTTAAAGTTTTATTTCTTAATTCAATTTCTATATTTTTTCCCATAACACCTGATAATATATTTGAACCATAAGCAGCAGCTCCAGAAAAAACAAACAATCCTAATTGGACATAAATTCAGTGCAATCAATTTAATTTTAGTCCAAATATTTGCGTCGCAAACAACGTTGAATCTACAGATAATTTGCTAATTCAAAGATCTAATATTTCGGATATATCTGAAATATCTTGCGGAATATTTATAGACCCACCCATTCAAAAAAAACCAACTTCTGCTTCAGAAAATAATTGATTAATTTCTTCTGGAGTAACCAAACCTGTTAAAGAGCTCCAAATAGAACTATTATCTGGATCTAAAATTAAATTTTCTATTGTTGATGGCGCCATTAAATTCGTCATTATATTTTGTATAATTAATGATGAAGAAATGATTGAAATAGAAGAAATGATAGATAAAACAAAAAGTCAAAAAGTTGCAAATGAGTGTCTTTTCATGTAATGACTCAATATTGCAAAAAAATCTCTTCCTTTTTTTTTGAAATGATTTTGATTTATAAAATTTTCAGATTCTTTTGATTTGTTCTTTAGTTCTTTCATTTCGTTTCTTTCTATTAATATTTAATTATTTAAATTAAAAATTTTAATTCAAATAATTAAATATTAAGGATTTAAAGTTTTTTGTAAATAAATTTATTTAAGATTTAAATAAGAAAACAATATAACTAAAATAAATTATAGCAAATATTTTTTAATTTAAATGATTTATTACAAAAAAAACATACAACTTAAAAGTGTATGTTTTTAAAAATATTTTTAAGAATAAAAAATTATATCTTTAGCTGATTCAGTTAATTTTGCTCCCATTTTTATCAATTGGTTTGTTGAATTATACTGGTCATCAAAAGATGGAAAAGCAAATATTTCTTTCCCTTCACTCAGTAAAAAATTAATTAGATCAAATAACATATCATGATCACTAAATTGTGTAAATAATACCACTTTTGCAAATGAACTAATTAAACGATTTATGTGGTCCTTGTTATCATCTATAGGTACATTATAGTTTTCAGATAGAACTAATAAACTATCATTATTACTCATTTCACTAGTTTTTCTTAAATAATTTTTTATACCTGTGGTCAATATAAAAATATTTTTTAAATTATCTTCACGACAATGATTTAAAATTTCTTCATTTAAGCCATTGTTTTCATAAGTCATTATTATTTGTTGTTCTTTTTTAAGTTCAGACAATATTTTTTTAGTAGCTTTGTACCCATAATCATTAAAATTCTCTCCTCCAATAACTGCTATAGTTTTATTATATTTTGAAATAAGATTTAAATTTCCTTTATAAAATAAAACAAACGGAGGTTTATATGATGATTTTAACGACAAAGGATACATAGAATTTAAAATTGTTAAAAAATTACATTCAATGTTATTTGTAATATTCTCTAAATCTCCATAATTTATTTTTTCTTTTGCATCTAATGCTTTATAAATTTTATCTCAATCTCCATTGTACTTTAAAGAAAAATACAGCAATACTTTATCCAAAAAAAACTATCCTAATTGCATAATTTTATTAGCAACAAGCTCATTACCATAATTTTGTGAATCTGTTAAACCAAAAAAAACTATTTTTCCTTCAATTACAACAAATGATTGATCGAAATATTCATATTCATCTCCTAAAACATTATTTCATACCTTTACATTTATATAATCGCTAACCGCAGTGCCATTTTTTGATTTATATGGTCTCTGAACTTTTAAAACAAATTTATATAATTTTTTATCTCCATCTTTTGAGTTATATACCATTTGTAAATCACCTTCTAATTGACCAATTATAGTTACATTATTCATTTTTAATCCTACCTTCCATAAAATATATCGTTAATTTCTAAAATAAAATGTTTAAAAAATATTTTATTTATTTGAATGAAATAAAAAAACTAGAAAATAATTGGTAGTTGGTAAATTTAAGTGGGTGAGAATTAAAAATAAGTTATAATAACTGTTTCAAATGAAACAATCATTATAACTTATTGATTAATTACATGATTTAGATAGTCATCCACTTAATTTTTCTCACGGCCATTTTTTATTATTTACTTTTTTTAGTTTGATCAATTCTTTTCAAATTATAATCTTTAATATTTTGTGCATATTGATTATTTATTGAAAGAAGTTCTGAATGATGTTTTAATTTAATGTCTTTTTTCTTTTCACTAAATTTCGTTTTTATTTCTAATTTATTTTCAGATGTTAAATCTTTATTTTTTAATTCATTTTCAATATCTTTTTGCAAAGATGACATTAAAATAAAGTAATCATATTTGGACTGTTTTTGTTGCAAAATTTTGTTTTGTTTGATAATTAATTTTTCACTCAATAAAGGAGAACCATCGCCAATCATACCTTCGGTTTTGGCGACTATTGGTACGACTGCGACTCCACCCAAGACATTGACTGCTGTTCTACCCATATCAAATAAACCGTCAAGTGGAGCTATAATCCCTAAAATTGAATCAACATAGGCGATAAAACCTAAACCACCTAATACTCCAACTGTTACCACAGTTGCTGTTCCAGGTATTCCTGCAATACCGAAAGATGCTATCATGGTTACAACTAAACCTGTTATAAAAAATGCTAATAATCCCATTTCTTGAATTATTCCATCAGTAGCTCCTGTTCACAATAAACTAGTCGCTAAACCTGTTTGCACACCCGCACAAGCCATCATCCCCATAGAAGTTGTTAGTGGTGATATTGCTCCAACTACTGTTTCATTAATCTTAAAATCATTCTTCATTGTATCAATAGTTGTTGGTAAAGTAGCATTTGATGATTGGGTTGAAAACCCTTGAATAAATGGTCTTCATCCTTTTTTTCATCACCCACTTAATTTTAAACCTGATAAGAAAACAATTAAAGAAAGTCAACAAACTGCTATAAATAATCCTAAATATCCAATCCCAATTACTCTTCCTAAGTGAACTAATTCACCAATAGGTCTTGAAATTAAAGCTACAGAGATCATTGACATAACTGCTAGAGGCATAAATTTCATAAAAATCATTAATATAGACATTACAATATCTCATCCAGTTTCCATAACTTTTCTAACCGCTTGCATTTCAACTGACTTTTTTTTACTCAATATTTTAACAGCTGTTCCTGCTAATGCTGCAATAATAATAACTGGAATAATTGATGTTCCCGCAATTGCTGTGAAAATATTTGTTGGAAAATATCCAGATATTAAATTTGGAATAACTATTGACTGAAAACGGTCATCGTTAACACGTCAACCATCTCAACTTTCAACTATATTAAAACCTTGACCCACATTAAAAATTATTCCAAGAAAAAATGTTACTGTGAAGGCAAAAGCAACGTTTGTCAATAATAATAAAATTCCTTTTATAGTAATTCTTGCAATCCCCCTTTCTCCAACCTTTGATGCAACTCTAAAAATTGCAAGAAACACAATGGGAATTAATAATAAAGTAACTCCGTTAATAAAAACACGCCTGAAAAATTGTACTCAATTATTTAATTCATGTACTCAAAAAATACTACTTGAAGGGTCATAGAAAGGAACTGTTATTCATTCAGGGGGAATATCACCAATCCCAGTCCCATCCACTAAAGCTCCATCAAAATAAGCTTGTGGTAAAAAACCAATTATACTTTGTATAACAATTCCAAAAAATAATCCGAGCCCAAAACCTGATAATACTCTATATACAAATTTTAACTTGATTTTTTTTAAAAAAAATCAAAAACCAATCTGTAAACCTATAAATATAACTACAGAAACTAAAGTTTGTCATGTACTTATACCTACAAAATCTCTGAGTAAATTACTATTACTTAACATTTATTTTTTATCTCCTTTTTATTTATTTAATTTAGATAATGCTATGTGTAAAATATCTGTTGTTTTTGCAAAAGGAGGAGCATATATTAAATCAATTTGTTCTAAAAATGTATCAACTTTTGTTTTAGATCAAATTAACGCAACTAAAGTATTAATTCTTTGTATTGATTTAATAGAACCAGCTATTTGTGCTCCAATAATTTCTCTAGAATTTATATTCATAATAATTTTTAAATGCAAGTCACTTTGACCAGTCACATAATTCGTCTGATCTTTATCTTTAATAAAAATAGTTTTTATACTAATATTTTTTTGGTTTGCTTCACTTTCACTAATTCCTGTTCTTGCAAAACCCATATCAAAAATTCTTAAAGCAGCGCTCTTAATAGAACCAAAAAATTTTGTCTTCTTACCAGCGATATTATCTGCAATTACTCTGGCCATTTTGCTCGCTACAGTAGCTAATGGTGAGTATATTTGTTCTTCTGTCAACAAATGCTTTGAAATCGCAGCATCTCCGCCAGAATATACATCTGATATATTTGTTTGTCCATATTCATCAACAATAATAGCATTATTATCTGCTAAATTTAGTTTAGTTTTTCTAAAAATTTCAGTATTTGGTTTAAAACCTAATGCTAAAATAACAGCATCCACCTTTATAAGATAGCCATCATCAAAAACTATTTCACTAACAGTTTTGTCACCTTTAAATTCGACTAACTTTTTTTTCAAATATAAATTAACATTTTGATTTTCTAGTTTTTCTTTTATTAATTGAGAAAATTCCTCATCAAATGGTTTTGATAAAATTTTGTCTTCTAATTCAACCAAATGAACTTCTTTATTTAATGTTTTTAAAGTTTCACACATTTCTAAACCTATAAATCCTGCGCCAATTACTGCGATCGATTTAATTGTGTTTTTATTTAAAACTTCTTTAAGATTTTGACCATCTTCTAATGTTGTTATAGTAAAAATATTTTGCAAGCCTACACCATCAATTGGAGGTATATATGGATAAGCACCTGTAGAAATTACTAGTTTATCATAGTTTTCTTTTTTATCATCAAAATAAACTTCTTTTTTATCAAAATCAATTTTATGAACTTGAGTATTTTTAACAATTTTTATTCCTGTTTCTTCAAATTCTTCAATAGATCTAGCTAACAATTTATTTTTATCTTCAAAATTATTTGCAACAAAATATGGTAATCCACAAGCTCCTAAAGATACATATTTCTTTTCTTGGAAAACAATAATTTCTGCTTTTGGAATAATACGGTTTAGCCTTGCAGCAACACCCATTCCGGTTGCGCTTCCTCCTACAATAATAACCTTCATATTCCACTTCTCCTGATAAACACCTTAATTATATATTAAATAATTTTTATTATAAAAGTTATTTTTATTTTGGTTGTATAAATTGTAGTTAGGACACGAAAATGTCCAGGTTAATTAGTACGCGAAAATGTCTGCTAAAATATTGATGGAGGCTTACTATGAAAAAGAAAAACTGACTATGAAAGAAAATAAACTTTATGAAATTATCAAAGCGTTAAGTAATAAAAAATTACATTTAATCATGCTGTTATGCTGTTATATTAATAAATTATAGAGAAAAATAAGTTAAAAGATTATTAACTGGATATCAAAAATATGAGAAAAAGTACTTTATTCATAAAAATTCAGATAAAATACCACCCAATAAAATTAGTCAATTTAAAAATAGAAAATATTAATTTATATATGAATTTATATTATGATCATTCTTATTCACTTTTTTATAAAAGATTGGTCAAAATACACAACATCCATTATTCTCTAAGTTGGTAGTTGGTAAATTTAAGTGGGTAAGGATTTGTCATTAAAAAGTTATGTTGAAACCCAATTTTTATAAAATTCAACTTAATCTTTAATGTTTAAACATGAAAAAAGAGGTATAACTAAATTCGTAATTTACTCCTTAAGAAATAATGAGGATAATTATTTCAATTTTCATTCTTGAAAACTTTGTTTTATAAATAATTAGAATTATTTAATAAAAAATTGTACTGTTACCGAACATTAAACCATAGTAGTTAAAAGTATTCCTACTCCAATTCCAATAACAACGGTTGTATAAACATGTCAAGTGTACTGTTTCCTTTTTCTGGACTGTGGTTTGTGGAATGGCAACACTTTTCTTGGATATTTTTTATGTAAACATTTTTCTTTGAATTGAACTATAAATTGATAAGAATATAATTGCCTTCCAAAATAAATTGAATATTTTCAAAAAAATAATTAAAATACTCACGATAAAAATTAGAAAATAATTTTTTTAGTTTTTTTTGATATATACAATGGTTTCTATCGCTAAGATAATAGTCATCCCCATAAAAACCAATCAAGATAATGATCATATATTTGGTATTAAAAATGAAATTAATAAATAAATAGTAACGCAAAGTAAAATAGTACTTATTACGATAAATAAAAATAAGTTTTTTTTATTTTTAACTCCATTTTTAATAAAAAAATACATTAGAAAACTGATAAGAAAAACTCCGAATGCTATTGGTCATATAATTCAAGAAATTGACCACGGATTAGGAACTATCAACAGCGATACTAATATATAAATTGTAGTTACACTTATAAAATAAATTAAAATACTTAGAAATAAAACTATTCAGTTAGAACTTTTATTATTTTTAGTTTGTTGCATTTTTGTCTACTCTTTCTCTTTCATAATTATTTGTGGCTAATTTTATATCTGAAAGTTATGTTAGAATTGTAAGTTTAGAAACATTCTTTCTTCTTAATTTCTGCACACCTTAATAGTATCATAAAATTTTGTTCCTAAGAAGAGTTTTGACAATATAAGTTAATTTCCATTATAAATGTTTTTAATAATCGTAACTTTTAAAAAAATTTTTTAGATTTTTAATCTCATTAAATATTATTTTTAAGTTTATTCAAAAACTAAATTTAGCTTTTTTATTGTCATTTAACTATTTGTTCAAGAAATTTAAATATTATTAAAAATATTAACAATTACGTTAAAAATTAAACTTGCAATTAATTTTTTTAAGTCTTTTGAAAGCTACATTTTTGCATATATTGTTTTCATTATTTGAAATTAAAATAAATCTTCTAGTACCCTTATTTTCTTTATTGAGTTCATGAACTGCATGACCTAAAGTTCAACTTCCAGCAAAAAATCACATACAATAGAGTCTTTTTTTGTAGTTGCTCTAAAAGTTCCATTATAAGTTTAAGTGGTTTAGTTGTAGAAAAGTAATCTCTTCTTTTAAATAAATTTTCAATTTCATCTTTAACAGATAATGTCGTCTCAAAACAATTAAATATTTTAGATACTTTGCTTTCTTTTTCATTTAAAATTTGTTTTTTAATACAAGGTTGTCTTAATAATGAAAATTTTTAACTATCACTTCTTCGACAAATAATAATATATTCATAATCTATTTGAATTTTATTAAAATTTAAAACTACTCTATTTTTATCAAAATATTTATGTTTTTTTCTTTCATTTGTGGAGTGAAACAAACTTCTTTTCAAAAACTTCCCTACAAACATCTACAATTGTATTTTTTTCACTAGCATCTATATTAATAATTAAAAAACTAAATTTTGAAAGAGGTTTGTATGATAATTCAATTTTAGATTTCATAAATTTGTAATATCCAAAATCAAAATTTGTATCTTTGTATTCAACGCTTGCATTAGAATTATATGGTGGATCAATTAAAATAGAATCAATACTCTCACTATACATTATAAACATTGATTTTAATGAAAAATTATTTTCTGATTCAATTAAATAATTTGTTCTCTTATTGCGTATGGAAATTTTAGTTGGACTATTTGAAAATGCATTATATTTTTTATTAATTTTAGTCTGTTTAAATATAGAAATAAATTTTAAATTATTACAGTGCTTGAAGACTCAATCAACAATATATTGAACTAAATCAAAACAATACACTTTTTCAAGATTGTCACAATTTGTGAAATATGATTTTTTAATTATGCTTACATTATGTAAATTAATCTTTTTCATATACTTACATCCAGAAAATGCGCCTCTTCCTAACGTATTAACAGATTCTGGAATAAAAACTTCTCCTCTGGCTTTTCAAGATGGATAACATATAAACACACTTTTAGTTTCATCAAACAAAATATCATCCTTAACTATAAATTTAGGAGAATTACTAATAAAAATAATATTTGAACAACCTATAAACAGATTATATCCTATTTTTTTAAACTTACTGATAAACACATAACTTTACTATTAATACAGTTCTTGTACAAAACATATTAAAATTTTATCAAATACATGAACACTTACATTCATCATAAGGCTTATGCCGTCTAAAAAAACAACCTTAAGAATGTCTTCTTAAGGTTGTTTTTTCTAATAATTGGCGTGTGAACTATTTAATTATTTAAATTAATCCACTAAATTTAAAATTCATAAAAAATAAAAACTACGTAACATATGACATTTATTCGGTTTAAAGAACAACTTCTTGTATAAAAATGCTTTAATAAATATTTTTTGATTATACATATCTAACATATCTACAAAAATTAATGTTATAAAACTTTCTTTACTAACAATTTAATTTATTCTCAAAGTTTTTCTCCGTTTGAATCGGCTATTGTTTTAAATCATTTCCCTGATTCTTTGATTTTTCTTTCTTTTGAACCATTACCATAATCGTCTTGGTCAACATAAATTAATCCATATCGTTTTGTCATTTCTTTTGTTGACATACTAATTAAATCAATTGCAGTTCAAGCTGTATATCCTATACATTCAACTCCATCATCAATTGCTAATAAAATATTTTTTAAATGTTCTTTTAGATATGAAATTCGGTAAGTATCGTTTAATTGATTTTTTATATCATCTCACTTTTCATCAACACCGATTCCATTTTCAACAATCATTAATGGTTTTTTATAACGATAATACAAATCATTCATTAAAATTCTTAATCCAATTGGATCAATTTGTCAGCCTCATTCTGACGCTTTTAAATATGGGTTTTTCCCTCCGCTTAAAATATTTCCACCAGTTTTTTGCATTACTTCTGTTGACATAACTGATGACACATAATATGAAAAACTTAAAAAATCAACTGTGTAATTTTTTAAAACTTTTAAATCTTCTTCAGAAATCTTTACATTTAAATTCTTTTCTTTAAAGAAATTAAACATATATGTTGGATATTCACCTCTTGCAACAACATCAAAATAAAATCACATTTGTTTTTGTAAATGTTGTTGATTGACAAGAACATCATCAGGATTACAAGTCGCAGGATAACTTTGTGAAGCTGCAATCATACACCCAATTTGGATTTCTGGATCAATTTCATGTGCTAATTTAGTTAATTTTGCTTGTGCTACAAATTGATGATGTAATGCTTGATACACTTTTTCTTTTCGATTTGCATCAGTTTTATCTAAAATACCTCCAGCTCCCGTAAATGTTGAATGAATTGTCATATTAATTTCATTGAATCCAAGTCAATATTTTGTGTATTGCTTAAATTCTGTTAGGACAACCTTTGCATATTCTAAAAATTTATCAATTGCTTCATATGACAAAAAACCATTATATTTTTCTAATAATCAAAGTGGATAATCATAGTGAGATAAAGTAATAACTAAACTTATATTGTTATTTTTAGCTTCTTGAAAAATATTTTTATAATGATTTATAGCAAGTTTATTAACAACACCCTCTTGTGGGAAAATACGACTTCAAGCAATTGAAGTTCTAAAACAATTTACTCCGACTTGTTTAAATAATTTTAAATCTTCTTTGTAGCGGTTATAAAAATCAACTCCTCATCTTTGTGAAAAAATTTTATCCTTTGTGTTATTTTTCGCATCAGAAAATGTATCTGTAAAAAATTCAATAGCATCAATAGTTAGTTTTTTTCTATCTAAATTTGGATCATAAAATTTAAAATCTGCTGTACTTAATCCTTTACCATCAGCATCAAAAGCTCCTTCATACTGACTTGCAGCTGCAGCTGCACCAAACATAAAATTTTTTTGAAATTTTAATTTTTTCATTTTCAATTTCCTTTCGTGTATGAAATGTTTTCCATCATGAATATTATAACTTAAAAAATTATTTTAAAATATTATTTAAAGTGTTTTCTAAAATTTGATATTTTTGTTTTGCTTCATTTTCGGTTTTACCAATTGTTACAAAATAAATTTTAATTTTTGGTTCTGTTCCACTTGGTCGGACTGCACATCAACTTCCATCAATAAAATAGAATTTTAATAAATCTTGTCCTGGCATATTGTATAAACCATCAATATAATCTTCAACATATTTTAATTGTATTTCTTTAAAATTGTCGCCAATGTCTGATCTTAATTTTAACATGATTGGTTCAATTTTTGATTTAATTTCTTCTGGTTTGTAATTTAAATTCTTTGTATGAGTATAATAATATCCATACTTTTTATAAATATTGTTTAATACATCAACTAGTGTTTGATTTTGTAATGAATAATATCAGGCCGCTTCTACTAAACCAACAGCTGCTTGGATGCCGTCTTTATCTTTAGTTGATGAATCTAAAATATATCCAAAACTTTCTTCGTAAGCAAAAACAAAATTTAAGTTTCTTTCTGGTTCTTTTAATATTTCTGAACCCATTCATTTAAAACCAGTCAAAGTTTTTATAACTTTAACTCCATATGTTTCTGAACTAATTTTATCGCCTAAATCGCTTGTTACAAAACTTGAATACATCACAGGGTTTTTTGGCATTGAATTAAATTTTTGTTTTTGACTTAATTTTCAATCTATTAAAATTGCTCCCATTTGGTTACCATCAAGTCTAATTCATTTTCCATTACAATTAACAGCGCAACCCACTCGGTCTGCATCAGGGTCTTGAATAATTATTAATTTAGCATCATTATGTTTTTCACCATATTCTAAAGGAATTTTTCAAGCTGGATCAAATTCTGGGTTAGGATTTATAACATTTTTAAAAGTTGGATCTTCAAAAGCGTGTTCTTTAACTTCTATTACGTCATACCCACTGTCTCATAAAATTGGAGGGGTGAATTCTGTACCCGTTCCATTAACTGCTGAAAAGATTATTTTAAAATTATTTTTATGTTCTTCTTTATAAAATTGGAGATTGTTGATTATTTTTTTATAATTATTAATGGTTTTTGTTCCTACAACCTCCATTAGTGATTCATCTAACTTGTATTCTCAAGCTAAATAATCTTTTATTTCATTCATATTTATTGTAATAATTTTTGTTTCTTCATCAATTAATTGACAACCAAATTCATCAAAAATTTTATACCCATTATAGTCTGCGGGGTTGTGACTTGCAGTAATAACTACACCACCAATTGCATTTAAATCTTTAACAGCAAAAGAAATGACTGGTGTTGGTTTCATTTTATTATTTTTAAATAAATATGCTTTTATTCCAAAACTTGTTAATATTTCTGCTGTTAGTTGAGCAAATTTTGTTGAATTATGTCTATTATCATGTCCAATAACAACTCCTCTATGTAAATCATTTGGATATTTTAACATTAATAACTTCGCATAACTAATTGTTACTTTTTTAATTGTATATACATTAAATCGTCCTGAGCCTGCCCCTAAAATCCCGCGGATTCCTGCTGTTCCAAATTCTAATTCTAAAGAAAATGCAGCACTTAACTCGTCATCACTTGCATTTATTAAAAGATCATAAATTTCTTTATCTAGTTTTTTTGTATTTATTCACTTTAAATATTCTTCATTATTTTTATCAAAACTCATATTATTTCTCCTTTAATTTTATAATTGGTTTATAACTTTGACGATGAATACTCAATATTCCAAGTTTTTTAACTTGTTTGATATGTTCTAAAGTGCAATAACCCTTATGTTTTGCAAAATTGTACCCTTTATATTTTATATCATATTCTTCCATAATACGATCTCTATACACTTTTGCTAAAATACTAGCAGCAGCGATTGATTGACTTTTAAAATCACCTTTAATTATTTTTAAAGTTTTATAATTTGGTATTTTAACCTCTTCTCCATCAATCAAACAAAGATCTGGTTTGATTGATAATTGGTTTATAGTTTCAATCATTCCTTTAATGCTAGTTTGTTTAGGGTTTAATTCATCAACAATTACTGCATCATAAACTTTAATTGCATAAGAAATGCAATTTGAAATAATTTGTTGATAAATAATATCTCTTTTTAATGCTGAAAGCAATTTTGAATCTTTAATTACTGGGTTGCAATAATTTGGTTTTAAAATTACTGATGCCACAACAATGGGTCCCGCCATTGCTCCACGGCCAACTTCATCACTTCCAGAAACCATAGTAACTTGATAAATTTGTTTTTGGTTTTGATCAAATAAAAATCGTGTTGTATCATTCATAAATATCATTTTACTTTCTATTTGAAAATAGGTTTAGCTATTAAACTTGATTTTCAATTTCTATTGGACTTTCAAAAGAAATTCGTCCAAATTTATTATGCAACAAATCATTAATAAATAAATCATAACTTTTTTTAATATCGATTGTTTTATCTGCTAAAAGAAAGTTATTAGTTTGAGCTATGTGTTGAAAAATATTATCAATATTTTTAAAATCTAACGAGTGAGGAAAAAGATTATTTAGATGATAAACTTTTGCAATTGCTAGATGATAACTTTCATAAAGATATAACATTAATGTAATTGCAAACTTTACTTTTGGAATCGCTGTTAATTTTATTGTATTAACAGCCGCGCAAGTGTATGCAGATTTTTCATCAATAAATTTAGAAGGAAGTATACCTGGAGAATCTATCAAAGTTATTTGTTGTGTCATATTAATTCTGTGCAAACCAATAGTAACTCCAGGACGATTTGCAATTTTTAAGGTTTTACCTTTACACAACTTTGAAATGACTGTTGATTTTCCAACATTTGGAATACCTACAATCAAAATATTTTGATGTGGTGTTTCTATTCCTTTAGCTTTCAATTTTTTTTGTCTGTCCTCAGTTATTAATTTTATTAATTTCAAAACATCTGTTAAAATGTTTTGTTGTTTTGATTTTATTAAATATACTTTTATGTTAAGTTTTTTAAAATATTCTATCCATAAATTTGAAGTTGATTCATCTGCTAAATCACCTTTAGTCATAATAATTAATTTTAACGTTTTATTCAATAATTTTTTAAAAATTTGGTTTTGTGTGGCGAGCGGCGCTCTTGCATCTACAATTTCAATTACCAAATCAATAATTGGCAATATTTTTTCGATCTCTTTAATACTTTTATTCATATGTCCTGGAAATCAATTAAACGATGATTTATTAAGCATTATCTCACTCCTTTTATTATTTGATTTTAAAAGCTGGTTTTATATACAAAAATATTTTTTAAAAATAATATTTAAATGTATCTATAAAATTTTTTATTAACTTTTAATATCTTAAGTTTTAAGATTCTATTAACATCTATAAAAATGGTGGTGGGAAAAAATTAATTTACTGTTAAAAATCTTTGTTTGATCTTTAACATTACATGTTAATATGGTACATATTTCATCAATTTTATCACCTATACTTACATTTTTTATACAAAACAAACCAAAGAAACTTGATCTACTTACTTAAATATTTTTATCATAATAAAAGTCATGAAATGCTTGACTTTTATATTTTTAAAAAATTAATCACTTATTGATAGTCTGGATCTAATAAATAATTTGTGTTATTAATTATTTTTTTCTTCTGATATATACAATTGTTTCTATTGCCAACACAATTATCATTACCATAAAAACTAGTTAAGATATTGCTCACGGATTAGGAACTATCAATAATGACACTAACATATAAATTGTAGTTGTAACTACAAAATAAATTAAAATTATTCAATTAGTACTTTTACTATCTTTAGGTTGATTCATTTCTATTTTCTCTTCATAATTTTAAATTGTATATATCAAATTTTATATTTGAAAGTAATTAATCATTTTTTTAACATTATTTTTTTGCTTCGTATAATCTGTTTTTGTGACTTATAAACTTTCACTAATAATTTCTATATATTTTAATAATATCATAAAAATAAAGTATTGACAAAATATCTTTATATTTTGTCAATATGTTTTTAACTACTCGAACTTCTTGAATGGGGAGTTAGATAAAAATATTAATTATAAATTTTGAATCAAATCTTAATTATTTAATATTTTAACTCTCAGTATATCTTATGCTACTTTTTAAAGTATCAATTAATCAAAAGATATCTTTCTTTTAATTTCTCTTTTAAAAGGAATTCGTGATTCAACTATTTTAGTGACAAGTTTTTTTGTATCTTTTGAAAATATCAATAACTATTGCTTCTTTCATATCTACTAATGAACCTAGTTCAACATATGAATATAATCTTCTAAGTATATACACATAATTTATAATAAACATATGACAAATGTATACAAGGAGGATTTTTTTATGGCAAATATTAAAGACAATATATTGAATGTTTTATCATTTCAAGAAAAATTACAATTAATGCAAGATCATTTTAATTAAAGCCACACTTTCAGAGAATTATCTCATAAATATCAAGTTTCATATTCACAGCTAGAAGATTATGTTTAGATTATGAAATTTTTGGAGAAGAAAGTTTAATTTCTAAACAAGGTCAGCACAGCAAAAAA
>JGI994J12354_10003049_pt1 | contig 15911 bp, 19 predicted proteins | sample IntmicLarv3ML3BL_FD_12354 | JGI IMG/M metagenome (IMG submission 12354) | reverse complement strand
AACATAGACATATCTGCGTCAAGAACACCCACAAGTGTCACATTCGGAAAATCAAGCCCCTTAGCAACCATCTGCGTGCCAAGAAGGATATCCGCCTGACTTTCGGTAAAAGAGGCCAATATTTCCGCATGGGAATGCTGGGAAAGTAAGGTGTCCGCGTCCATGCGCACCAAGGTAAGCTCCGAGGATATTTCAGCAATTTCCGCCTCCACCCGTTGGGTTCCCGCACCCACCGTATACAGATGGCGGCTGGAACAGGCGGGACATAGAATCGGCATTTTCTCCGAGTGGCCGCACAAGTGACACATAAGCCGCCCGCTCACCGCGTGATAGGTCATGGGAACGCTGCAATGCTTGCACAAAACCGGCTCGCAACAGGCAAGACATTGTACAGAACGGTGGTAGCCCCGGCGGTTCAAGTAAAGAATCGTCTGTTCGCCCCGTTCCTTATTGCGCAAAATTTCCTCCCGAAGAAGAGTGCCGATGCAATGCTCCTCCGTGAATTTCAACTCCTGGCGCATATCTGCCACAATAATTTCCGGCAGGCTGCGGCCCATATACCGCTTGGTTAATGTAAAGTAAGAATACTTGCCTTCCTTGGCATAGTAATAACTCTCAATAGAAGGGGTTGCGGAGCCTAAAAGCAACAACGCATTTTGCTGAAAGCAGCGAAGCTTTGCCACTTCCCTGGCGTGGTAACGGGGTGCATTTTCCGACTTGTAGGTTTTCTCATGCTCCTCGTCAAGAATGATTAGCCCCAAGTTCACAACCGGCGCAAAGACCGCGCTCCGTGTGCCAATCACAACGGTGGCGGCACCGTCCTTAATCCGTTTCCACTCTTCCAGCCGCTGTGTGCTGGTTAAAGCGCTGTGCAGCAAGGCAACCTTTTCGCCAAAGTGCACCGAAAAGCGGCTCGCCATTTGCGGCGTAAGCGCAATTTCCGGCACAAGCAGAATGACGCTTTGCCCCTTTTCCAGCACCTGCAAAATCAGGGAGATATACACCTCGGTCTTACCGCTTCCCGTAACACCTTGCAGCAGCGCAACCTGATACGCGTCCTCTTTTTGCAAGGCGGCAAGCTCCGAACAGACAATCTGCTGTTCCTCTGTAAGGTTAAGTTCCTTTACAGCATCAAGCGGCAATTCCGATAGCATTTCATAGGAAATATCCCGCTCATACGCCGAAAGCATTTCGTCTTTTATAAGCGGGCGAAGCGTTGCCGCTGTCGCACCGGTCAAATATTGCAGCTCCGGCATACTCAATTCACCGTGGTCCAACAACGCCTGCAAAACATCCTTGCGTGCCGCCGACCTTGCACATTTCGTATCCATGTAAAACTGCACATCTGTGCTGCTTGCATGCAGGGTTACCATTTTCACAACCTTGCCTTTAACCTTTCGCTGCACATGCTCTGTCTTACAAATAGCGCCAAGTGCCTCAAGACGGGCAAGGGAAACCGGCAGCCCCGCTCCGGCAAAAGCGGCAGAAAGTGCTGCAGGAGAACAAGAGCCCTGCTCCTGTATGAAGGAAAAAAGCGGTTGATCCTTCACCAAAATATCGGCTGGTGCGTCAGATACTGCTTCATATGTACATCGAATTTTTGTGCCCAACGCAGGCGGAAGCATGGCCCGCACAAGGTCATAGCAGGTACAAAAATACCGTTCCTTCAAGGGGAAAATCAACTTAAAAATAGACGGGTCAAGCATGGGAACAACATCCAACTGCGCAAAAATCATTTTCAACGGAGTTGTTGACGACGCAGATTCGTCCTCAATGGACAGCACAATACCTTCACTTTTCTTATTGCCGCGGCCAAAAGGGACAAGTACCCGTATGCCCACCTGTAAAGTAGAAAGCATTGTCGTCGGAATGCGGTAGCTGTACGGCTTATCAATCTCAAATGTCGCGGCACTGACCGCAATTTTTGCAATTTTCCTTGCGGCCAAGGTTAAAACTCTCCCTCGGCGTACAGCTCAAGCATGGCAATTTTCACCGGCTTTTCGTTTAAAATCTCATTGTTAAAAAGCGCGTCGTCGGATATGTCGCGCGCCTTCTTCGCAACCACATTCACAAGGCGGTAGCGGCTGTTTGTAATCTTAATCAGATCGTTCAAATTCGGATACAACATAAAAATACTCCTCTTTTATATAAATTCTATAGTTTACTATATGCAGCTTCAAAGTGCGTCATTCAGCGGCGTTGGCAAGAGCGTCAACCATGCGTGAGGCCTTTGATTGCTCCGCCAAAATGATGCTGTGAATAGCGTGAACAGCGTCCTCAATCCTGTCGTTTAACACAATATAATCGTAGGTTTTAACCTCTAACAGCTCCAACCTGGCACGGGCAATCCGTTTTTCAATTTTATCTATGCTCTCCGTACCCCGGTTTATAAGCCGGCGCTTTAGCTCCGAAAGCTTTGACGGTGTAATAAAAAGAGACACACAATCGGGAAACTTTTCCTTAATTTTCGAAGCACCAACCGTTTCAATTTCAAGGATAACAACCTTTCCGGCAGCCAACGCATCATCAACCGCCTTCTTAGGTGTACCGTAATAATCACCGCAATATTCCGCATACTCGATAAAGCCGTCATCTTTCAGGATTGAAAGAAACGCATCCTGCGAAATAAAGTGATAATGCACACCGTCCTCTTCCGTTTGACGGCAGCTCCGTGTCGTGGCGGAAATCGAATAGTGAATGTACGGCAGCCCCTTAAAGTCCCGCAGAACCGTACCCTTCCCTGCTCCGGACGGGCCGGAAACAACCAGCAATATACCCTTGCCCAATCTATCAGCTCCTTAAAATCAAGAATTTGCTAGGTAGGAAGACACGCTTCCGGCGTCAGTGAGGAAAGCACCACATGGTCTGTGTCGCAAATAATCACGGCAGCCGTTTTTCGGCCATAGGTCGCGTCAATGAGAAGCTCTTTCTCCTTGGCCATCTGCACAAGCCGCTTAATGGGTGCGGAGTCCGGCGACACAATGGCAATCACCCGCGACCGGGACACAAAATTGCCAAAGCCGATATCCAGTAACGTCATAGAGAGCACCTCACTCAATGTTTTGAATTTGCTCGCGGATTTTTTCAATCTCCGCCTTCATATCAACCACCGTTTTGGTAATCGCCATGTCGGTACACTTGGAACCGATGGTATTCACCTCACGATTCAACTCCTGTACAAGGAAATCAAGTTTGCGGCCAACCGGCTGCTTATCAGCAAGCATTTGCAGGAACTGCGAAAAATGGCTCCTAAGCCGAACAACCTCCTCCGCAACCGAAACCTTGTCGGCAAAGAAAGCCGCTTCCGTCAAAATCCGCTGTTCATCAAGGGGCACACCGGAAAGAATCTCAGACATACGCGCGGAAAGCTTCGCCTGATAGTCGATAACCGTTTGCGGCGCGTAGGCTTCCACCGCGGAAAGCTGCGACTCTAAGGTAGCAATACGGGAAGAAATGTCCGCCTGCATGGCAGCGCCTTCCTCCGTGCGCATGGTGTTGTATGCGGCAATTGCTTGCAGCAGGGTGTCAAGCACTGCTTGCAAAAAGAGCGCCTCATCAGCCTCCGTTTTCGTCATAACAAGCACATCAGGCAGCCGCATAATATCGGTAACTGAAAGGCTGTTGCGCATGGAATACTCCGTTTCAAGCGTCGAAAAAATCGAAAGATAGGCGTCTAAGAGCGGCTTGTTTAAGGAAATCGACACATTGCCCGCAGCCGACATATCAAGGGTAACAAAAACATCAACCTTCCCGCGGGACAGATGCTTTTGCAGCAGCTTTTTCATAGGGTCTTCAATAAAAGCATACCCGCGGGGACATTTTATGTTCACATCCAAGTAACGGTTGTTGACCGACTTCATCTCAACCGTAATCACAATATCGGAAAATTCCGACATGGCACGTCCGTACCCTGTCATGCTTTTCATGAGCTATACTCCCCCAATTTTAAACTAGATAATAGTATTCTTTATTGTACCATATTTTTCAGGGGTTTGTCAATGTTGAAATAGGGAGAAACGGGGGAAATTGTTAAAACGCAGGGGACGGATTATTCGCCATAAAGCATAAAGAAAACCCGTGGAAGAACAAACGCTCCTCCACGGGTATACTTATTGAATAACTAGTCTTCGACGATAGTATCGTTGCTGTCTTCCACAGGGCCGTCCTGGGGTGTGGCAGGCTCGTCAATCATGGTTTCCGGCGCAATCAGAGCACGGATGGACAGGCTGATTTTCTTGTTGTCCATATCGATGGCTGTGATTTTTACGTCAACCGTTTGGCCTTCATTCAAGACCTCGGAAGGACGGGTAATGCGGCGGTCAGCCATTTGCGAAATGTGAATCAAGCCGTCAACGCCGGGCATGATTTCCGCAAAAGCACCAAAGGGCATGAACTTCAGCACCTTTACCGTAGCGGTATCGCCAACATTATATTGGGAAGTGAACTTCGTCCAGGGGTTGTCCTCTGCCTTACGGTAACCAAGAGAAATCTTTTTCTTCTCATCATCAAGTGCAAGCACGTGAACCGTAATGGGGTCGCCTACATTCACAACCTCGGAGGGATGACGCAGACGGCTCCAGGAAAGCTCGGAAATATGAACAAGACCGTCCACACCGCCGATATCAACAAATGCGCCAAAGGGCATCAGCTGCTTAACAACACCGGCATATTCCTTGCCAACTGCGATGTCGCTCCAAACCTTTTCCATAGCTTCACGGCGTGCTTCGAAAGAAACGCTCTTAATCGAGCCGACAACGCGCTTTCTGCGCAGGTCAACCTCGGTAATACGCAGGGAAACCTTCTTCTTCAGCATTTCTTCGCCGTTCGCTTCGCGGGGCAAGCCGGTTTGCGACATGGGAACAAACACGCGGACACCGCGAACGGATACAATAATACCGCCCTTATTGGTGTCAACAACAATACCTTCAAATACTTCACGGCTGTCTACGGCACCTTCAATGGATTCCATAGTCTTTGCAACATCCAGGCGCTTCTTGGACAGGGACGCGGTACCTTCAATATCGTTTACGCGGGTAACGATACATTCGATTTCATCGCCAACCTTTACAAGATCGGAAGTCTTTGCATTGGGGTCATCCGTAATCTGCGACAACGCAAGGTACGCCGCATGCTTCGTACCAAGGTCACACACAACCTCCGTTGGCGTAACCGCGGTTACGATGCCAACGACCTTCTCTCCTGTATATAAAGTTTTGAATGATGCATCCAGCATTTCTGCGAAATTTTCTCCGCCCTGCGGAATATTCATTTCTTCGCTCATAACTTTTTTTACCTCCTTTATTATCCAATCCGGCGTCGATGCACCGGCAGTGATTCCAATGCGAATCCCTTCCGGGAAGCTCTTTGGCAGCTGGGAAGCGTTCTCTATCTTGTAAACGGTTGCGCCTTTTGCCTCGCACACGTTGGCAAGCTTACCTGTGTTCGCGCTTTTCCTGTCGCCGATAACAATCATAATAGGGCAAACCTTCGCCATCTCGGCGGCTTCTGTTTGCCGTTCAATGGTTGCATTGCATATTGTATCAAAAATTTTCACATTTGTACAGTACTTTTTTAATAAATTTACACAATCTTCCCAAGTTTTTCTTTCGATCGTCGTTTGTGCAACTACTGAATATGCGGTGTTTTTCGCAGAAGAAGCGCAGAAATGTGTCTCAACTGATGCAGAATCCTTAAAAATCAGCGGATTTTCGCACCACTTCGAAATGCCGAAAACTTCAGGGTGGGCAGCGTCTCCGATGACAATATTTTTTCGTCCGGACGCCTGTTCCTGCTCCGCGATGCCGTGAATTTTCTTCACAAAGGGGCAGGTGAGGTCAAGAATCCCAAGCCCTCGAGCCGTCAGTTTTTCAATGGTGTCCTTCCCTACTCCATGGGTTCGAAGAATCACCGTTACGCCTTCCGGAATGTCGTCAATCGACTCCACCGTGGGGATGCCGCGCTCTAAAAGCTGCTGCACAATCGCCTTGTTGTGAATCAGCTCACCGCAAGACACATAATTGCCGGAAGGAAGCGCAAAAGCACGCTCTACAGCACGTCGGACACCAAAGCAAAAGCCTGCCGATAAAGCAACTGTATAGTCCATTACGCGTCCCTGCCTAAGGCAAAAACACGCTCCATAACAAGGGTTGCAAAGGCCATATAATCCTGGTTTGTCGGTTTTTCCGTAAGTTCGGGCAGCGGGAGTTCCGCCCCGAAAACAATGCGCACCTTACCAAAAAGCCGTTTGTTCGGCGAAATGTACACCGGGATAATATGCGCACGGCTCTTAAAGGCAAACATGCCTGCGCCTGCCTTGGCCTGGGACATTTCCTCGTCAGAAACGCGGGTGCCCTCAGGGAACATCATCACCGTTTTCTCTTCCTTTAAAAGGGTCAAGGTCTTCTTCATAGCTGTCAAATCCACAATTTCGCGGTTGATAGGATACGCGCCGCAAGCGGTTAGAAATCCGTTAAAAAGCTTGAACTTGAAAATCTGGTGCTTGGCAAGAAAGTGCGGGCGCTGCCGCCGCTTAAGCGCAACTGCAATCATTAAGGGGTCCAGGTTTTGCGTATGATTGATACACAAAATAACCTTTTTTTCCGGTACATTTTCCCGGCCGGTCACTTTAAAACGGTAAAGCAGGTAAAAGTACACGCGCGCAAGATGATACGCAATAAAATACATCATAGACTGATTCTTTCCTTTATGTATGAATAAAGCTGCTCCACGCTTTGCTCAATTGTGTTGCCGGTTGTGTCTATTAGAACCGCATCCGACGCCTGCTTCAAGGGGGCGGCAGCACGGTTGCTGTCGTTAAAATCACGCTCTGTCACATCGGAAAGAACCTGCTCGAAAGACACATCACTGCCGCGGGACACAAGCTCCGCGTGACGACGGCCTGCGCGGTCAATGGAACTTGCCGTTAGGAAAATCTTCACCTCTGCCTCAGGCAGTACTACCGTCCCAATATCGCGCCCGTCCATAACAACAGAGTGGGTCAGGGCAAACGAACGCTGCGTATCCAGCAGGAAAGCGCGAACAGAAGGAAACGCGGACAAATCGGACGCAGCCTTCGAAACCGCATGCTCCCGAATGGCAAGGGAAACATCCTCATCATTTAAAAACACCTGCTGCCCGCCGTCGGCACTGTGGGTGAAAGAAACGCCAACGGACGGCAAAAGAGCGGCTACATCTGCCTCAACTGTCGGCACCTCACCCTTGCGCAGGACAAAAAGCGCAATCGCGCGGTACAAAGCACCCGTGTCCACATAAATAAAGCCAAGCCGCTTCGCAAGCATTTTGGCCATTGTGCTCTTTCCGGCACCCGACGGGCCGTCAATGGCAATGGCATAACGGTTCATAATATCCCCCAATTGGTAAAATTTCTTTTGTAGCTGTAAAGCAAATTCACCTTACAGATAAATCTATATAGAAACTTCCAACATTGACGCCGTAACGGCATCCGCCGCACAAGCCGCCGTTGAAAAAGCAATCTGCAAATTAAACCCGCCGGTCAAGGCATCCACATCCAAAACCTCGCCCACAGCATAAAGTCCCGGCACAATCTTCGACTCCATCGTCTTGGGCGAAAACTCGGAAACAGACAAGCCGCCTCGCGTTACAATGGCTTCTTCGACGGGACGAAACGCCTTTATGGTTAAGGGCAACCCCTTAATAAAGGACAATAAAGTCTGCCGTTCTTCCTTGGAAATTGAATGCACCTTCTTGTGAGGGTCAAGTCCCGACAGGGAAATTAGCGGTGCGATAATTTTACGCGGAAGCAATAAATCCAAGGCGTTCACCAGGTTTTTATTGCTGTTTTCCACAAAATCACGGCAAATTCGCGCATCTAAGGTTTTCTCATCCAAGGCAGGTTTCAGGTCAATTTTTGCAACCATACCCTCCGGAGAATCACAGACAATNGCCGCCGACGCAGAAAGAACCAGCGGCCCTGAAAGCCCGAAATGGGTAAAAAGCAGTTCGCCAAAATCGGAAAAAAGCCGCTTGCCACCCTCCCGCTCGTATAGAGAAAAAGTCACATTACGAAGAGAAAGTCCCATGGTCTTCCGACAAAAATCCTCCCGTGTTTCCAGAGGAACAAGGGAAGCTCGCGGCGGAATAAGCGTGTGACCGAAGTGTTCGGCAAACCGATACCCGTCCCCCGTGCTGCCCGTAAGCGGGTAGGAAACCCCGCCTGTGGCAAGGAGTAAAGCTTTTGAACTATACAGGCCTTCGGTGGTAGAAACTGCAAAATCACCTTCTGCATCCTTGGAAATTGACATTACGGCCTCGTGCTTTACACACACGCCGCCCTTCGAAATAAACCGCTCCAGCGCCCGCACAATATCCGGCGCATGGTCGGAAACGGGGAACACCCGATTGCCCCGTTCCACCTTTAAGGGGACGGAAAGGGATGTAAAAAGTGCCTGCGTATCCTCCGGCGAAAACCGGGAAAACGCACTCATTAAGAACCGGGGGTTGCGCACCACATTCGAAAGAAGAACATCTCGTTCACAAGCATTTGTCACATTACAGCGACCCTTGCCCGTGATGGAAAGCTTCTTCCCAAGTCCCGGATTTTTTTCTAAAAGCAGGACGGAAACACCGGCTTTTGCCATACGGCCTGCGGCCAACAGCCCGCCTGCGCCTCCGCCTACAACAATGCAATCAAATAGCATACAACTTACTCAAACTTTTCATAAACTTGATACTCGTGCCACAGCTCCTCCAGATTGGAAAACCGCTCCGAAAGCTCACCCCGCCGCCGCAGTCCAATGGCACAAATCAGCGCATTAATGACACTCAACGGTGCCACCAACGAGTCAGCAAAGGACACCATATCACTGCGCGCAAGAAGGGCAAAATCAGATAACTTATATAAAGGTGATTTCACCGTATCGGTAATACCGATAACCGACGCGCCCCTGTCCTTAGCATACGTCAGAGCATTCACCGTACGGTGGGAATAGCGCGGAAAGCTGATGCCGATAACCGCATCCCCTTCCTTCACATGCAGGAGCTGCTCAAACATTTCGCTGCCGCTGTTTGTATGCACAAGGGTCACATTTTCAAACAAAAGATGGAAGTAAAAAAACAGAAAACTGGCAAGCGCCGAGGAGGAGCGAACCCCCATAATATAAATCCGCTTGGCCGACAAAATAGCATTCACCACATTGCTGAAGTTCTCCGGAGATGCCTGCTCCAGGGTTTGGCGAATCTTTTCAATATCTGAAGTGAGAACCGTGTGGAAAATGTCCTGGTTTTCCAGGCGGTCTTCCGCAAACTCCATCCGCTGCACTGAGGTAAAGCGGTTGCGAACCGACTCCTGCATGGCCTCCTGCAAGGCGGGATAGCCGTCAAAACCAAGCTCGTTTGCAAAGCGCACAACGGTAGATTCACTGACCCCTACAGCAACTCCCAGCTTACTGGCGGTCACAAAAGAGGCCTTGTCATAATGCTCAACCAAATATTCTGCAATTCGCTTGTGCCCCTTGGAAAGAGCGGGCATCTGCTGTGCAATACTGAGAAAAATATCACTTTTCATTCCTCGGCGTAGTACTCCTCTTTCAATAAGTGAAACGGGGAAAATCTTCGATTTTCCTTGGCACATGAAATGTGCCGGGCTTTTGCCCCGTTTCCGTCATTCATCGTGGCAAAAGCAGTGCAAAGCACTGCTCAAGAATCAGAGGGGGATTGTACCCCCACTGATTCTTGAGATGGAACCCGCCGCCTTAGCGACGAGTTCCATCTTTGCCTAAGTTACAAACTTTCAATCACGCCGTAACCGCCGTTGTGCCGCTTGTAAACAACCGAGTAAAGCCCGTCAAGTGATTTAAAAACAAAAAATGTATGACCAATCTGGTTCATTTGCAAAATAGCTTCATCAACGCTCATAGGCTTTAGGTGGAAGCGCTTTGTCTTTATCAACTCAAAGTCAAGCTCTTCCGGCTCGGAAACACCGGCAAAAAGCTCCTCTTTTTCAAAAGCGCCGGATTTCATGCGCTTTTCAAGCTTGGTTTTATTCTTGCGAATCTGACGGACAAGCTTGTCAAAAGCCTTGTCAATCGCCGCAATATAATCGTCTTCTTTCTCTTCGGAGCGGAAAAACATACTTTGATGCTGCACGGTTAATTCGCAAATTTTCTTGTCTTTCTCATACGAAAACTTCGCAACAACTTCCGCTTCCGGGGCAAAAAACTTTTCAAGCTTGGCAATTTTTACCTGCAGATGGTCGGCTGCCGCCTCGGGCAAATTCACTTTGCGCAGAGCAATACTTAACTTCATGCAAAACAACTCCTTCGTATAATAATAGAAGTACCTGTGGAATTGATTTTAGTATACCACATTTTTCAGAAAATGAAAAGAGCAAAATGTGAAAAGTTCACAAAAAAACCCATAAGTGCACAAAATTAAAGAATCACCGATGCATGGCGGTTTACGTGACAACCCATGTTGACCGCCACAGGCAACCCTGCAATGTGGGTCGGATAGGTAAGAATATTCACGGAAAGAGCCGTTGTATTGCCGCCAAGGCCTTGCGGGCCAATGCCCAATGCGTTTATACGCAAGAGTAGCTCCTCTGCCAGTGTTGCATAAAAAGCATCCGCAGGCGGGGTGTCTTTTACAAGTGCCTGCTTGGCAAGAAGAGCACATTTTTCCATTGTGCCGCCAATGCCCACACCTACAACCACCGGCGGGCAGGGATTTCCGCCTGCTGCCTGCACCGTTTCGAGCACAAAATCAATAATAGAGTCCCGCGTTGCCGATGGGGGGAACATCTTGAGCTTACTCATATTTTCACTGCCAAAGCCTTTTGGTGCCACCGTGATTTTCACCTTGTCTCCGGAAACAATCTCTGTGTGCAGCACGGCAGGGGTGTTGTCGCCTGTATTAATCCGAGACAAAGGGTCGGATACAACCGAAAAACGCAGATGACCTTCTGTGTAGCCCTGCGCCACTCCCCCATTGACCGCATCGGTCAAGCTGCCGTCAATAAAATGAACGTCTTGCCCAATCTCCAAAAACACAACAGCCATGCCTGTGTCCTGGCAAATGGGCAAGGCGTTGTCCTTTGCGTACGTTAAATTTTCAAGCATAGTAGAAAAAATATTCGCGGCAAGGGGGCTAACTTCCGCGGCCTTTGCAGCCTGTATTGCGTCGATCATGGCGGGAGACAGTGTAACATTTGCCTCCCGGCAGAGAGCGGCTACGGCGGACTGTACCGCGTTTACGGAAATCTCTCTCACAGACGGACACCTCCCACATATACGGACTGTACTTCTGTATAAAAATCAAAGGGGTCACGGTCAAATACGATAAAATCCGCATCTTTACCCGCCGCAAGCGAGCCGACACGGGTATCAACACCTGCAATTTTTGCAGCTTGCAGAGTAACAGCGGCCAATGCTGCCTCACAGGGCAGTCCCGATTTTACAAGCAGCAGCATGCACAGATGCAGGTAATTTTGCGGGGTTTCCGGGTGGTCACAGCAGAGGGCAAACGGGATTCCCTTTGCGTAGAGCAGGGACGCCGCCTGCAGAGAAGCGTTTCGCAGCTCCACCTTTGAGCGCTCACCCAACACCGGGCCAAGCACCACTGGAAGCCCTGCGTCCGCCAATGCGTCCGGCATCAAGTACCCTTCCGTGCCGTGAATAATCACAGAAGTCAGCCCGAATTCTGCAGTAATACGAATGGCAGTGTCGATATCGTCAGCACGGTGCGCATGGAAATGCGCCGCGCACTCGCCGCGAAAAAGCCCGCAAAGAGCCGCAAGCTTGGCGTCATACTCAGGCTTGTCGCACTCGGGGTCAGCCTCCCACTTTTGCAACTTTGAAAGGTACTCACGAGCCGCCTCCAAGGTGTCCCGAATTTGCGCAGCAATGCCCATGCGCGTATAGGGGAAGCTCCCTTTTTCGTGATAGGTCCTTTTGGGATTCTCGCCAAGGGAAAACTTTATGGCGATTTTTTTCTTTAAGAGCATCCTTGAAATGCTCTGCCCGGAGGTCTTCACAACGGAAATCTGCCCAGAAATGGGATTTGCACTGCCCGGAGAAAGAGCCGCTGTCGTAACTCCGGCTTTGGCGGCATCAGCAAAGCAGCGATCCAAGGGATTCGCACCGTCCAATGCGCAAACATTCGGCGTAATCGGGTCGGAATCCTCATTCCCGTCCGAACCTTCAAAGCCGATGCCGTCCTCCCAAAGGCCCAAATGACTGTGCGCGTCCACAAAGCCCGGCACAACAAAGCGCCCGGACAGGTCAAAAACCTCCGCATCCTCAGGAATCACAGGAAGCTCGGACATAGTGCCCACTCCGTGAATCTTCCCGTTTTTCACCTGCACATAACCCTTGTCAATGACCGCCGAACAAACCGGCAAAACTGTAGCATTAATAAAAAACATACGGCCTCCGAAAAAAATTTTTCACACGCCATATTTCGACAATAAAAAATACGGCTGTGTGCTATATTTATACCATAATAGTTTTTGGCTATTATAGTTCATATCTTTATCCCCAAATTCCCCTTGACGCACCCATAATTTTTTATGGGTGCATTTTTTTATATAGGAATATTCATAAAAAAAGACGCCGATGGTTACGGCGTCTTGTAAAGAACTTTATCCACTTTCGCCAAAGCTATGAAAACGGCACCCTATGCCTTACGGCTGCGTTTCATACCGCCGCCCCGGCGGTCAAGCTGATGCCGAACATCAGACATACGGCTCTCACTTGAAGACATAAACGCCTTCAGTTTATCGTCAAAGCTATCGGGTTCCTTGTTCTGTACAGGCGCAGCACGGCGCGGCTCGCGAGGTTCAAAGTTCCGCGGAAAGCTTTGCTGTTGTTCCTCCGGAGACAGCGCTTTTCGAATGGACAAATTGATACGATTTTCCTTATCAATGCCAATCAACTTGACGCGCACCTCCTGCCCTTCGCTTAGGTGGTCCTTGATATCCTTCACATACGCCGTAGTAATCTCAGAAATATGTACCATCCCGGACTTTCCGTCCGGCAAAGAAACAAATGCACCGAATTTCGTAAGGCCGGTCACCTTCCCAAGATAAATTGAGCCAACTTCCATATGTTCCGCAATACTCCTTTATGATTTCTACTGCCCGGAAATATCTTCAAATATGCGCTCGCCGGGAAGCACGTACCCAAGCTCTTTTCGTGCCACATTCATAATATATTCGTCATCAAAAACGGCATCCAGGCCGGCTTGCAGCTTGTCGTTGCGTTGCTGCTGCAGTTCAATTTCACGCTCCAGCGCCACGGTGTCAACCTTCGACCGGTCAATTAAAATTTGCACAGAAAACATCCGCACAGCACTCACAACCGCAACAACTACAAGAACACAAGAAAGAATGTAATTCAACGTAATGTGTTTTTTCATACGAATCTCCTCTGTTTTTTAGTGTGGTTTTTATTGTTTCTATAGTATAACACACTTTTTATTAAAAGAATAGTGTTTTTTCTCATTTTTCATCAACTTTTTTCCGCCGAAAAAAGTGGGACACCGACTGCAGCAAATGAAGCAGCGGCAAGGTCACAAAACGACTGATAAACGTCTGATACAGCACCGTTCCAAACAGCAGCCCGGCAAGTATGTACAAGTGGGAAATCGCGTGGGTATACGCAAAATACAGAAGGGTATACACGACAATGGCCACAAGCCAGAAAATCAAATCATACAAAGTGGTATTTTGCCCCGCTTTAAAAATCTGTTTACGGGCAACCCGCAACACATGGAAGAAAAAAGCAAGGAAGCTGCCGGCGGCAACGGCCAGTAAAAAGGCCAAGCCTTGGGCAGTAACAACAATGCCCATCAGCCGAATACCCGCGAAAGGAAGCTGCTTTTTTTCGTTGCAGCTTCGGTATATACAAGGGAAGATACATAGCCGAGGAGGAATAAATCACCCGAATCCACATTCAGATTCTCAATTTTCAAATCCCGTCCGGCAATGGTCAACATGCCGCAAACGGTTTCAAGTACAAGCTTTTCCTCAGAAAACATTTCAACATCCAAAACACCCGAAAGGTGCAGCTTTTCTCTGTCCTCCAAGATGATATTGCTGTTTGCGATTACTTTTTTACGCTCTGCTGCCTGCATAACAATACTCCTCTCCGCCGCCCTTATAAAAAAGCGGGTCTTGTGGGGAAACAAAAGGGTGTTTAATCCCCTTCTCTTTTTATGTTATGCAGAAAAACAGGCAATATGACTATAAAAAACAGGGTAGATGCATATAAAAGAATGTACCTAAATACATTCTTTATACATCAGCGAAGCATCATCTTTTTTCACATGCTCCATAATTGCCGTGACTTCAACGCGTATCGTGCGTGCGCCGAAGGTCAACGAAAGGATATCCCCCACCTTTACACGGTAAGCAGGTTTTACCTCTTTACCGTTTACAAGGACGCGCTGACTGTCGCAGGCTTCGCTGGCAACTGTGCGCCGCTTGATGAGTCGGGACACCTTTAAATATTTATCCAAACGCATAGGGTTGTTCTCCATAAACCAAAGGGAAACCAACGGATTACTTATGAAAACAAGTAACCCGTTGATCAAACACTTTTTATTTTACGATGTCCTTCAATGTCTTAGACGCCTTAAATGTAGGCACCTTGGACGCAGGAATATTGATAACTTCGCCGGGCTTTTGGGGGTTGCGGCCGGTTCTTGCTGCTCTTTGCTTCACTTCGAACGAACCAAAGCCGGCAAGTTGAATCTTTTCACCCTTCTTGAGTTCTGCGGAAATAACTTCCACTGCGGCGTTCCAAGCCTTTTCGCTGTCCTTCTTGGACAAAGCTGCGTTTTCCGAAATCGCTGTAATAAGTTCTGTTTTGTTCATGTTATACTCTCCGTTCTTTTCAAATTATATATTTGAGTCACACGACTACTCAAAGCAAATAAAGAGGGATTATTTCGCGGCCTGCCAGTATGCTTCCAGCTCCGCAAGGGGTACATCGGGGAGCTTTCGCCCTGAAAGGAGTACCGCTTCTTCAACTTTAGAAAAGCGATCGATAAACTTATTTGTTGCGGAAGTCAGGGTCGCCTCCGGGTCGCAATCAAGAAACCGGGACAGGTTCACAACGGAAAAAAGCAAGTCACCATATTCGGAAAGCGATTCTTCGCGATCCGGGGCGGAGCGAAGCTCCAGCGTTTCCTCTTCTACCTTGTCAAGGGCGTCCTGTAAAGACGGGAAATCAAAACCGGCTTTTTGCGCTTTTGCTTGTACCTTTTCGGCGCGGATGAGAGCGGGCAAGGGCTTTGCAACCCGTTCCATAGATTCCGTTACGGTGTGTACGTCCTTAGAGGCGTTTTTGATGTCCTCCCAATTTGCAAGTACTTCAGAGGTTCCCGAAACCTTAGTATCGGAAAAAATATGCGGGTGACGCAGAATCAGTTTTTTGCAGATACCGCTCACCACATCATCGAAGGAAAAGCGAGCTGCCTCCTTCGCCATTTGCGCGTGAAAAACAACCTGTAAAAGTACGTCCCCAAGCTCCTCACAAAGAAGCGCAGGGTCGTCCGTTTCGATGGCCTCCACCGCCTCATACACCTCTTCAATAAAGTTTCGCTTTATTGAAGAATGGGTCTGTTCACGGTCCCATGGACAGCCGTTTTCTGAACGCAAAATTGCCATAATCTCTTCAAGATCATTACAAGTATACCCGTTCTTTTTTTGAATTTCAAGCATTTTTTTAACCTCTTGTGCATTTTTATAAAAATTTGTGCATTTCACCTAAAAGAATTGCGTTGTTTTTGAGCATATTCTACAAGAATTTCTTGAGTTTTTTCACCAAAAGTTCGCCTTTTGGCAAGAGCAGCAGGTCAGACTCCGTAATAAACCGCAGCACGAACAGCAACACCAGGTACAAAATTCCGCCCGCCGCCACGGCAACAATCAC
>JGI994J12354_10003048_pt1 | contig 15911 bp, 15 predicted proteins | sample IntmicLarv3ML3BL_FD_12354 | JGI IMG/M metagenome (IMG submission 12354) | reverse complement strand
GGTGCATACATGAACATGCTTGTTGGTTCCGTCCACGATTGCCTTCACGCGCTTGACGTTGGGCTTCCAAGTACGGTTGGAACGGCGGTGGGAGTGGCTGACCTTGATGCCAAAGCTCACGCCCTTATCGCAAATATCACACTTAGCCATTTTGCTGTACCTCCTCTGCAAGAGAGTTTTTTCACATCATTCAATACTATACCAGACTTTTCCCTAAAATGCAAGGCTTAATTTGCGGTTTTGAGGGATGAATTTTTGTTGGAATTGCCGAACACCTGCCAAACGTCTTTTTACAGTGCGGCAAGCTTTTCGATGCCCTTGGCGATTCTGGCAAGGCTTTCCTCTTTGCCGAGAATCAAGGCGATTTCTGTGGCGCCGCCGGGCGTGACGCCCTTGCCCGCCAATGCAATGCGTACCGGCCAGAGGATGCGGCCGTTTTTCTCGCCCATGCGCTCGGCAAGGGCGACGAGGGCGGCGTGGAGGGACTCGTTGCTCCAGTCCTCCAGTGCAGCCAAAACCGGCTCAACGGCCTGCAAGGCAATGAGAGAGGAGGCCTCGTTGGTTTTCATCTTCTTGTGGCAGTAGAGCGCACAGTCGTACTCGGGCAGGGCATCGAAGAAGTCCACCTGCTCGGGCAGGTCGGTGAGCACCACGCAGCGGGGCTGCACGAGGGGGGCGATGAGCGCAGTGTCGATGGCGGGATTTTTCACGCCCTGGCGGAGGTAGGGGGCGGCGCAGGCGTGGAAGGCCTCGGGCGCAAGCGCGCGCAGGTAGGTGGCGTTGAAGTGGTTGAGCTTTTCCATGTCGAAGATGGCGGGGGATTTGGAGATGCCCTTGAGGTCGAAGGCGGCAATCATTTCTTCCAGCGTGAAAAATTCGTTCTCGCCGCCGGGGCTCCAGCCGAGCAGGGCGACGTAGTTCACCACGGCCTCAGAGAGGTAGCCCTTGGCAATCAAATCCTCGTAGGACGGGTCGCCGTGGCGCTTGCTCATCTTGTTTTGCGCATCCCGCATGACGGGCGAGCAGTGGACGTAGCGGGGGATTTCCCAGCCGAAGGACTCGTAGAGCAGGTTGTATTTCGGGGCGGAGGAGAGGTATTCGCTGCCGCGCACGACGTGGGTGATGCCCATGAGATGGTCGTCCACGACGTTTGCGAAGTTGTAGGTGGGCATGCCGTCGGATTTCATGAGCACACCCTCGTCCAAGTCCTCGTTGGGTACGGTGATGTCGCCGTAAATCACGTCGGAGAAGGTGGTCTCGCCGCCGGTGGGGATTTTCTGCCGCACGACGAAGGGAACGGCGGCGGCCAGTTTTTCGTCTATTTCCGCAGCAGAGAGGCGGCAGCAGTGGCCGTCATACTTGCCGATGCCGCCTGTGTGCAGGCTCTCGAGCCGCTCCTTGTCGCAAAAGCAGCGGTAAGCACCGCCCTTTTCTATGAGGAGCTCGGCGTACTTCATGTATGTGTCCCGCCGCTCGGACTGGATATAGGGCGCAACGGGGCCGCCCACGTCGGGGCCCTCGTCGTGGAGGAGGCCGCACTTTTTCATGGTGGCGTAAATCACATCGGTGGCACCTGCGACAAGACGCCCTTGGTCGGTGTCCTCAATGCGCAGGATGAAGGTGCCCTCGTACTTGCGGGCGATGAGGAAGGTGTACAGGGCGGTGCGGAGGTTGCCCACGTGCATGTAGCCCGTGGGGGAGGGAGCGAAACGGGTGCGGACTGTTCCCCCGGGAATATGCGCCTCCATGTCGTCAAAAAAACTCATGATGGTATCTCCTTATGTTTCGATTGGATACATTATAAATTTATTCCCCTTGCTTGTCAATGGCTGGTTTTTGTGATACAATAAACTGATTTTGTGGGTGTTTGGAAGGAACTGAATTATGAAAAAAACAACATTGATTTTACTGCTGGCGCTTTTATTTCTCCTCAGCGGCTGCGAGAGCCAGCCTGTTAGTACCTATACTGCGGAGCACAACGGCGTGAGCTATGTGATTGACAGGCAGGCCGGAGAGATTTCCGATGGTACTCATGTCTATCAGTTCGAGGCGGATGATCCCCAGCAGACGACGATTGTCTATCCCAACGGCTCGGTGTATTTGTATGTCTCTGTGGGCAGCATCAAAAACAGCAGCTGGAGTGCGGATTATGACGAAACCGCCTATGTTTCGGGGGATGTGCTCATTGAACTTCTCGCCGATGCGCCTGCGGCCAAGAATTATTTAACCGCCTTTTTTATCGCATTTGCGGGCGTGTTTACCTTCATTTCTCCAAAGTCTGCATGGTTTTGGGGCAGCTTGCTCGGCGACGAAAAGAAAGAGCCTTCTCCGACGGCTCTGCTCGTGAGTCGGATTGGCGGCGGCGTCATTATTGTGATGGCGATTGGTTATCTCGTTTTCTAAATAAAAAAGCGCAGTATTTTTATTATAATAATAAAGGAAGTCTCATCATGAACGAAGCAAAGCAACGTATTTTAAGCGGCGTACAGCCCAGCGGAAACCTGCACCTGGGCAACTATATCGGCGCCATCCGCAACTGGGTGAATTTGCAGGAGGAGTATGACAGCTTCTTCTTCGTCGCCGACGAGCACAGCATCACCGTGCGGCAGAATCCGGCAGAGCTGCGCAAGAGCTGTTTGACTCTGTTTGCCCAGTTTTTTGCCGCCGGGCTTGACCCGGAGAAGTCCACGCTCTTCATCCAGTCGCACGTGCCGCAGCATGCGGAGCTTGCGTGGATTCTCAACTGCTACACCATGTTCGGCGAGCTCTCCCGCATGACGCAGTTTAAGGACAAGAGCCAGAAGTATGCGGAGAATATCAATGCGGGGCTGTTTACTTATCCGGCTCTCATGGCGGCGGATATTTTGATTTACGGCGCACACCGCGTGCCCGTCGGGCACGACCAGAAGCAGCATATTGAGATTTCCCGCGACATTGCCGAGCGCTTCAACGGCATTTACGGCGATGTGCTCCAAGTGCCCGAGCCGTACATTCCGCCCGTGGGCGCGCGCATCATGAGCCTCACCGAGCCGACGAAGAAGATGAGCAAGTCGGACGAGAATCAGAGCGGCTGCATCTACGTGATGGACTCGCCCGAGGAGATTATGCGCAAGTGCAAAAAGGCCGTCACCGACAGTGATGCCGAGGTGCGCAAGAGCGAGGACAAGCCCGGCGTGTCCAATCTCATCGACATTTACTGCGTCGCCACGGGCAAGAGCGTGGCAGAGGTCGAGCGGGAGTTCGATGGTCTTGGCTACGGGGCGTTTAAACCCGCCGTGGGCGAGGCGGTGATTGAGATGCTGCGGCCGTTCAGAGAAAAAACGCTGGCGCTGCTGGACGACAAGGCGCAGCTGGAGGTCTACTACCGCCAGGGCGCACAGCAGGCGCAGGAGGCGGCGTATAAAATGCTGCGCAAGGTTCAGAAAAAGCTGGGCTTTGTCGCCCGCTGAGAGGATTTCTCATGATTGAAATGCAGATTTTATTCCATGCGCTGATTGCGCTGGTGATTGCGCTGGCGGTGTGCTTTTGCCTGTCGCCGGTGGTGAAGGTTTTTGCCACGAAGGTGGGGGCCATCGACGTGCCGAAGGACAACCGGCGGATGCACAAGCAGCCGATTCCGCGGTTGGGCGGCCTCGCCATTTTCATGGGCTTTATGGTCAGTGTGCTTATCATGGTGCCGCTGACGGATGCGCTGCGGGGGATGCTGTTCGGCTCGGTGATTATCGTGGTGCTGGGCGTGTTTGACGACGTGTATGCGCTGGGGGCGAAGCTCAAATTCGTGGTGCAGATAATCGCAGCGCTCATTGCCGTGTTTCGCGGCAACGTGATTGACGTGCTGTCCAATCCGAACTTTTTCAGTTCAAACCCCTATTGGAATCTGGGCTGGCTCTCCGTGCCGGTGACGGTGATTTGGATTGTGGCGATTACGAATGCGGTGAACCTCATTGACGGGCTCGACGGCCTCGCTGTGGGCGTTTCGGGGATTTCGTCCATCGTGCTGCTGGTGATTGCCCTGCTGGTTTCCGACAACGGGGTTGCCACGATTATGGCGGCGCTGGCGGGCGCGTGTCTGGGCTTCATGCCCTATAACCTCAATCCTGCGAAGATGTTCATGGGCGACACAGGGGCGACGTTCCTCGGGTACACCCTTGCGGTGATGAGCATACAGGGTTTGTTCAAATTTTACACGATTATCAGCTTTATCGTGCCGTTTTTGATGCTTGGATTACCGATTTTCGACATTTCCTTCGCCGTGATTCGGCGGGTTTCCGAGGGGCACAGCCCCATGACGCCGGACCGCAGTCACATCCACCACCGCCTCATCGACATGGGCATGAACCAGAAGCAGGCCGTGGCGGTGCTCTATGTGATTTCTACGATTTTGGGATTGACGGCGGTGGTGCTGGCGACGACGACGGCGCTGCGTGCGATGGTTTTCCTGCTGGCCGTTTGTGCCACAGGTATTGTTGTGGTGCGGATTGTTTGGAAAAAGCCGCTGGAGTCTCTCGACGAGAAGGGGAGCCTCGAAAATACGCAGGAGTTGCCGGATTTGTCCGAGCTGCTGCACGACACCAACGAGCTGCCCGATCTCACGGGCATGCTCGAGGCGGAAGAGGAGGACGAGCTATGAGTCTCAAAACTGTGATGCTCGTGTTCGGCACCCGCCCGGAGGCGATTAAGATGGCACCGCTCTATCAAGAGCTGGCGAAGCGCAAGGGCTTGCGGGTGCTCTGCTGCGTGACGGCGCAGCATCGGGAGATGCTCGATTCCGTGCTGGAGCTTTTTGAAATCACGCCGGATTATGACTTGAATTTGATGAAGCCGGGGCAGACTTTGCCTATGATTACCACCGGCGTACTGCATGGTATGGAGCCGGTGCTTGCCGAGGCGAAGCCGGATTTGGTGCTGGTGCACGGTGACACGAGCACGACGTTTTCCGGTGCGCTCACGGCTTTCTATGCGCAAATTCCCGTGGGTCACGTGGAGGCGGGCTTGCGCACATTTGACCGCTATTCGCCCTTTCCCGAGGAGATGAACCGCAAGCTTGTGGGCGCACTTGCCGAGCTGCATTTTTGCCCCACGCAGCGCAACCGGGAGAATCTCGCCCGGGAGAGCATCACCGAGGGTGTGTTTGTCACGGGGAACACGGTGATTGATGCACTGAAAACCACGGTGCGGGAGAATTACGGCTACGAAACGGCGGAGCTTGCGCCGATTCTCGACGGCAAAAAGCTGGTGCTGATTACCTGCCATCGGCGGGAGAATTACGGTCGGCCGATGGAGGACATCATGTTCGCCATTCGGGCGCTTGCCGCCCTCCATCCCGAGCTGAACTTCGTCTATCCGCTGCATCTGTCCGGCGTGGTGCAGGAGGTGGCGCATCGGGTGCTCGACGGCATTGAAAACGTCTATCTCGTGCCGCCGCTGCCGCCGGCGGACATGCACAATCTCATGGGCGCAAGCCATCTCATCATGACCGATTCCGGCGGCTTGCAGGAGGAGGCACCTGCACTGGGCAAGCCGGTTTTGGTGCTACGGCGGGAGACCGAGCGGCCAGAGGCCGTGGAGGCCGGTACGGTGCAGGTGGTCGGCGTGGCGCAGGCGGACATCGTCGCAGCGGCGCAGCGGCTGCTTACGGACGAGGCGGCATATGCCGCCATGGCGCATGCGGTGAACCCTTACGGAGACGGCGAGGCCTGCCGCCGCATCGGCGATGCGATTGAGTGGTATTTTGCTCTACGGCAGGAGAAGCCGACGGAGTTTTTGGTATAAAATACAGGCGCTTTGACAGGAGGGAGGGGCAGGATGAAACGCTATGCGCAGACGATTTTGATTGTCGGTCTGATTTGTCTGGCGGCCTTGGCCATTGTCGGCCATGTCCGCTCCCTTCGTGCGCCTGTGGCGGAGATTCGCCTACCCACGGGTAGCTTGAACAGCCAGGCGGAGACTGACCCCGAGAGCAGCCTCATCGGCAATTTGGAGCGCATCCCTGTGGCCGTGACGACAGAGACGGTGCAGGCGGTGATTGGCACGCTGGTGCGCCCGCAGAGCTATGAGCGGCAGGTGCAGGTTGAGACGCTTTGGCCCGGCGGGCAGAGCACGGCGACCGCCAGCGTGTGGGTTGACCAGGGTTATACGATGACGATTTTATCGCCGGAGCAGGGGGCGGCGGTGTACAGCATTTGCTATGGCGAGCAGCTCAGCCAGTGGCTGGAGGGCGACACCATCTGGCATGTGGGTAAAGCGGACGACAAGAGCGCCGACCTCGCCCAGCGTATCCCTAGCTATGAGGATATTTTGGCCGCCGAGACGGGTAATATCACGCAGGCGGATTATGTGGACTGGAATGGGCTCTCCTGTGTGTTTGCGGAGGTACGCTACGAGGAACTGGATTATCTGGAGCGGTATTGGGTGTCCGTGCCGACAGGCTTGCTCGTGCGGGCGGAGACGCTTAAGGGCGACAGCGTGGTGTACCGCATGACCTCGGGCAGCATCAACCAGCCCGTCTCGGATGGGGTGGTTTTTGCGCTGCCGGATGGTGCGGTGTTGCATCGGACGGGGTAGGCGTAAGCACAAAAATGGAGGTCTGAGTGTGAGTTTTTTAATTGAAATCCTCAACCTCTACTGGATTGATAAACTGAAGTTAGATGACCCCACTGACCTCTGCCTGCATGGAGATGTTAGGATTATGATTGGCAACGAGGTTTTGGATGACGGACAGGCGGGCGACTGGACAGTCAGCGCAGGTGTCTACCGGATGCTGGAAACGCTTTTTTCAGACCATATTTCAGGAAACGAAGAGCATTTGATGCCCTGCTGCGGACGCACGATGTTTGTTGATGACAACGATAAGCTGCTCATTTGCGGCTGCTCCAACGGGATTGACTGGTCGGTGAAGCACGAGGGCAATCAAGTGCGGCTCATCACAGAAAAGGGAACTGAGGCCTGCATATCGTTTGACGCATACCAAACGCAAATTTTGCTACTGGCGGACAAAGTGGAAGCGGCGTATCAGTGCGTATCGGCGAAAATATTTCCCTCAGATTTCGAAGAGTCCGGGCATCGCAAATTCTGGGATAACTGGTTTGCAATGCGGCAGCGTGTGACGGAGTAGGGACACATTATAGAGGAGGAAATATGAAAAATACAAAGCAATGCCCGAAGTGTCAAAGTCGTGACCCTGTGCGGATTGAGGGGACGGTAGGTGCATACGGCTCGGGCAACAATATTCTTGCAGGGGCGTCGATTTTCAGCGCCGTGAAAGTGACTCGATATGTTTGCGTCTCCTGCGGCTTTTCCGAGGAATGGATAGAGGACAGAGTGGGTTTGGACAAAATTAGAAGTAAGTACCAATACCTATAAGTGAATATAAAAACCGCCCCTTCGTCGAAACGAAGGGGCGGTTTATTTTACTTTAGAAGCTTTTCTTACTTCACGGAATCCATATACTGGACGAGGTCGAGCACCTTGTTGGAATAGCCCATCTCGTTGTCGTACCAGGAGACAATCTTGACGAAGGTGTCCGTCAAGGCGATGCCTGCGTTGGCATCGAAGATGGAGGTGCGTGCGTCGCCGATGAAGTCGGAGGAGACGACGGCGTCCTCGGTGTAGCCCAGAATACCCTTGAGCTCGCCTTCGGCGGCGGCCTTCATTTCGGCGCAAATCTCTGCGTAGGTGGCGGGGGTCTTGAGGTTCACGGTGAGGTCAACCACGGAGACATCCAGCGTAGGCACGCGCATGCTCATGCCGGTAAGCTTGCCGTTGAGCTCGGGGATAACCTTGCCCACAGCCTTGGCAGCGCCGGTGGAGGAGGGGATGATATTGCCGGAGGCCGCACGGCCGCCGCGCCAGTCCTTACTGGAGGGGCCGTCCACGGTTTTCTGCGTGGCGGTGGTGGCGTGTACGGTGGTCATGAGACCGTCGGCGATGCCCCACTTGTCGTTGATGACCTTGGCGATGGGAGCCAGGCAGTTGGTGGTGCAAGAGGCGTTGGACACGAAATCCATGCTGGAGTCATAGGATGTGTTGTTCACGCCCATGACGAACATGGGGGTGTCGTCCTTGGAGGGGCCGGTCATAACGACCTTTTTGGCACCGGCATCGATGTGCGCCTGTGCTGTATCTTTAGTCAGGAAGATGCCGGTGGCTTCAACCACATACTCTGCGCTCACGGAGCCCCAGGGGATGTTGGCCGGGTTCTTCTCAGCGAAGAATTTGATGGTTTTGCCATTGACAATGATGGCGTCGTCGGTGTAGCTCACTTCGCCCTTGTACTGGCCGTGCACTGTGTCGTAACGCAGCATGTATGCCATGTAGTCGGGGGTCATGAAGGGGTCGTTGATGCCGACGAACTCGATGTCGCTACGCTCAAGACCTGCGCGGAAAACCAGACGGCCAATGCGGCCAAAACCATTGATGCCCACTTTAATGCTCATATGAATGACTTCCTTTCCTGTTTGCCGTAGTTAGAGTTTAGTTTTGCAAATTTCTCTCAGCGCAAATATTATATCCGCTTTTTGCAAAAAAAGGAAGCCCTTTTTGTAAAAAACCGCGACAGAAAAAGCGAAAAAAAGCGGTGTTCCTTTGTGGAAAAAGCTACTATTGTTCATTTTTTGCGCAGGAAGAGGGAGGCAGCGGCTGGCGCTGCTGCCGCAGCAGCACGGCAGAAGAGCTTCTCGTGCGGCGGAAATCGACATTTTTCTTGTGGTGGAAGGGAAAATCTGCTATACTGATGCGTGTAGATTTGCAAAAGATATGATGATGCGACCCTCACACGGATTTGGAGGTGTGCCATGGCGGAGCTTGATTTTTCTTCTCTGGAGGGAGCGGCGCTTCTTTACGAGGACGGCGTTGTCACACGGCTCAATGACATGATGAAGCAGGTTTATCCTAAATTGAAAGCCGGGGACGCTGTGCCGCCGGAGCTTTTGCACGCCCATCAGCCCGAGGTGACAGGGGCGCTGGTGCCCATCGGGGATGCGTGGCTTGCGCTGGTGATGCCGACGCAGTGCCGGGAGGGCGCAACGCTGCGTCTGCGCCTAAATCCGGTGCGGACGGAGCGCATGGCAAATGAGCATCTGGAGTTTGCAGTGCGCAATTTTATTCAGCAGCTCTCTGCGGGTAAGGATGCGATGGTTGACACGGGTCTGGCGGAGGAAATTCCGGAGGTTGCGCAGTATTTGACGGGCGTGAACTATCAGCTCTGTCGCTTGCAAAAGGCGCTTGACCAGTGCGAAGCGCCCGCAAACGAGAAGAGAACCGCCCTGTTGCGGCCTGTGGTTGATTTTTCCGCTTTGTTTGAGCAGGTCTGTCTTGAAATTGAGGGGCTGCAAGCGCAGCTTGGTGTGTCCTTTTCCCGAGAAATAACGGGAGCAGGCCGAGGCAGACCCGTTTTTGTGCGGGGCGATAAGGCCGTGTTGGGAAAGTGCCTGCTCTATTTATTTCACCAGGGCGTGAAGCTTGCGAAGCGGGACAGCACGCAGCATAAGATAAGCCTGCGGCTGACCGAAGAGCGCAGGCAGGTGCGGGTGACGCTCTCCGGCTCATGGGGCGTGGTTGACCAGGCCTATCTCTTCGACCGTGAAAACCAGATGGTTCGGGAAGAGGGGCTACACGTGGCGCAGCAGCTGCTGTTCGACTCCGGCGGTGTGCTGCTGCATGTGGTGAGGGGGGAGAGCACGGTGTTCCACCTCACGCTGCCTGCCGCCAACATGAGTACGGGGCGCATCTTCTCGCCGCACATTATGATTGACCGGCCCAGCGACTATGCGGCATCGCTGGTGGTTTTCTCAGACCTGCTGCCCGAGGAGGTTTACTCCCCGCTGCTCATTGACTAACGTATCGAGGTGATTACTTGGATTTTCTCATCGACCGCCTAATTGAAAACAGCGAGGCGGTTTCTGACCCGACCGTGCGCATGGCTTATGGCCGCCTGTCCGGCGTGGTGGGTATTTTCTCAAACCTGCTGCTGTCTGCGATGAAGCTGGCGGCGGGGCTGGCTGCCGGTGCCATCTCGGTTGTGGCGGACGGATTGAATAATCTGACCGATGCGATTTCCTCCGTGGTGACGCTGGTGGGCTTTCATATCTCCGGGCAAAAGGCGGACGAGGAGCATCCCTTCGGGCACGGGCGAGTGGAATACGTGACGGGACTGCTGGTTTCGCTGGTGATTGTGCTGGTGGGCGTGGAGCTGCTGAAAACGTCAATTGGCCGCATCATAGAGCCGCAGGCGGCGGCGTTTGCGCCGCTCACGCTTGGTATTCTGGCGCTCTCGGTCGTACTCAAGCTGCTCCAATACCGCTTCAACCATCGACTCAGCGTGCGCATTGATTCCGCCAGCCTCAAGGCGACGGCGCAGGATTCCCTGTCCGATGCGGCGGCCACGGCGGTGATTTTTGTCGGCGGACTGGTTGCCGTGGGCAGCGGACTGCACATCGACGGCTGGCTGGGCGTGTTTGTCTCGCTTTTCATTTTGCGGGCGGGCTTTTTGTCCGCAGGGGATACGCTCAACCCGCTGCTGGGCAGTCGCCCGAGTCGGGCGTTGGTGGAGGAAATCAGCGCAACCGTGCTGGCGCACGAGGAGATTTTGGGCGTGCATGACCTAATTATCCACGATTACGGCCCCGGGCGAAGCATGATGAGCCTGCATGCCGAGGTGAGCCACGAGTCGGACATCCTCATCATTCACGACTTGATTGACGACATTGAGCGGGAGCTTGCGCTACGTTTTCACACGGTGGCGGTGATTCATATGGATCCCATCGTCACGGGCGATGCGCAGGTGGACGAGATGCGGGCGCAAATTGCCGCTCTGGTGCGGGAGGTGGACGAGGGCTTGACCATCCACGATTTCCGCATGACCGCCGGTGCGCTGCACACCAATTTGATTTTCGACATTGCCGTGCCTTTCCGTGTGACATTGCGGGACGACGAAATCGGGGAGCTGGTGCGGGAGAAAATCAGCCGTCTGCCGGGGAAATTTTATACAGTAATTGAAATTGATCGTGTGTTTTTTGAATAGAAAACGACAAATGTTTTCAAATATTTCACCTCTGCTGCGTTTTTTTCTGATATAATATAAAGTACGATTAGAAATACGAAGAATAACAGAAAGGCTGTGTTATCATGGCGCAAAAGGTTCTGATTATTGAGGACGACAGCAATATTGCAGAGCTGCTTCACCTTTATTTGGAGAAAGAGGGTTTTGAAACTGCGGTCGCCCTTGACGGGAGTAAGGGCGTGGAGCTCTTTCGCTCCTTCCATCCGGACCTGGTGCTGCTGGATATTATGCTGCCGGTGATGGACGGCTGGTCTGTGCTACGCAAAATCCGCGAGGCGGGCAAGGTGCCCGTGATTATGCTCACCGCAAAGGGGGAGACCACCGACAAGGTGGCCGGTCTTGAGAGCGGCGCAGACGACTACATCACCAAGCCCTTTGAGATGAAAGAAGTGCTCGCCCGCATTCATGCGGTGATGCGCCGCTTCTTCCACGGTGAGGAGCAGACCGGCGGGCGGAAGCTCAGCTTCGATAAGCTGATCATCAATCTGGAGTCCTACGAGCTTTTGGTGGGCGGCAAGCGAGTCGATGCGCCGCCGAAGGAGATGGAGCTGCTGTTTCATCTGGCCTCCTCGCCCAATCGGGTGTTCACCCGCAACCAGCTGCTCGACGAGGTTTGGGGCTTTGACTACTTCGGCGACAGCCGCACGGTGGACGTGCATATCAAGCGCCTGCGCGAGAAGCTGGAGGGCATCTCCGAGGCGTGGAGCTTGAAAACCGTTTGGGGCGTGGGCTACAAATTTGAGCTAAACGAGCAGTAAGGGGAATGGTCGAATGACTTCCATGTACCGCCGTCAGTTTGTCATGATGGCCAGTATGATTTTGATTTCCTTCGCTCTGCTGGGTGCCGTGTTCGTCGCCCTGTCGTATAACTACACGGTGGGCGACAAGCGCAGCACCATGGATCGCAATGCCTCGCTGGTGGCAGAGTATGTCTCGGACATGACGCAGCGCGCCGTGGTGGGGGACATGTTTTTCGACACGACGAGCTTTAAGGCCTCTGAATTTCAGCTCTATATCCGCTCCGCTTCCAAGGTGAGCGGCTCGCATGTGATTTTTTGCCTGACGGACGGCACGGTGGTCTACTCCAGCGAGGCGGGCAGCGAGGACAACGCAGAGTACGGCTTCATCATCAGAGACGAGGAATCTTTGCATATTGCGCAGGATGCGGCGTACAGCGGCATGACCGATTTGAGCGGCCTGCTGCCGGAGCGGCGCTACGTGGCGGGTGCGCCGGTGAAAATCACCGCTTTTGGCGGCACGCACACCCTCGGCTATGTGTTCGTTACGGCGGAGCCGGGCTCTGTGACGGAGATGTGGAGCGCCTTTTCCACCATCTTCTTCTTCGCCGCTTTCATCGTTATGTGTATCGCATTTATCTCAAGCTCCGTGACCAGCATGTATATCACAAAGCCGCTCAAGGAGATGGCGACCGTGGCCAAGCGCTTTGCACGGGGCGAGTTCAACGCCCGCGTGGAGGGATATGACCAGCGGTATGACGAAATTGGAGAGCTGGCCGGTGCCTTTAACCAGATGGCGGAGAATCTGGAGACCGGCGAGGGCAAGCGCAGCGACTTCATCGCCAACATCTCACACGAGATGCGCACGCCCATGACCACCATTGCGGGCTTTGCCGACGGTATTCTGGACGGCACGATTCCGCCGGAAAAAGCGGAGGGCTATTTGAAAATCATCTCGCAGGAGACCCGTCGCCTGTCGCGCCTCGTGCGCCGGATGCTGGATTTGTCAAAGCTGGAGTCCGTGGAGGCCGTTACGACGCAGGAGCAATTTGATGTCAATGAACTGCTTGTGCGCACACTGGTGAGCTTGGAGAGTAAGATTTCCGCACGGGGCTTGGACGTGGACATTGAGAACATCCCCAAAAAGCCGACCCATGTATGGGGCGACCCGGATAACATCACGCAGGTTTGCTACAACCTGCTCGACAACGCCATCAAGCACGCCTATGACAAGGGGAAGATTTTCCTCTCGGTGGAAAAACGGGGCGGCAAGGCCTATATCTCCGTGCGCAATGAGGGTGCTTCGATTCCGGCAGGACAGCTGGCGCACCTTTTCGACCGCTTCCACAAGGTGGATTTGTCCCGTGGAAAAGACCCGGAGGGCGTTGGTCTGGGCTTATATATTGTAAAGACAATTTTGGATAACCATAAAGAGAAAATTACTGTGGTCAGCGAAGGCGGCTTAACGGAGTTCACCTTTACGCTCACGTTGGCGTAAGGTGAGGGGAGACTCCTGTTGCCTTAGCCTCACAGACAAAAGGGAGAAAGTATGGACGATTTTAGAACCGGGAGCGGCCAGCCCGATCCGTGGGATGAGCCGGAGAAAAGAAGCTGGAAAACACCACAACGCCCCTCTGACCAAGGCAGCTGGCAGCCGCCGCAGCAGAATCAAAATGCGTACCGCACCCCCTATGACGGCGGTGCGGGTGGCGGCCCGTTCCAGATGCCGCAGAAGAGGCAGAAGGCAAGGCGGTTTTCCCCGTTTACAGTTCTGCTGGTGGCTCTGCTGCTGTTTTCGATGTCGAGCAGCTGGTCTGCCATTCGTCAGCTTCGGCAGGAGGTGGACGAGCTCAACGCCGTGATTACCGAATGGGATGACGACAGCTGGGGCGACGACTACGACAGCTGGAGCAGGGACGATGAATTCCGTGAGCCGCAGATTCCCCGCACAGAGGCGGTGGGCAACCCTCAATTCGCCTTGCAACCCAGCCAGCCGGGCGGCACGGCGCTGACCTCCGCAGAGCTCTATCAACAGTGCGCCGACAGCGTGGTCTACATCCGCATCAGCGGTGGCGGCGGCAGTGAGGGCAGCGGCGTGATGATGAGCCGGGACGGGTATATCATCACGAATGCGCACGTGGTGGAGGGCGGCCGACGCGCCGACGTGACCTTGCACGACGGCAGCAAGCATATCGCCACGCTCGTGGGCTACGACTGGGCGGCCGACCTCGCCGTGCTGAAAATTGACGGCGAGAACTTCACGCCCGCCCGCTTTGCCGACAGTGACAATTTGAACATCGGTCAGCGGGTTGTGACCATGGGCAGCCCGTGGGGGTTCGAGCTCAAGGGGACTATGAGTGAGGGCATCATCTCTGGTATGAACCGGGAGCTCTACCACCATGGCTTGAGAACGAAGTTCATCCAGTTTGACGCCTCGGTTTCCTCGGGCAGTTCCGGCGGTGCGCTCATTGATGCGCATGGCCGGGTGATTGGTATTGTCACCATGAAGTACGTGGTGGACATGGATTATGAGTCCTATGTGGAGAACTTGAGCTTTGCCATTCCCATGACCGAGGCCAAGGCGGTGATTGACGAGATTATCAGCTTTGGCAGCGTGCAGCGCCGCCCCAACATCGGCGTGACCCTCAACCCCCTCACCGAGCTCCAGCAGATAGAGCAGGATTTGGACTGCGGCCTTCTGGTGGTTCATGTTGAGCCGGACAGTCCGGCGCAGCGGGCGGGCCTTGAAAACGGCGATATTATCCTCTCGGTGGACGGCGAGGATCTCTACAGCACGGGCGATTTGTTGGCCGTGCGGGAGACGAAGCAGTACGGCGACACGATTTTGTTCATCGCCCAACGAGACGGGGAAACCGTGATGTTGGAATTGGTATTTGAGTAGGGATTTTCCCCCTTGCAATCAAGCGCAGATTTGTGTATAATGGAAAAAGTCTGTTTCAAATAAGGCATTTTTTGGAGGTGCCGTGATGACGCTTCTTATGCTTTGTATTACAGTGTTTTGCTGCCGTCTGTTCGACGTGACGCTGGCCACCATCCGCATGATGTTCACCGTGCGGGGTAAGCCCCATCTGGCGGCGCTCTGCGGCTTTGTCGAGTGCTTCATGTGGTTTATGGTGGTGCGCGAGGCGCTCAACAGCGCAGAGGACGGCATTTTCATTGGCATTGCCTACGCCGCAGGCTTTGCCACAGGCACATATATTGGTGGTAAGATTTCCCACAAGTTCATCAAGAGCAATCTTGAGGTGCATGCAATCACCTCCGGGCAGAACAGCGCCTTGATTGACGAAATTCGCCATGCGGGCTACGGGGTGTCGGTGCTCAACGTGAACGCATCGGAGTTTTCGGCGGAAAAGTATCTGCTGATTATGGAGATTGACAATCGACAGCTCGACGAGCTGAAAAAGCTGATTTACAACATCGACCCGGGGGCGTTTGTCTCTGTGCGGGAGACGCGATATGTGTTCAATGGGCATTTCCGCAAGCGGAAGTAGTTTTTTCCTTTAGCCTTGTCGAGTTCCGCTTGAGGCGAGTTCATTTTTCGCTGCGGAAATGCGAAGAATGACCGAGATTGCGGGCCAAGCCCGCAATGACGAAGGTGAGCGGCGGGACGCTGAGGACAGCGCCCCTTACATTCCCAGAGAAAAAGCACATAGTGTGCCAAGAATACGCTTGCAAACACAAAGCTTGCACCGGATTAGCGCAAGGCTTTGCTGTAAGATGTACCGTACTATCATCCCAAATGCTTGCCAAGCCCCCGCCCGCTGGGGTTGCCCATGAGGAACATGCGTGCATGTTTCGAAATGGATGAGCAAACCAGCGGAAAGAAGCTTTTTTGGTTCGTTTTTTTGAGCACAAAAAATGAACTCGCCTCAAGCGAAACTTGAAACAGCTATAAAAAAACAAGAGTCATTCGCCCGGCAGGGCGAAAAGATCTGCGCCGTGCGCAGATAAAAAAATGCGCAGCATGCGCACGAGCAGCAATATTTTTCAAACCGCACTAGTTGGGGAGTTAGCGGTGCCCTGTACCTGCAACCCGCTACAGCAGGGATGAATCCCGGCCCCCGGAGCTTTTCTGTGTCGTTTGTCACCGGTAA
>JGI994J12354_10003047_pt1 | contig 15915 bp, 15 predicted proteins | sample IntmicLarv3ML3BL_FD_12354 | JGI IMG/M metagenome (IMG submission 12354) | reverse complement strand
CAGGGGTTCAGGCCTCGGCGCACTGCTGTTCGAGCAGGCGATGGCGTGGCTCGGCGGGTTTCCTGACGTCGGTTTAACCTTTGTTTTCATTTCGAACGGCAACGATGACGCGCTCAAATTCTATGAAAAGCATGGTTTTACATATAGCCACGATGTTTTCGGCGGGTTCATAAAGGCGGCGTATTACTCAGTCGGATAAGTATTGCGTCAGTTTTGACCAAGTTTTTTGAATAGACATAAAATTGCCGTAATGCTTTTTTACGTTTCGATGGTAATAATCAAGCTCATCCAGTACCTTCATAAAATCAGGATTGTCAAAATACCTGCACATTTTTGGCAAGGTTATGGAGAGATGCCGACGCATTTCGGATATCTGGGCGTCATACCGCTCAGGATTTGTGATATATAACAGCAACGGCTTATAGCGAATCCAGCCAATGCAGGCTTTATAAAACCGGGCCTTAACCGCAGAGGAATCGGCTGTGATTTTTTGCAGCGATATAGGCAGAACGCCGCTCATGAGCGGTTTATAGAACGAAAACGCATCATGGAATGTATAGCACGGCACGCGCAGAACCGTGTTTTCACTTAAACAGGTGCTGAGAAAGGTATCCTCTCCGCGCGCTTTGGGCGGGTTATAAAAAGGATGTACTCGCGATGGGTCAGTCAAATTGATGCACAGATTTGAGCCGGAAATAAATTTTGCGCCGTTTACTTCCTCGACAACCTCTACCCTGTCTGTAGTTAAAATATCTCTGTCGGCATAGGTAACGCCGCCGTTTTCCATAATTGCTTTAATATTATCCCAGTTAATAATATCATTGCTGATTGCCTCAATGAACAATCTAAAATCATTTTCAGTTAAAACGTCATCGTAAATTATTTGCGGGATGGGAGATATATAGCCGCAGTGATGGCCGTTTGTGATGTCCGCGCCGCCAATATGTTGCAGATGAGTCATCAACACGTGCTGGCCTCCCCAGAGCGCCGTCGTTCGTGAATTGGTGACCGCCATCGGATATTCGTCGTCATCCAGAAATACGAGGTAATCCACATTGCCCTTCAGAGCGAAATACAGTATTGCATTGCGCTTGGCGGCGTAGCCGCTCGTAAAGAAAAGCTGGGCTTCCTCTTTATTAATCACTCCTTTTTCGAGTAATTCATCCGTTTCGCGCGCAAGCCGGCTCGAACCGATAAAACAGGTGTCGTCGATCAAATCAATCAGCTTTTCGTTTATATGGGTATAATCCGATGCGACCGTATTGGAATACTTTAGGTCATAAGCTATGAAAAGGTTCAGCGTTGTATTTTCTTTATCGGTTAGGCCACATTCCCGCCAATTGTAAATATTGGTTTTCAAAACCGTCTGAAAACTTTTTCTGCCTGTAGCAAACCCAATTCCTACCTTTGTGTTCTTTTTTTTCAAATCAATCTCCTTTGTTTTTTATTTTAAAATTATGCCGCCTATACATATAGTATAACATATCGGTTCAACCCTCTTGCAATAAGCAGGAAAAACTGCCTTGCTTTATGGCAGAAACCAAACAAAAAATCGCTTCCACGGAATGATTGCTCAATTCCAATGGAAGCGATTTTTCCTATATTTGGCAGATTGTTGCCGCCTGTTGAAAAGTTGCCGGTTCACCCCGGCTTTATTCCGCAATCGGAATGCAAAGGGTCACGCTTGTGCCCGACTTTCCGTCGCTTTTGACCTTGATATCGGCGTCATGCAGCATGGCTCCGTGTTTCACGATGGAGAGCCCGAGGCCGGTTCCCGGGATGGTTCGGCTATGGCTCTTGTCCACTCTGTAGAAACGCTCAAATATCCGCTGCTGCTCAATTTCCGGAATCCCGATGCCGCTGTCCGCCACAGTCAAAACCGCCCGGCCGTCTTCCCTTTTTAAACTGACCGAAACACTTCCGCCCTCGCGGTTGTATTTGATTGCATTGTCCAACAGGTTGCAAATCATCTCATCAAGAACCGACTGAACACCGTGAACCATAACCGCCTCGCCCGAGACAGACAGCCCGACCGAGTGCTCACTCGCCTTGGGCGTGAGTCTGCGGACAGCTTCTTCCGATAAGCTCAGCAGGTCGACCGTTTCCTTAATCATCCGGGTGTTTTCATCCAGTCCCGAGAGGAGCATCAGGTCATTCACGAGCGCAATAAGGCGCTGCGCCTCCCCGTAAACATTTCTTGAAAACTCCGGCACATCCTCCGGCTTTGCCACGCCGTTTGCCATGATTTCGGCATAACCCGAAATCGCGGTGAGCGGCGTTTTCAGTTCGTGGGACACGTTTGCTGTAAATTCCCGGCGCAGAGCTTCCCGCTCCTGCTTTTCGGTGACATCCAGCAGCAGCAAGATTACCCCCTGTATAATTTCCTCCTCTGTGACAGGATTGGCAAAGATTTGACATTGCCGCTCACCCAGGTTGATAACCCGCTCCTTCGTTTTCCCTTTCAAGGCGTTTTGCACGACATCCCTGAACGCCTCGCTCCGGTTGAGCGTCAGAATATTGCCGCCCAAAACAGGAGTGGCCTGCACATCAAGCAGGTTCATGGCGCTCTTGTTGTGGGACAGCACCTTGCCGTTGCGGTCAATGACAAGGAAGCCCTCGCTCATGTTTTCGGTAATGGCGGCAAACTCACGGCGCCCGCGGTCAAGCTCCCGTATCTGGCCGTCTATCTGACCGCGCTGTTCCTTTATCCGCTTGAGCAGCGGAACGAGCTCGTCATAAGCCTCGTTATTCTCCGGGCGCTCCAAATCGATGCTGTTAATCGGCTGCACAATCCTGCGGGTCAGCAGGGAGGCGATAAAGGCGGACACAAGGAACACAATTATCGCAATCAGCGCCACCATCCACAAAAGGCGGTCATAGGAGGCAAAAATGCTCGCCGTCGTGCTCGACATCCGCAAGACCGTTCCGTTGTCCAGCCGAACGGCATAATAATATGTCCGCTCACGAATGGTATCGGAATAGCGCGTGCTCTCGCCGACGCCGTCCGCCAGCGCGCCGCGCACCTCGGGCCTGTCCAGGTGATTGCTCATATGCTCCGGGCTCTCCGCGCTGTCATGGAGAACCGCTCCGTCGCCGGAAATGATGGTCAGGCGGTGTCCCGCACGGTGCTCCAGCGCGTCGAGATACTCCTCCCCCGCCAGAGTGTACCCATCTTTTATGTAGGCGGCCTCGGCCATGACCTCGAGCTTGATGCCGTCGAAAAAATCATCATACGCGACTATGGTGGCCAGTATGGAGGTCACAATGACGGCGACGCCGGCAAGCATCGCCGAAAAAAGAAATATTCTCCGTTTCATTCCGTATCCCCCGCCTTATATCCCAGGCCGCGCACTGTTTGAAGGAGCTCCCCGCAATGTCCGAGCTTTGAGCGCAGAGTTCGGATATGCACATCCACAGTTCTTGTCTCGCCGTCGAAATCATAGCCCCAGACCGCTTCCAATATCTTGTCCCGGGTGAGGACGATGCCTGTGTTTCTCAGCAGGAAAACGAGCAGATCGAACTCCTTGATGGTCAGGATAACCTCCGCGCCGTCCACCGTGACAACATGCCTCGGAATATCAACCGCGAGGCCGCCGATGACGAATTCGGATGCCTCTCCGTTCACGTCGGCGCGGCGCAGCAGACTTCTGACCCGGGCCACCATCTCCATCATCCCAAAGGGCTTTGGCAGATAATCATCCGCGCCCAGGTCGAGGCCCATCACCTTGTCGTGCTCCGTTCCCTTCGCCGTCAGCATCATCACCGGAAGCCTGCGCGTTGCGGGCGAGCCGCGCAATTTTTTTAGGATTTCCAATCCGTTTTCCCCGGGCAGCATGATGTCCAGCAACACCAATTGGGGAAGCTTCTCATGCAGTGCTTCCCAGAACTCTTCCCCGCCGGAAAAGCCGCGGACTTCGAACCCGGTATTTTTCAGCGTATATGTAACCAGCTCGCGGATGCTTGTTTCATCCTCGACCAAGTATATCATTCGGGATTCCCCCTCTCGCCGGTGACGGTGTAGATGACCTGCTCGGCTATATTCACCGCGTGGTCGCCGATGCGCTCCAGATATTTGGCAATCATCAGCAAATCGAGGCAAGTCCCGCCGTCGGCCGGGTTTCTCGCTATCTGTTCCACCAATTCACCCTTGATTTTGACAAATAAATCGTCAACCACATCGTCATAGGCGATGATTTCCCTCGCTTTTTCGATATTTTTCGACACAAAGGAGTCCACGCTCCTTTGCAGCATTGTAACGGCGGCGCGGGCCATGTCCGCAATGTGCACGTCGCTCTTTATGTGGCTTCCGAAAAGAAAAGAGGATATCTCCGCGATGTCCAGAGCCTGATCTCCTATGCGCTCCATATCGGTTATCAGCTTCTGCGCCGCGTTTATCTGACGCAGGTCACCCGCCACGGGCTGCTCCCGTATGAGGAGCCGCAGACAGAAATCCTCGATTTCGCGCTCCTTTTGATCTATCTCGCGCTCCAGCATTACGACCTTTTTTTGCAGTGTCTCGTCCTCGTCAATGAGGCCCTTGATGGCGCTCGCGATCGCGTCCTCGCACATGGCTCCCATCAGGATGAGCTCCGCGTGAAGCGTCTCCAATTGATTTATAAAGCTCTCCCGCATCATCCAAACCTCCCTGTAATGTAATCCTCCGTGCGCTTATCCCGGGGCATGGAGAAAATATTATCCGTGCAATCGTATTCTACCATATCTCCCAGCAAAAAAAAGGCCGTTTTGTCAGAAATTCGCGCCGCCTGCTGCATGTTGTGCGTCACGATCACAATGGTATATCGGTTTTTGAGCTGTCCCGCGAGCTCCTCTATTTTGGTTGTGGAGATTGGGTCGAGGGCGGAGGTCGGCTCGTCCATGAGCAGCACCTCCGGCTCGACGGCCAGCGCGCGCGCGATGCACAGCCTCTGCTGCTGTCCGCCGGAGAGGGCGAGGGCGCTCTTTTTCAGCCTGTCTTTCACCTCGTCCCAGATGGCGGCGTCTCGCAGAGATTTCTCAACGATTTCGTCCAGCATGATTCGGGAGCGCACGCCGTGGGTGCGCGGGCCGTAGGCGATGTTGTCATAGACGCTCATGGGGAACGGATTCGGTTTCTGGAACACCATTCCCACCCGGCGGCGCAGGAGGCTCACATCCATGCCTTTGTATACATCCTCGCCGTCAAGGAGGATATTTCCCGTGATCCGGCAGCCCTCAACAAGATCGTTCATGCGGTTAATGCTCTTGAGCAGTGTCGACTTTCCGCAGCCGGAGGGACCGATGAGCGCCGTGATCTCATGTTCTCCTATATTCATTTCGATGCCCTTCAGAGCCTGAAAGGCGCCGTAATATAAATCAAGATTTTGAATCGATAGTTTATCCATTGCGGCCTCCCTCTAATTTTTTCGCCATAAAACCCGAAAACGCGTTAATGCATCCCACCAGCAGGAGCAAAACCACCGCCGTGGCATAGGTCTGGTCAACATACAGACCCTCATTGGAGAGGTTATACATATGTACCGACAATGTCCGCGTGGAGGAAAAGAGCCCTTGCGGCAATCTGGCCACTGTTCCGGCGGTGAAAATAAGCGCGGCCGTTTCTCCGACAACGCGGCCGACGGCCAGAATAATTCCCGCCAGAATGCCGGGTATGGCGGAAGGAAGCACAACGGCGAACACCGTGCGCAGCCGTCCCGCACCCAGCCCGAAGCTCCCCTCGCGGTATGCGTCGGGCACCGAGAGCAGCGCCTCCTCTGTGGTGCGCATAATGAGCGGCAGAATCATTATCGCCAGAGTGAACGCGCCCGCCAGCAGGGAGAGGCCCCATCCCAGCGCCACCACAAAAAACAACATTCCAAACAGGCCGTATACTATGGAGGGAATTCCCGACAGCGTCTCCGCGGCCATCCGCACCATCGACACCAGCCGATTGCCGCGCCCGGCGTATTCCACAAGATAGATTGCCGAAAAGACACCGAGCGGAGCCGCGATTATGAGCGAGAGCATTGTCATGATGACCGTGTTGATAAGCGCGGGCATGAGTGATACATTTTCGCTGTTGTATTTCCACTCAAACAGGGACGGGGTGAGGTGGGGAATCCCTTTGACGAGGATATATCCGACGAGGAACAAAATAATGAACATCACGGCGGCCGCCGCCAGCAGCACGACAAGGCGCAGGCAAAACGACAGCGGCTTGCGCCGAAGCTCCCAAAGCTTTTTCATGACGCCTGCCTCCTCTTCAGAAGTGAAAACAGCAAATTGATAATCAGGATGAACACAAACAGCACGACCGCCGTGGCAATGAGCGCCTCGCGGTGCAGGTCGGCGGCATAGCCCATCTCCAGAACGATATTGGCCGTCAGGGTACGCAGGCCCAAAAACAAGCTCTCCGGAACGACCGCCTGATTTCCGGCCACCATTATGACCGCCATTGTCTCCCCGATAGAGCGCCCCACGCCGAGGATAACTCCGGCCATAATGCCCGACTTCGCCGCCGGGAGGCAGGCAAAAAAGACCGAGCGCTCATGGGTGGCCCCGAGCGCCAGCGAGCCCTCATAATAGCTCTCCGGCACCGCGCGTATGGCCGCTTCGGAGACACTTATGATGGTCGGCAGAATCATTATTCCCAGCAGCAGCGAGGCGGTAAGCATGCTCTTGCCGCTCCCGCCCAAAGAGGGTGATATATTTCGAAACAGCGCCCGCGCGGCGGGCACCATCACAACCAGACCGAAAAAACCGTATATGATGGAGGGTATCCCCGCAAGCAGGGAAATGCCCGGTTTTAATATCCTGTGCAGGCGGCGGGGACAGAACCGCGCCATAAACACAGCGCACAGCACGCCCAGCGGAACTCCGACGATAATCGCCCCCGCCGTGACATAGAGGCTCCCCAAAACCATCGGCGCGATGCCATAGAGGTTCTGCCCCGGCTTCCACCGCATTCCCAGCAGGAATTTGAAAGGCCCTATCTCGCCTATGGCCGGAAGTCCGTTCATAAACAGGAAAAGGCAAATCAAAAAAACACACAGTATAGAGATGCAGGCCGCGGCCAGGAAAATCAGCCGCATTATTTTTTCTTTGAGATTATTCATGATTATTTCTCCGCGCGGCGGGAATCGGGAGCTCCGGCGCTTGTTCCCGATTACCGCCGCTTTTTGTTTTGTTTAGTTGACTTCCGACCAGTTTGTGACCTCTCCCGTGAATATCTGCCTGACCTGCTCCTTGGTGAGGCCACCTGTCGGGCTGTAGTTGTTCACGATCACGGCAATTCCGTCCATTGCCAGCGTGATGTCCTGCAAACCGGCGTCGTGCTCCGAGTCTTTGAGTTCCCGGGAGGCCATGCCGATGTCGCACACTCCGTCAATGACGTTGTTCATGCCGGTTGATGAGTCGCTGGTCTGGAGGTCGATGTTGGCGCCTGTGTTGATTGCCAGATATCCTTCTATCAGCTTTTCCATGACCGGAGAGACCGAGGAGGAACCGCCGACCACGATTTTCCCGGAGGGCTTGGAGCCGTCATACGCGCCCGTATCCTCAACTCTTATGTAGCCGTTCGCCTCGACGATGTCCTGACCGTCCGCGCTCATAATGAAATCGATGAAGTCCTGGGCCAGTTCTCCCGCGCCCTCTTTCGTGGCGATGTTGAAGGGACGCGATATCGTGTAGCTGCCGTTATTGATATTGTCAACGGTGGCTTCAACTCCGTCGATTAACAGGGCCTTGACCGTGCTGTTGAGAGAGCCCAGCGATATGTAGCCGATGGCGTCGGGATTGCCCGCAACCGAGGTCATCATGACCGAGGTGCTGTTGGTAATTTCGGCCCAATCCGTGGTTTGGTCTATCTTATCCGAATCGAGAACTCCAAACAACTCCGTGAACGCTCCGCGGGTACCGGAACCGTCCTCGCGGGAGATGACTGTTATGGGGGCACTGCTCACTGTCATTTCGGGTGTTGCTGATGGGGTCTCGGAATTAACGGCTGATGTCGCAGGGGGATTTGTGCTCTGGCCAGCAGGCTGGTTCTTGGTAGGATCAGCGGTGCCCGTTCCCTGACAAGCGGCAAGTGAGAGTACGAGCAATGTGAATGCAAGAACAACTCCAATAATTTTTTTCATTTCATTCTCCTCTTATCTTTTTATTTAATCGCAAATACAGCTTAGCTTTTGTATGTTAAATCCAAAAGCAGACATTTGTTAAATCTGCGTAAAGTCAAGACAAAAAAATAAAACGCTCTTTCAAGCGTTTCAGGCTGTCTAGGGCCTCCGGCCCTCGTCCTTTTCCGAGAAAAGCCTTTTCGCATAGCGGGCGCGGGTTTCCTGTGTTCGCGGAGCGAAAAGATTGAGATTCCAATGTTTTCGGGGAATTCATTTTCCCGAGAACATTCTTTGAGAGCGCCTCAGCGCGGAGCCCATACCCGTCGAAAAACAAGTTTTTTGACGGTCTACACGGCGACGGCGATTTTTGCCGGCCGCGCGGCGAGGCTTATGAACGCTTCAAAGCGTGCCCTGTCGGCGTTGACCACGAGCTCCTCCGGGAAACCGCACTCCTCCAGGATGGCGAGGGCATACTCAAAATCACCTACATTGNACCAAATGTGGCTGTCGCTGCCCACAATGACACGAGCTCCNACTCTTGCGCATTCCTCAAGCATTCTNNGGGCATTCCGGGCTCCGCCGGAACGCGATGAATTGGGCGACAGCGATGAATTATTCAGCTCCAGCGCCACACCCGTAACTCTTGCCGCCGCCGCNAGGGCCTTGTATTCCAGCGGGAAATAATCGTCGTCTGGGTGGCCTATCACCCGCACATGCGGGTTCATCATGGCTCCGATTGCCGCCTGAGTATTTGCCGCGATGCCCAGGTTGCCAATGACCATGTCGTGCAGGCTTGCGATAACATAGTCCAAGCGCTCCCGGGTCTCATACGGCAGGTCGATATTGCCGCGCGCATCCACAATATTGGCCTCCGCGCCCTTTAGAATCCGCACGCCGCCAATCTCCCTGCGGATTATCTTCAGGTTGTGGAAATATCCCTCCGTGGTGGTGTTTGGCATGCCCGGTGTGTGGTCGGAGACGCCGAGATAATCAAGTCCCGCAATTGACGCCTGCTCGATGTTTTCTTTCAGCGTACTGTAAGCATGCCCGCTGGCCATGGTGTGCGTGTGAATATCCGCTATTATTTTCATTAAAATCCTCCTTTTCCTTTCGGTTGTGTTGTGTGGCAAATTTCTTTTTTGCCCTAAGCTCAATATAGAGTGAGAATGTTATATCCACAAGCGGCATTGTGTTAAATCTGTGTAAAGTCCGGCTTTTTGCCGTTTTTTTCGTCAGTTATAAAGCGTGAGGCGAGCAGGGCCGAAACGGGAATGGACAGAATCACCGCGATAGAACCCGATAATCCCTGTATAAACTCCACTACGAGCGCCTGCATATTTATCAGATAGGTATATTGGTATCGGTACATATAGAACATGACAAACAAATTGATGCCGGAGCCCGTGAATGCGAGAATGAGAGTATCTGTCATTGTACCCATGACATCGCGGCCAATGTTCATGCCGGAGCGAAAAAGCTCCTTTGGTGTCATTTTGGGGTTGACCTCCTTGAGCTCAGCCACGGCGGAGGTAATCGACACGGCAGTGTCCATAACCGCCCCCAGAGCCGCGAACAGTATTCCCGCAAAAAGCAGGTGATGGATTTGGAGCTTTGTGCCTTGGGAAACGAACAGCAGCAACTCCGCTTCGGCGGTGTTGAGGGTGTTGATATGCGCCGCCGTGCCCGCTATAAACGCCGTCAGGCCCGCGGCGAAGGTGCATAGAGCGCAGCTCACGCCCGAAATCAGGCTCTTTCTGCTCCAGCCGTTGAGGCAAAGAAGCGACACAGCTGTGGACATTATAACAACAATAGTGGCGGCAACTATCGCATTCACTCCGCGCACCGTCATAGGAATGAAAAAGAAGATGATGCTCACAAGCGTAAATCCCAACGCAAAGATGGATTTCAGGCCCTTCGCCCTGCCGAACCAAATAATCATGCCGAGAAAAATTGCGAGCAGCGCATAGACCACGGGCTCACGATTGTAGTCGATGACAAGCGCGCTAAAAAAGCCGTCGTAGCTCGAGAGAACCATGCGGGTGCCGATTTTCGCGGATGTGTTCATGCCACGCTCGACGAAATTGAGCGCCGTCACCGTTTTTCCGGCGTATTTTCCGCCCTCAAGCTTAAGGGTAAGGCTCTGCCGCCCAATCTCTATGTATGGAAATGCCGGATCGGGGGCCAGCGTGTCATTTTCAATTTTGATCACCCTCCCCGTGGCATACTCTATGCCCTCCAGCGCATCTCCCGGGCGGGGATATTCCAGCGTTCGATTGAAAACAATGAGAAACAGCGCATAAAGAACTGTGAGTATTGCTCCGGCGATTTTTGCCCGATGTGGCTTGAGCTTACTTAGCATATTGTTATTCCTCCGTAATCCTTTGCCCCGAATATACACGCACTCTGTCAAGCCTCTGTAATGGGAGCTTTAAATCTTTGTAAAACGGCCCGCTTTTACGGAGACTTAACCTGCCCATAATGAAATGTTGACACCGACATGCAATAATCGGCCCGAACTCAAAATAAAGGAGGAATTATTGATGAACTATCCCAAGCAAAAAGTAATCGGCAGAATTATGGCGCTCGGAATCGCCGCGGCAACGCTTCTGACAACACTGTCACTGCCCGCATTGGCGGCGGAGGACGAGGCGGACATCGCCGCCGCAACCGGATTCTCTGCTTTCACGGAGGACGACGGCTCGGCAAATCCAAACAAAGCCCCCAAACAGGTCAATGCACATATGGGCGACGACCCGTCCACTCAAATCAATTTCACCTACTCCACCGTTGAGGACGCGAAAACTCAGGTCGTTATCAATGCCGCCGGGAGCTCCGAAATGCGTACCGAAACCGGCGAAAGCGCTCAAATATCCAACCTGAACAGCGGCAAGTTTATCCACAAAATCGCCGTTTCCGGCTTAGCTCCGGACACAGAATATGAATACGCCGTCGGCTACGGCGAAAACACCTATAGCGGCACCTTCAAAACCGCACTGCCTTCGGGCTCGGACGGCAGCTTCAGCTTCGTATACCTTGCCGACACGCAGGTTTCCAACGCCGCGAACGCCAAGGCGCTTGGCGCAACTCTCAACCGCGTAAATGAGATGAATCCCGATTTTGTCTACATAGCGGGCGATGTCACCGATACCGCCGCAAACGAGGCGCAATGGGAACAGCTTTTCTACAACAACGGCGCATTTCCTAACGGCGGACAGGACATGTTCGGAAACTCGACTCTGGCCGTTGTGCAGGGAAACCACGACAACAACACAATGAACCGACACATCAACGCTCCCGCCGAAATGGGAAATATCGTCTACTCCTTCGATTACGGCCCCGCTACCTTCGTGATGCTGAACCTCGAATCGGCCCGCTCGGACGCAAACGCACGCGCGCAGCAGAAGGAATATCTGACCGCTGTTATCAACGACGCCAAGGCGCGCGGCCAGTGGACGCTGGTGGGCTTCCACAAATCGCTTTATACCGGCGCTTCCCACATCACGGACAGCGACGTCATTGACGCCAGAAAATTCTGGTGCCCGGTCTTTGCCGAGCTGGACGTTGACTTCGTTCTGCAGGGACATGACCACGTCTATTCCCGCGGCTTCGTTGAGGCGGACGGCTCCAAGGCCGATGTCGCCATGAATGGCGAGGCAATCTACGTCGACCCCGACTACGCCCCCCTCTATATGATCGGCGGCCACGCCGGCGGCCTCAAATGGTATGAGCGCATCAACTACAACGTCACCCCCGGCGACCCGCTCCTCCCCTCCTACAGCTTCCTTGACGTCGATTCCGCCGGAATCCAGCCCAACGGCGCTCTCGGCAGCGAGGTCAAACAGGAACAGGTGATAGTCGCTCTTGAGGTCTCGAACGACGAGGTCACGGTGACAACCACAATGTTCAAATATGACGTGAATTCCGATAGCATAACCACACCGGAATATGTATTTGACAGCTTCACAGTGAAACGCGATGTGTCCGAAGATGAGACCAAAAACAGCCTCATCGTGACCACCGACGCAAATCTCGTGAAAAAAGGCAATTACTTCCGCGTCAACACATCTCTCACCTCAGCCGCAGCTTCCAATGCCGCGACAGTTGAATACAGCTACGACACAAGCAAATATGAGTTCCGCGGATTTACACCGGCAGAAGGCGTGACCGTGCTTGACAGCATCGCCACAGAGACCGGACGCCGCCTGACTGTCATGATTGACGGCTACAACGCCGAAGCTTTCGGCGAGACGCTCTTCGCCGCCAAGGATGACGCCGACCTCCAGTCCTCCATCAATATCATCAACGTGAAGGTCGACTACGCGCTCCGGGCCGAGGACGGCTCCAAGAGTATCGTTAGTGCCTCCGGTTCAACCAGCTTCACCTCAGTGGGCGGCAGCGGTATTCCGGGAGATTCCGATGGGGACGGCACTGTCACCCTGATTGAACTGTCCGACGCGATAGACATGTTCGGTGAGAGCTCCGACGGCTCCAAATGGGACGCCTGCCAGTTCTTTGACGTCAACAAAAACGGTGAGATCGACATCTTCGACATTTCCAGCATAGCGCAAAAGCTCGCCTGATTCTCAGACCACAATAACCACATTCCGGGGTCTGGATTTTTCAGACCCCGGAAATCGTATAAGGAGATTATATGAGGGGCAAAAAATTTTTCCGCATCACTCCGATCCATATTACGATTGCGATATGCGGCCTGCTGGTCTGCCTCATGGCCGCAATGCTCATCACGCGCAACCGCGCGGAAATAACCGAACCCGGAACACCGGTTGGCGCGGCCCCGGCCATCATGCAGGATGATGAAATGACGGTCATAATCAATGCACCGGAGGTCGCTGATTTGTACGGTTATCAGTTTCGGCTGGAATATGACAGCACAAGGTTTGCCGCGAGCAAGCTAAAATCTCTGGTGAGTGAAATACCAATGATATTCAAGAAGGATTTTGATGGATACCTCCTGATCGGGGCCACCATGACAGGCGGCTCACCCGGCTATTCCGCTTTTGACGCACCACTCTGCGAGCTCACGTTGACCGCTCTGGCGGATGACGGCGAGCCCCCGAAGATCAGCTTGTCGAAGGTCAGTGTGGTATCTTCGGACTTGGATTATACCGAAGACGTCTATGGCTGGGATTATGAAGTTGTCGCGGACACTCACGGCGGCTGAGCTGAGTAAATAGCATTGCCACAATGGCAATACGATATAAAAATCATCATTCTCTTTGATTTCGAATTTCAAAATCTCTCTTCAAATCATCCTGACGTTCCCTTATCTCCGCTCTTACTTGGAACGGAGCTTGCGCGAACCGGACACCCCGTTTTTTGCCCCGTTCTTTCGTTTTGCGGCCATTTTGGCCTCGCGCTCCTCGCGGGACGGTCTCGGAGGTCTTGGCTGAGGCACACTGTGCTCAAAAATTTGCATGGGGTAAGGATGATTGTCTATCACCTGTATTTCCTTGCCAATCAGCTTTTGGATATCCTTTAGATAGGCCATCTCATCGAAATCGCAAAAGGAAATGGCATCTCCGCTAAACCCCGCCCGGCCTGTGCGCCCGATGCGGTGGACATATGTTTCCGGTTCATTCGGCAAATCGTAGTTAATTACGTGGGACAAGCGGGAGATATCGAGTCCCCTCGCCGCAATATCTGTCGCCACAAGCGCGCGGGTTTGACCCGCTTTAAAATTCTCAAGCGCACGCTGACGCGCCCCCTGAGATTTGTCTCCGTGTATAGCTCCCGACGCAATTCCCGCCTTATTGAGTATTTTACAAATCTTTTCTGTGCCATGCTTTGTTCTGGAAAAGATCAGTGCCGACGTAATCCCGTCATCTTGCAGCAGATGAGTCAGTAACCGGCGTTTGTTGGCCCGGTCTACCAAGTAGACCGATTGCGTTATCGCATCCACCGTTGAGGACACCGGCGTGACAGAGACAGTTGCCGGATTTCGAAGAATTGAGCCGGCCAGACTGGCAATTTCTTTTGGCATAGTCGCAACAGAGTCTGCCGCTCCCTTGGCAATAGTGCGACAATCTTTTTTACATCATGGATAAATCCCATGTCCAGCATTCTGTCGGCTTCGTCTAATACAAGCACAGAAACTTCACTTATATCGCACAACCCTTGTCCAATCAGGTCGCACAGTCTGCCCGGAGTTGCAACTAAAATATCCACACCGGCCCGCAGCTTGGAAACCTGAGGGGCCTGATCGACACCGCCAAAGACCACCGCTGTTGTAAGTCCGGTATAGCGGCCATACACCGTAAAGCTCTGCCCGACCTGCGCGGCAAGCTCTCTCGTTGGCGTGAGAACAAGCACCTGCAGGGGAAGCCCGACCGAGCCGGCCTTGTGGCGTTCATATAGCATTTGCAGAATCGGCAAGGCAAAGGCCGCCGTTTTTCCTGTTCCGGTTTGAGCACATCCGAGCAAATCACGCCCTTCCAGCAACAGCGGTATTGCCTGCGATTGAATTGATGATGGTTCCAAGTACCCTTCTTGAGCCACCGCTTTCAGAATGGGACTTATGAGGTTAAGTTTCGAAAAAGTCATTAGATCTCCCTAGTTGTTTTTTGTTGTATACCCTATTGGTATTATACGTGACGTCTTACAAGAATACAAGTTATGCCCTAACCTCCCTGAATAAAGAAAAAATATCGCTGGCACCGCAGCTTCACGATGCCGCCGCCAAGACCGTCAAAAAACAAGTTTTTTGACGGTTATGAGCCCCGCGCTGAGGCGCTTTCAAAGGATGTTCCCGGTAAAGCAGCTTCCCCGAAAACAGTAAAATTTTAATCTTTTCGCTCCACGAACACAGAAAAACTGCGTCCGCTGCGCGAAAAGGCTTTTCCCGGAAAAGGACGAGCGTCAGGGTTCTGTGGCAACCCGGTCGGCACGTCGCGGCTTCGCGCCGCCGCCGCCTGTAACCAACGGCTTCCCTAGACATATAATAGCACTGAAAGCTTGATTTTGACAGGAAGGAGCTGTGATGTCTTATTCTTTGTACCTCACCGAACTATGAACGGAATCCAAAGCATATATGGAAAGGCAATCTGAACTCAAATAAATGCAAGAAACCAACGGCCAATGAGCCGCACGATTGCTGCGCCTGTTTTCGTTTCACTATTATAAAAGTCGATAGCCTATCGGGAAAGCGGCTTGCCGGAGCGGTTTTTTGCATGACCGCTCAAGACGGAAGCACGACAAGCGCGATAACAAACGAGCAGGGTATCGCCTGTTTTTGTCTCAACCCATGCGTTCCTTATCGGATATACGAGACCATGGCTCCGTATGGTTATCAGATAGATTGCAATCCAATAGATGTTTTTATCGATTGCTGCGGCAGGATATATCTGAACGGATGCTGCACATGCAACGCCTATGTTGTGGTTCACAACCGTCCTATTGAAGAGCGTTTTTGCTTTACAATAAGAAAGGTTGACGGGCAAACCGGAATAGGCCTGCCAAACGCCACTTTTGATTTATTACTGGGCGAACAGGTTATTGCAACCGTAACGTCCGGACAAAACGGAAATCTGACATTCAGAGGGCTTCTTCCCGGCAGCTACCATCTGCTTGAGTCATCTCCGCCGCCGGGTTATCAAAGCAACCCCACACTATACGAGGTTGTGATAACGAATACCGGAGAGGTTAGCATAAACGGGCACCCCGCGCAGGGATATGAAATTTCAAATATACAGTGTTTTCACCTAAGCTTTCAAAAGGTCGCTGTGACCAGCGGCGATTAAGAACCTGTACTCATAGCTAAGCGTTGGTGGATTGCCGAGGCATTTGTGCCTCGGGCAAGGCGCAT
>JGI994J12354_10003046_pt1 | contig 15915 bp, 20 predicted proteins | sample IntmicLarv3ML3BL_FD_12354 | JGI IMG/M metagenome (IMG submission 12354) | reverse complement strand
AAAGTTCTTTGTTAATTTAGAAAATAATTTAATATGATAATCACTTAAAGTTGTACCCATAATAGCAATTGAATTTTTAATTTCAATCCTTTCTAAACTAATTACATCCATAAAACCTTCTAAAATTACAATTTCATTACTTGATCTAATATGGTTTTTTGCATTAGAGTAATTATAAACAAGTTGAGATTTTTTAAAAACTAAACTTTCAATACTGTTTTTATATTTTGGTTTATCTGTGTCATTAATAGTCCTACCTGAAAAACCTATAACATTATCATCTTCATCAGTGATTGGGAAAATAATTCTATTTTCAAAAAAATTTCACTCGTTAACCTCTTTTAAAGAAGTCAATTTAGAATTCAAAATATCTTGTTCTTTATACCTTTTTTTTAATAAGAAATTTTTTAAATTAACCTCTTTAGGAGCAAAACCAATTAAAAATTTTGAAATTTCGTTTTTATCAATAGTCCTATTCTTTAAATAAGTCGTTGCTTCAATCCCATACTTTGTTATTAACATTGCATTAAAAAATAGTGCTGCATCTTTGTTTATTTGAAGAATCTTTATTTCTTCATCATTATATTTTGGTTTTTCATTAAAATTTTTTAATCCCTCAATTTTTATATTTAACTCTTCTTTCAGAAGAGTTAAAGCTTTAAAAAAAGTAATATTGTTAAATTCTTGTAAAAACGAAATAATATTGCCTCCAGTTCCACAAACAAAACACTTAAAAATTTTTTTATCAGGAGAAATTGTTAATGAAGGGTCTGAATCATCATGGAAAGGACAAACAGCAACATAATTTTTTCCTTTTTTTTGAATATGGAGATATTTTCCTATAATATCTACAATATTTGCTTTATTGACAAGATTATCTATTTGATGTTGAGATATATTCATATCTCATATCACCTCCTTCAAATTAAAAAGAAAGTTTTTTTGCCAAAAACCTTTTAAGGTTCTTTAAATCTATTCTTTCTTGTTCCATTGTATCTCGATTTCTAACAGTAACACAATTATCATCTAAAGTTTCAAAATCTATAGTGATACATAGAGGAGTGCCGATGGCATCTTGTCTTCGGTAACGTTTTCCAATATTTCCTGTATCATCAAATGTTACATCAAAATCTAATAATAATTGTTCAAAGATTTGGAAAGCTTTATCCTTTTGTTGTTTTTGCAATGGCATCACAGCGATTGAATATGGAGCCAGATTATAAGGTAATTGCATAATAATTCTTGATTCTCCATTTTTTAGTTCTTCTTCTTTATACGCTTGGCAAAAAATAGCTAATAATAATCTTTCGACTCCAACACTTGGTTCTATGACGTGTGCTAAGTACTTTTCATTTGTAACAGGATCTAAATAAGTCAAATCTTCTCCACTTAAATTTTGATGTTGAGCTATATCAAAGTTTCCTCTATGTGAAATTCCTCAAAGTTCGCCTCTTCCAAATGGAAAATTAAACTCAATATCTACAGTTCTTTTAGAATAATGTGCTAGCTCATTTTTTGAGTGTTCTCTGAATGAATAGTTTTTTTCATTTAATTTTATAATAGTATTTAAAAAATATTTAATTTTTGATATTCAATATTCAAATCAATCAAAAGAATCTGTTGGAGAAAAGAAAAATTCTAACTCCATTTGTTCAAATTCTCTTGTTCTAAAAATAAAATTACCTGGTGTTATTTCATTTCTAAAAGATTTACCTATTTGCCCAATTCCAAAAGGCAATTTTTTTCTCATAGTTCTTTGACTATTTTTATATTGTGTAAAAATTCCTTGCGCTGTTTCTGGTCGAAGATAAACTACAGCTGATTCATTTTCAATTACTCCTTGGTAAGTTTTAAACATTAAAGCAAACTGACGAATTGATGTGAAATTATTTTTTTTACATTTTGGACATAAAATATTTTCTTTATTAATAAATGCTTCTAGTTTTTGATTTGTTCATCCACTAACATTCAATTCAGTAAAGACTTCTTCAATTAATTTATCAGCTCTTCATCTAGAATTACAACCTTTGCAATCAATTAAAGGGTCGTTAAAATTTTTTAAATGGCCACTAGCTTCTCAAATTTTTGAGTTTAGAATAATTGATGTGTCAATTCCAAAATTATAAGGATTTTTTTTCACAAAAAAATCTCATCAAAGTTTTTTTAGTTTTATTTTAACTTCTGAACCAAGTGGTCCATAATCCCACGAGTTTGCAAGTCCACCATAAATTTCAGATCCTTGAAAAACAAAACCCTGAGTTTTTAAATGAGCTATAAGTTTATCCATTTCAATTTTCATTCATAAAATCTCCCGATAAAACAGTTCATACATTTTACTAACGTATGCATATATAAACTCACTATATTTTCCGCTTTTTTATATTATTGTCAACCTATTATAAGTGTTAATAATATAACGCGAGAGTTTTTTCATTTAATTTCATTGATGCACTATTTTTAATAATATACAACGCTCCTATAAAAACACCTAATTCAAAACTAATATAATCAATTAAAAAGTTATTTATAATAACTAAATCACTTGTTAAATAATGTTGATTAATTAAAAATGAAAAAATATGTTTGTCTATAGTTGATAAAATTTTTAAAAAACTTTTTGGTTGAGTAGTTTCTCCTAAAAATAAACACTTATTACATATTAATATTTTTTCTTTATATTCAAAACGTTTATATGTAGCCGATGGTTTTTCACACCTTCCACAAACATCTAATCGCAATTTATATTCACTATTTTGGATAAAAAACAACAAAAAAAGAATATAGTTTATAAAACTATTATGTTTATTTTTAATATTATTTAAAACTTCTTTAAAAGCATTATATATTTTATTACAAATTTTAGATGATGGTTCTAATTGAGTTAATAAATTTATAATAATTGATGTGTATATATAATTATTATAGTTTTTTGCAATTTCAAAGTAATGCCCTTGTAAATAACCAGTTTTTAGTTTACTAACTTTATCTTTACGTCTACTTTTAAAAATTTCAAATTGGCTTAATGATAAATTTTGAATAGCATATTTATTTTTTGAATTTTCTTTATTAACACCTGGAGCATAAATCAATAAAATACCTAGTTGTTTAGAAAATACTTTGATAATTTTTGCAAAATTATCAAAATCTGTACTTTCTAATACTATTCCTTCAATTTTTGAAACACTCATAATTATTTTTTAATAACTATCCTTATCATAACCTAATTGTTTAATTAATGATGCTGAACGTCTTCATTTTTCTTTAATTTTTACAAATAATTCTAAATATACTTGTTTATTAAACATTTGTTCAATTTTTTTTCTAGCATTAATTCCTATAGATTTTATTTTTTGACCACTCTTACCAATAACTATTATTTTTTGACTATTTTTCTCTACAATGATTGATGCAATTATTTTGATGATTTTTTTTGTATCTTCAAATTTATCAATTAAAACAGCAACACTATGCGGAACTTCTTGTTCTGTTTTTAATAAAATTTCTTCACGAATTATTTCTCGGACTATAAATCTTTCTGGTTGATCTGTATATTGATCATCTGGGTAATATTTTATCTCAGTTGTATGAAGAGTGTTTCTAATTTCTTCTAATAAAAAAGTTGTTTTTTCTAAATCTGTAGTATTAATGGGAATAATTTTTGTGAAATTAAAATCTGTTCTTTTTCATTCATCTATTTTAAATTGCAAAATTTCTGCAGAAACTAAATCTATTTTTGTAATAATCAAAAACAATGGTACTTCTCTTTCTTTTAAAGAATTTAAAATAAATTTATCATTTTCTCCAATAAATTCATCACAAGGAGCTAAAAATAAAATAACATCAACTCCTTTTGTAGATTGTAAGGCTGTTTTATTCATATATTTATCTAATTCATTTTGAATTTTATGTACTCCTGGTGTATCTACAAAAACATATTGTGCGTCTTTTGTTGTTAATATTCCCTGAATTTTATTTCTTGTTGTTTGTGCTTTATGTGTTACAATTGCTATTTTTTTTTGTAATAATGTATTTAATAAAGTTGATTTACCAACATTTGGCCGACCAATTATACTTATAAATCCTGATTTAATCTTTTCCATTTTTTTCTCTCCTAAAATTAAATATCTGTTTCACTCTCTTTAATGTTTGAGTTATTTTTTTGATCTTGTAAATATTGTTCAAATTCTTTATTATTTAAAAAAGTATTTAAAACTACAGCTTTTATTCCTTCACGTTTTTTTATAGTTCAACTATAATTAATTGCTGATTTAAGACTTAATATTCATGGAATAATTAAAAGCAAGTATAAATACATATATCAATTATTTGTATGTCAAGCCATATTTTGGATAACAACCAAACCATAAATCATTAAACCTAATAAAAAACCTTGATTTAATCAATAAAAAATTAAACTGTATTTACTATACGGAAGAACAAAAGCGAATAAAAATACAAAGTATCCAAAAATTAAAATCACATATTTTATTGCTAAAAATTCACTACTTGAAAATACATCCAGCAGTTGAAAAATTGAAGCAATAATAATTGTAAATAAACCCGCAGTAATCATTGTTTTTCTTGCGGTAATTTCGCCTGGAGTTATTCAAGTTTTAAAAATAAATGAATTTTCTTTATCTTCTGTCTTTCTATATCTATCAATGCTAATATATTCTCGATTCCAAATATTTATTTCCTTAAAAATTTTTGTAAGCGGACTAAAAGAAAAGATTGTACCTACTAACACAACGATTCAAATTCATTGTGTATTAAAAACTTCTCAAAAAGTTGATAAACTTGAAAATTGTTGAAGTAAATTAATTCATTCTAAAAAAAAGATTAAACTAGCATAAAATAGAATTTCAGAAATATATAAAACATTAAAAAACACTGAAAATATCGTCACACTCCGACTCATCGTCATATTCAGCATAATAATCATTACCATAAATAAAACAAAAATATGATATGTTTGAATAATAATAAATAAGTTTAAAATAAATATTTGTTCTCCAACTAATCATACATTTTCATCTGGAACAATTATATTAGTTTCATGTTGTAAACCAATAACTACTCTAATATATATAAAAAATAATAATCAAATTGTTTGAAAAGGAATGATATATGTCAAAAAACAAAGAGATCTAATTCTAGCTAAAAAATCTCCTTCTGAAACAATTTTTACATATTTTGATTTTAAAAATCTTTTTGTATACATATTACCCAATTTACCCGTAATTAATTTATCTTGTAATTCATTTTTTTGCATCAGTACCTCACTCCTTTAAAAAAACATATTTATAAAAATTAAAATTCAAGAAAAGAAAAAAAATCCTATTGAATATCAATAAATAACTTTATAATCTTTTCATACAGTTTCTTTTTTTGTTAAATTTATCTGTCTGACTTCATCATTTATAACCGTTTTTATTTTTTGATATTCTAAAAATTTAACAAAGATACTCGCAAAAATCCCTAAAATTACTAAAACTCATATTGAAAATAAACCAGATGTATTTGGCATTGTATTAATTTGAAAAATTCAATGAAAAAAATCTAAATATGTTCCTCCGATAATTATTGCCATTATTATTGCTCATAACAAAAAATGCATTCAAGCTTTTATATAAATTTGACTATTTATGTATTTTTTTACGCTTTTTTCATTAAAATATAAAATTAAATCTCTTGAATTATATTCCATAGCGCCACTAAAGATAGTTCTAGCATATTCAATGTCTTTAAATAAAAGTTTTTTATTTATACTTTGAATTTTTGATAGTTTTAAATCATATTTTAATTTTTCAAATATTTTTTCACCATCACTTCTTGTATGTAACTTTGATTTAAGTACTTTTTTTTGAATTGTTGCGAAAATAAAAGGTGAAAAAAATACAAAAATTAATCCTAATGTCGCTAAAACATCAGTAACAATTGTTTCTAGACTAATTCAAGAACTATCTCACATAACTTCACCTCTTAATAATATCTATAATTATATAAAATAAACATCATTTCTGCAAAGTTTATTTTTTTTAATAATTTTAAAACATTTTATATAAAAAAATATAAATCATATATGATTTATATTTCCTATCATCTAAAAATAGTTTTTTAAATAAAACAAAGTAATATATTTGTTTTATTTTAAGTCTTTACTTGTAAAGCTATATGGTAAAAAAGAATCTATTCTAAATTCACCAACATAATTATTTTTATTAAAAATTCAAAGTATTTGACTTGGATTTAATAATTCAATTAATGTCTGTCTGCAAGTTCCACAAGGTGATCCAAATTCAGTAGAATCTGTGTATAATGCAACTAATTTAACATCATCTTTTTTATAACCTTGAGTAATCATTTGAGATATTGCTGTTCTTTCAGCACAAATTGTCGGATTGTATGCTGCATTTTCTACATTAACACCCAATATCTTTTTTTGATTATTTAAATAAATAGCACAAGATACTTTAAAATTAGAATATGGAACATAAGCATTTTTTGCAATTTTTTTTAGTTCATCATACACTTTTTCTTTTTTCATAAAGTCTCCTTTAAAAATTAATTAAGAGGTTAATTGTAAAATAAAATCTATAAAATGTTGTAAATAAATTAAAAACCCTATCGCAACCGCTATAATCGCATTGATAATGCTGGCAGCTGCACAAATATCTTTAATTTTCTTGGCTTTTATATTATATTCAAAGCTTAATAAATCTACAAAATTTTCTATTGATGTATTTACAAATTCAAAACCCGTAACTATACCAATAGTTAATAAAATAATCGCTCATTCTATTGTTGATAATTGTAATCATATACCTAAACCTATACTAATAATAATCATAATTAGATACACAATTAATGATGATTCTTCTCTTAGAGCTGTAACAATCCCTCTTAATGCATTACCAAACTTGTTTTTTACTCTAGTACCAAAATTATTTTTTTTCTTGATTTTATTATTTTTATCTTCCATATAATTGCTCCTGTAGTATATTATACTATTTTATAAACAACATTTATTTGTTTTAGTATTTTATCAGTTAATTCAAACATTTGTTTAGCTTCTTCGTCATTTTCATGATCAAAACCCAAAATATGTAATAATCCGTGTGTAAATAATCAAGTCATTTCTTCAAAAAAAGTAATATTAGTGTGCTCAATTTTCTTTTTTGCTTGTTGAGGAGTGATAAAAATATCTCCTACCTCTTTAAAGCCTAATTGATCATAAATTCCTGCTGGGTCATCAATCGGGAAAGAAATAACATCTCCGATATGATTTTTTTTTCGATATTGGTTGTTTAATTCCAATGATTTTGATATTGAAATAAATGATACAGAAAATATTAATTTCATCTGAATATTTAAAATTTTTTTAGTTATTTTTAATATTTCATAATAAATTTTTTCAAATTTTAATAAATTATCCTTATTTTCTTTATAAATAAATGTTATTTCGTCCATAATTAACCTCTAATTATCATTATAACAATTAATATAAACAAGAAAGTAAATAATTTAATAAACTAATTTTAGGTCCATAAAAAACTATTGTATCTTTAAAACTTATTATATTATTAGGATCAATATTTTTTAAATATATTAAACCATCTTTATATTCTAAATAATTTGAATTAAAATTTTGACTTCCCATTTGATAGTTTATTGTAAAATATTCAATTGAACTTATATTAATTTTATTTTCATTTAAAATAAATATTTCTTTTTTTAATTTTCCATTTATATCTATCTTTTCTTGAACAATTAAAAACTCACTATAAATATCATTTTTTTGGACAAAAATTAATAATATCATCATCAAAAATGAAACCATAAGCAAATATAATGATGTAAAAAATATTTTATTTTTCATTAATAATTTTTAATTCTTTTTTAAAAAATTTTTTATAATGCTCGTTATGATCTGTCATTAAGATTAAGCTATCTTTTTTTATTTCTAAAAATTTTTCAAGTAAATAATAAGCGGTTGGTCTATCTACATTACTTAAAGGTTCATCAATTAAATATAATTCTTTATTTGTAAAAAAAGATGAGATAAAATTAATAATTTGTTTTTGTCCACTACTTAAGTTTGCTCCATTATCATTTATCATTTTATTTATATTAATATTATTACTATTTAAAATTTCAAAGAAATTATATTGTTTAAACAATTCTAAGTCTATATCATTTTTAAAGTTTTGTAAATTCGCTCAAATAGTTCCATTGAACAAATAATCATCTTGTCCGATATATAATATTTTTTGTTTTAACAATTCTTTATTAATAGTTTTAAAATCTATGCCATTTATAAAAATGTTTCCTTCATAATCTTGAATTTCTCCAGATAATAATTGCATTAAACATGTTTTACCAGCACCTGATTTTCCATAAATAAATGTATTGGTATCAAAATTAAAATTTATATCTTTAATAACATTAACTTCATTTTTGTATTTATATAAATTTTTACATTTAATTTTTAAAATTCTAGTTATGTTTATTTTTTCAATTATTTTTTGGTCATCTTGAAAAATCAATTTTATTTCATTTATAGAAATTTTATAATTTTCTTTATTTAATAAAATTGCTAGTAATGAATTTGAAAAATCTGAAATATATGGTGATATAGATATATAAAACAATAATTGATCAAAACTTATAGTTGATGAAATTATAAAATTTTGTGAAATATAAAAAAGAATGAGAAAAATAGTTTTTGAAATAAATAAAATAGAAACTGAATTTAAATTTTTAATATTATCTACTTCATTTTCATTATTTAAATTTTTATTGAAACTAGTTTCTATCTTATTACGATATACATCATACATATCCTTAAATTTTATTTCTGAATTTCCATCAAGTAGTTCTCTAAACAAAATAGAAAAATAAATACTTTCTGCTTCATTTTCAATAATTTTGTTTTTCATTATATTTTGAAAAACAAAAGAGCTAGAAATAATTAAAACATTTTCTATTAAAATCAATATTAAAAACATAGGCGAAATAAAAGATATCATCACAAAAGACATTGTAAAAAATATCATTTGACTAGGCATAATCAAAAAAAATTGTGTTAATAAATTCGAAACTGAAGATATATAACTTATTTTTTTAATTCATTCCTCTTTTTTTTGAATTTGAAATTTCTCTATATTTATTGTTAAGAGTTTTTCAAAATAAACATGACATATTTTTTTATTTAAATTACTTTTTATCACAAAAATAATTCGGTTTAACAAATATGTTAGAACAATTTGTATAAAAAATATCAAAAAATATGCTATAAAAATAATATTTTTATTATAATTATTATCGATCATCAAATTTTTTGAATAAATTTTTAAAAACCCATTCGCTAATAAAATGACGATATTAAATGATAAAGAAACCACAAAAAATAAAGATAATAATTTTATATCATCAAATAAAAAAGAAGCTAAATTTATAAGTGAATTTTTTTTAAATTTAAATTTAGCAAATTTTTTAGCTACACCAAAATATCCTGTATATTTTTGTTCTAATTCAACTTGATCAATTCACTTAATATCATTTTTACTAGGATCTGCAATCAAATATTTTGTTTTTTTCTTTTTATAAACAACAATAAAATGATCATAACCATCTTTTGTATTAACATTCATAACAAAAGGATCAATTATTTCTAAATTAATAAATTCTTCAAACTTAGCATAGTATGTTTTAAATTCAATTTTATAATTTTTTAATAACGTTTCAATGTTATAAAAACTAAGTTCATTATCATAAATGGTGTTTGAATATTTAATTTCTTCAAGTGTAATATTTGTTCTTTGTAAAAAATTAATTATAATTGTGCTTACAGCAATTCCACAATCTGTTCTAGTTTTTTGTTTAACAAACTTATATTCCATCTATAGACCTCCACTATATAAGTCGAAAGTCATAAAATAAATATGAACAAATAAAAATTAAAATTTAATAGCGAAACGAATATAGTCTATATCTGTAAATTTCAAAGTTATTTTTTTAATTCTTCCTTTGATTATAATTAAAAAAATAAATGTTTTCATAAATTCATCATAATCTATTAAAGTTGCATTACATTCTAATATATTTTGAGTTTCATTTTTGAGTTTAAGATGAAAATATTTACCAATATTTTCTTTTAAAACAAATTCAGTTTTAACTTGTCGTTCTGCGCCTGCACTCGCAACTTCTAAAATGTATGGAAATGATAATTTTTGATCACTATCTAATAAAGTAGAAATCATTTCATTTGCTGGAATTAAATCATCAATATAAATTTGAATATCATTCTTATTTTCAACTAAAATTTGCAAAATATTCACTTCATTTTCATAAATTCAATTAATTTCATATAGTTTTAAGTGGTTATTGTTTAAAATTTCTTTGATTTGAGTTAAATATTTTTTTTCTATCATTTCTTTTGACATTTTTTATCTCTTTTCTAAATTAGATTATATTATAAAAATTTATAATCTACTATTGTAGGTTCCTCTCGTTATAATTATTCTACCATCACTAATTTGATATATTGATTGAATTGATGTGAAATTTACAAAACTTTGTCCTAATATTTTTTTACCAAAATTTTCAGTTCTTAAATCAAATTTCATTAAGAATGTTGATGAATATACATTTTTTTGTTTAATACAAAAATTAATTTATAAATTACTGTTAAAAAATATAGAATTTTATTTTGTATATAAAATATGATAAGTCAATAAATAATGTTGAATTAAAAACTATTAAACAATAATTAACAAGAATGTTATTATGTGAAGTTTTAAAATTAATATTTGATAATTGATTTGTCTCTGTTAATTCATATTCAATTCTTACAACAGGCATAGAATTTAATGGGATAAAGTTTTGTGAAATTATAAATTTCTCATGAGCTGTTAATATATGATTTGGATACATCATATTTATTTATAATGAAGAAAATGGATTAATATATGTTAAGAAATTATTAGATAAAGCAAAACTATTTCAGTCATTAATATTTGAAATTAACCACTCAGTTTCTCATACACTATCAGAATTATCAATTGTATTAAATAATAAATTTAAAAAAATTCTTACTGAATTGCTGTATTCTTGGTTATTAAAAATAATATTTGAATAACCGAATTCATAAATTTTAGTTTGATTACTTTCAGGAACATCACTAAATAATGCCGCTATCTCACATTCATCAAAATTTGTAACATCTTTTGAAAAATAGACATATTTTCTATAAAATTCTTCTATTATTAATATTAGTTCCATAAACTCATTTTCATCATTAAATTCAGATATTAATTTATCAGTTAATGATGAAAATTCTTGATAAACTGAATTGGCATTTGTTTGATTTTGGAAAAAATCACTATTTGATTGTTCTTGAATTTGATTAAATACTTCTAACAATTTATACAAATCACTTTGAACAAATTGTTGATTTCATTTAAAATTATAAATTTCAAAAGATTCATCTTCTATTATTATTGTATTAACTAGTTCAATTAATACTTCTGGTAAATTTAAAGTAATTCCACGTGTAAAAAAAGTCTTGGAGCATTACAATATAAATTATAATAAAAACTTTCTTCATCATTTAAACCAACAGTAAAGTTATTGTATAAAAACAAATGAGATGAATCTAACTCTAATATATTTTCATCAGATTCTTCAAATCAAAAAAAATATTCTATTTTTATTTCATTAAAAGCACTATTATTTAGCAGTTTATCAGAATAATAGCGTTGTGCGAGTGAATTGTGAAAGTTTGTATATTTATTACTATCTAACATTAGATTTATCAAAGAAAAAAACAAATAAACACATAAAAAAACCATTTATAACTAATCCCATTTTAGAACTTAATGTTAAAATAAAAAATATTAATAGAACAGAAAACAAGACAGTTTAAAAAAATTATTATCATTGAAAGATAAAAAATTCTTCTAAATAAACCTACAGTTAAAAATCCAAATGATGCATTGATGATAAAATATGTTAAAAAATATATAAATGAAACTAAAAAAATAAATGTAAAAAATGCAAATACTTTTGCAAAAAAAAAAAAAAATATCTTTTATTGTGCATCCTTTTGATATTTCTAGACTTTTCATGCTACTAAATCTTTGCTTGCAAAGCATATCATATAAATTTAAACAAGAAAAAAACCAGTCTGAATAATAAGTAATATCGCATTTACAATTAAAGACGTTGAAAATAAAGTCATATTATTTTGTAAAGAAAAAATTGAAAAAATAATATTTAATATTATAAAAATAATCAAAAATACTGCTAACAAACAAATATTTGCAATATTTTTTACGAGTGCTTTAAAATTAAAACCATAAATTAACAAAAACTTAGATTTTTTCATAAATAAATCTCCTAATTTTTAGTTGCTATAATACTTTTTTAAAAAAAGCAAGATAATTTCATATGATACCACTTTTTTAAATGCTTAATCATAATACCCTAATGGTTTATTCAACATATATTAAACAAGTTTGTTTTATTTTAAATTATATGATTATAATAATTTAAAGGATGTGTAAAATTATGAAACAAATTACAACCGAAGAATTTAATCTTGTATATAAATTTATTAAATCTTAAAAGTGTGCAAAGTTAGAAAATATTATTAACACAAAAAGACAACCTTTAAAAAGTTGTCTAATCATAACAACGCTAAAATATAATGTTATATTTTTAAATATTATTTTTGTTAAAGACCTTTAATATTATTTTTATATTTTAATAAAAGCTTTTCATTATTTTTAAAATTACTTTCAATATTTCCTGATTGGAAAATATCTACTAAAATATTTTCTTTTTGACAATCAATAATACTTTGTAAAAATAATTGATTTATTACATAAACTGAATTTAACGTAGAAGTTGGTGAGGAATAAATATTTAATTGCTCGTTAAAAATAACCGCATCTCCAACCACACAATGATTATTAATATTTATATCACCATATTTTGAAATTAATTCATCATTTAATTTTATATAATTGTGTGAAGAAATAGTAATTAATTTCGAAGTCGTTTTAGTTTTAATATATTTTGCAACTTCAATAGGAACAGCGTTTTTTCCAGAAGTTGAAATTAAAATAAAAACATCATTTTCAGTAAATTTATAATTAGTTATAAAATTTAAATATTCATCATTAAGTTTTTCTAATCGACTACTATTAGAAGCTGAAATATGAAGCATTAATGGTTCATACATAATTGGCACTACATTAGCAAATCCTCCTGCTCTGAAAAATTGATCTTGGGCGACTAATCCAGAATGGCCACACCCAAAAATATAGATGAATCCTTTATTTTTGATACACTCTTTAATTAAAAGAGCACCTTTTTTTATATTATTTTCTTCAGTAGAATCTATTTTTTCAAATTGATCTAATAAAATTTCTTTGTACTTATTCATTATTCTTTTTTAACCTCATTATTTAAATTTTCTCTTTTTGGTGGTTCTTCTTTTATTAAATTTATTTCATCTGTCTTTGCTTCTATACTTTCAGTTTCAGTTTTCTTTTTAAACGAAGTGGGTTGAGGAATTTTAAATATTTTATTAAATCTTTTTGAATATGAAGATAAGAAAATAAACATAATAAAGATTAAAAATAAAATTGCTATAATTGAAATTCCAATATAACCACCAGTATAACCACTTCATGCTTGACTAATAAACATAAATATTAAATAAATTGGCAACATAATAATGAACATATCATTATCTGCAGCTCACATCATTGGACTATTGATTGGGGCTAATCCAAAACCATCCGCAAACATTAGTCATTGTCCTAAAGCGATGATGGTTGAAGTAATTACACCAGCAATTATTGCCCCAACTCATCCCCCAGACTTATTACCAAATACCCCAGCAGCTCCACAATTAAAAAAGATAACAATCATTGAAGGAAGGAATACATAACCCATACCAAATCCTAAAATTAACATCCAAATCATTGATGTTATAAAACCACCTAAAAAACCAAGTAAAACAGCATTAGGAGCCTTTGTGAAAATAATTGGACAATCTAATGCTGCTTTTGCATTGGGAACAACTTTTGTGCTAATCCCTTTAAAAGCTGGTACTATTTCACCAATAAATAATTTAACTCCAAATAAAACAATTGTAATTCCCGCAGTGAATGACAATCCAGTAATTAATGCTGCAATAATAATATTGACATTTTCAAAACCATATGCCCCAGTATTATGAACATCTATAATACTAGCAGCATCACCTTCACTATTCACAGCAGCCATAATTGATATTGTAATAGCTCCGATTAACATTAAAGATATCATAACAACACCCGTAATAACTGCGTTGTCTCTTACTCATGATAAAGATTTTGGAACTTTAATATCTTCACTATCTCTAATTTTTTTATTTTTATTAAATTTTGTAATTAACTTTCCACAAGAATAGCCAAAAAAACCACCAGATGAACTTGTGTGTCCGAAAGCTAAATTATCAACTTGCATAACTTTTCTTGTCATCATACCCATAATTGCTGGTTGAAAAGTTCAATAAAAACCCATAGCAATTGATATTAACATTACCAACAATCAAATATCAATTCCAGGAAAGGCACTAACAGCAACTCCGAGAGTAATAAAACTTGTTCAATACATTAAGTGCCCTGTTAAATAGATGTATTTATATCTTGTTACTAAAGCAATAAGTAAATTGATTAAAAAGCCAAAAGTCATAATCAAAGGAACTCAACTTGCAAAATCATCAATCATTATATCAGCAGCAGCTAACGCTGGAGCTAAAAATGATTGATATTGTGATCTAGTAGTAGCAATAACTTCTGGAGTCATACCAAATATTACAGTATATATATCTCCAAAAAAAGCACTAGCACTGACAATTAACCCTGCTCCTGCTCCAATGATTAAAAATCCCATAGTTGATTTAATAAGTCCAGTAAGAGTTTTACTAAAACTAGATCTTTGAACTAAATGTCCTAATAAGACAATAATTGAAATTAAAAAAACCGCTTGGCCAAATATATTATTCGCAATCCATTGTAATATGTCTAAAAAAACTTGCATCTTTTATTTTAAATATTTTTCAAGAACAGTCTTAATTTCATTTTCATCAAAATAATTTTCAACAATTATTATTTTTGATGGATGATTTTTTAAATGTTTTGCAAATTCACTATTTGTAACTATAAAATCAGCTTGTTCTCCCATTGCCATTGAAACACTTGTATTATCAACAGTAGCATCAATATCTAAATTTTTAATTTCATTTTCTATATTCATTTTTAATAATAGTGATGTTCCTTGACCAACACCACAAACAGCTAATATTTTTATCATTTATAATTCTCCATTTCATATTTGTTGCATTTCTAAAGAGTTTTTTGAATTTAATAATTTATCAATTAAATTTTTATTTAACAATTTAGAAGATATTGTTTTTAATCTTGTTAAATGATCGTCATTATTAGTACTAGATAAAGTTATTAAAAGAAATACTAACCCTGAATCTGCATTGAAATCTATTCCATTTTTAAATAATGTTATTGAATATCCGCCTTTAAAAACGTTTTCACTGGAGCTGGCATGAGGTAAAGCAATTTTTGGCATAATTACAATATAACTGCCAAATTTATTTATATTTTCAATCATTTCATTAACATAGTTTTTATTAAAATAATTATTTTCTAATAAAACTTGTGCTGATGAAGTAATCGCTTGTTCTCAATTCAGCTTTTCATCTATAATTTTAAAAAATGTTTTCTCCATATTTAAATGCAGAAATTTTTATTTCCATAATTTTCATTCCTTTCTGCCTTCATTGTCCTTTTTTTTTTTTTTTNTTAAGAGGTCAAGAAGAGAAACTAAAAAAAGAAAGTACTTTAC
>JGI994J12354_10003045_pt1 | contig 15925 bp, 15 predicted proteins | sample IntmicLarv3ML3BL_FD_12354 | JGI IMG/M metagenome (IMG submission 12354) | reverse complement strand
ATGATCTGAAATCGCAAGGATTTCTTATTGGCGAATACCGTCATGAAGAAGCAAGAAACTGGCCCGAGGGCGAATTCAAACCCTACGTTACGAGGGAAGTTCCCCTTGGAGCAAGTCAGTTCTTTATACGGAAAGACTATGGAAGAGCGAGGATCATTATTACGAAACATGTATCATTCAGCTTTACTATCAAAGATAGCGAGGACAAGATCATGAATATTAAGGCGACTCTTTGGCAAAACGCTCTTTAAAGGGGAGGTAAAATCATGGCAGAAAAAATAGAGGTGGGTTATACACGCGCCAACATTGTTGGTGCTATTCGCCCAACCAACCCGGGAGCTATCTATGTAAAAAGAGTCCAGACTGGGATTGTTTTGGGGCAAGGAGAACGGGCACAGTGTTTTTTTTCAACACTCGACAATCATTGACCGCTTTATATTCGGCGGATTTAACCGAACGCTCGCTCTATATTTTGTATAAAAGCCCTGTGATTACTACAAAATATTTCTAAAATTAAAAACAAGTCCGGCGAAATCCATAACTAGGCATCCTGTCGTTTCAATAATATTTACCGGACAGATGTTATAACAAACAAAGGCGTATCCATTTACGGATACGCCTTTTGGTTTGCATTGCCTATGCGGCAAGAAAAAACTTAAGATTGAGCCGCCGTGATGGCGGTTACATTGACAATGTCATCGATCGAACAACCGCGGGAAAGGTCGTTAACCGGTTTGGCAAGTCCCTGAATAACCGGACCGACGGCTTCTGCGCCGGCGATACGTTCGGTAATTTTGTAGGCAATGTTTCCGGCTCCCAAGTCCGGGAAAACGAGGACATTGGCTTTGCCGGCAACGGGGCTGCCGGGAGCTTTCTTTTCGCCGATCTTAGAAATAAGAGCCGCGTCCAATTGTAGCTCCCCGTCGATCATCAGGTCTGGCCTGAGTTCTTTCGCGATTTCCAGAGCTTTCGTGACTTTGTCCACGTCCGGATGACTGGCGCTGCCTTTAGTTGAAAAAGAAAGCAAGGCAATACGGGCTTCCGCGTCAAGGAAAGATTTGCAATTACCAGCGGTGGCGATGGCTATTTCAGCCAGAGCTTGTGAGTCGGGATCGGGGTTGACCGCGCAATCCGCGAACAGCATGATGCCGTTTTCGCCGAAGTTGGGGTTTTTGGTTACCATGATGAAAAAAGAGGAAACGGTCTTGATTCCTTTTGCGGGACCGACGGTCTGAATTGCGGCCCTTAACACATTGCCGGTGGTTCCCGTGGCGCCCGCCACTTCTCCGTGGGCGTCGCCGTTGCGAACCATCATGCCAGCGTAGTAGAGATAATCTGGAGCGGTCAGTATTTTACGCGCTTCTTCTGGGGTCATCCCTTTTTTCTTACGCATTTCGGTGAAATCGGCAACGTATTGATCAAGCTTGGGAGACTTTGCGGGATCAAGCAGTTCAACCCCTTCGAGGTTGATTCCCTTTTCTTTCGTTTCGGCCAGAATTTTAGCAGGATCTCCCAAAATAACGATTTTTGCCAACCCCTCTTTAACGATTTTTTCAGCCGCGTACAGCGTGCGTTCATCGTAGCTTTCAGGGAGCACTACCGTTTTTAGGCTTTTTTTTGCTTTTTCCTTGATTTTCTCTACGAGATTCATCAGTTACCTCCACATTGATTTAAGGCGAATCACTCAATCCGCATCTGCGACAGTATACATACTCATATGGGGAATGCCAATAGTTTAAAACGAGTTTGCAGTTAAAAAGTTGTCTGAATTCGGCGGTTTTTAATGGGCGGCGCAAAAACAGGCGTAGCTGGAATTTTACTGAATAATTACGGATTTGGCGTTTCTTATAAAACTTAAAACCTTGTCCGGATCCTTTTTGCCCGGAGCCGATTCAACCCCGCTTGATACATCCACGGCATAGGGACGAGTCTGTTTTACCGCTTCAATAATATTGTCAGGCGTTAGCCCCCCGGCCAGGATAATTTTATGGTTCTTTGATGCCTCAGCCGCGATATCCCAGTTGAAACGTTCGCCGGTTCCGCCAGGAGCCGAAGACGACCACGCGTCCAACAGAAAAGTGGAAACTTGGTATGAAGCAATTGATTTTAGATCGGAGATGTCTTTGATCCGGAGCGCTTTGATAACGCGGCGCGTTACGCCGTTACAGAAATCCGGTTGTTCATCCCCATGAAGCTGGACAATATCCAGTCCGCATGTATCAGCGAGAGAGTTGACTCTGGAGAGGGATTCGTTGACGAAAAGACCTACGGTTTGAACAAAAGGGGGAAGTTGCCGGATTATCTCTTTTGCCTGTTCCGGAGAAACATTACGGGGAGAAGCCTCGTAAAATACAAATCCCAAGGCCTCCGCTCCTGCTTCCGCCGCCGTCATGGCGTCATTAATAGTTGTGATACCGCAGATTTTTACTCTTACCATTGCGTTTAAAATGTGGAATCAGGTAGCGGGAAAAAGGCAATGAGCGCAACTATCGCCTAATCCCAGATTTATACGTTGATTTTTGGCAGACGCTCCAGAGCTTGACGTACCAGTTCGCTCGAATATTCGTGATCCTCTAGGGCTCCGGAAAGGTAATCGTCGTAGGATCCCATGTCCAGTTGGCCATGGCCTGACAGCCCGAAGAGTATCACGCGGCTCTTACCTTCTTCCTTGGCCAGAAGAGCCTCGTCAATGGCCGCGCGTACCGCGTGTGAGGATTCTGGAGCGGGAACGACCCCCTCGCTGCGGGAAAAGAGCGCCGCGGCTTCAAAACAGGCGTTTTGTTTACAAGACCTGGCCTCAATCTGACCAGAGTTATAAAGCTGAGAGACCAGCGGCGATTCGCCGTGATAGCGCAGACCTCCCGCGTGAATGCCGGGCGGGACAAAGTCGTGGCCCAAGGTGTACATCATGGCGATGGGAGCTATTTTGGCTGTATCGCCGTAGTCAAAGGCGTATATACCTTTTGTGAGAGTGGGGCACGACGCGGGTTCCACCGCAAGACAACGCACCTGTTTGCCGTTGGCGCGATCCGCTATGAACGGAAAAGCGAGGCCGGCAAAATTTGAGCCTCCGCCGCAACAGGCAATTACGATATCTGGATAGTCTCCGGCAATTTTTAGCTGCTCTTTTGCTTCTTGACCAATTATTGTTTGGTGAAGGCAGACATGGTTAAGGACGCTTCCCAGAGCATAGTTGGTATCCTCATGGGTCGCCGCGTCTTCGACGGCTTCCGAAATGGCTATTCCTAGGCTGCCGCCGCAATCCGGATCATTGGCTAATATCGCTCGCCCGGAGTTGGTTTGCTCCGATGGAGAAGGAATGACCGTAGCTCCCCAGAGGCGCATCATGCTCCTGCGGTAGGGTTTTTGGGTATAGGATACCTTCACCATGTATACAGTACATTCCATGCCAAACATGGAACAGGCTAGTGCCAGCGAGCTGCCCCATTGACCGGCTCCGGTTTCTGTGGCGAGACGACGGATTCCAACCTGCTTGTTGTAATACGCCTGCGGAATGGCTGAATTGGGTTTATGGGAACCTGCGGGAGAGACTCCTTCATGTTTGTAATAGATTTTAGCCGGAGTACCGAGAGCCTGTTCAAGACGGCGGGCTCTATACAGGGGAGAAGGTCGCCATAACTTGTATATTTCTCGGACTTCATCCGGAATAGTTATCCAGCGTTGAGTTGATATTTCCTGCTCGATCAGAGACATGGGAAAAATGCTAAGCATGTCCTCTGGCGCGATGAGTTGCATTGTCTGGGGATTGATGATCGGAGCCAAAGGACCGGGCATATCCGGAATGATATTGTACCACTGTCGTGGGATCTGGTCTTCGGTAAGTAGGATTTTTGTGTTCATAGGGAGCTCCAGGTTGCTGCCAGATTATTCCAGATTGTCCTCAATTCTGATGAAAGTCGTTTTTTCGCAGATAAAATCGAAACTGTCTATTTCAGCCAGCGCATTCTGCACCGATCCCTCAACGGCCTCATGGGTCATTATTACAATGGGTACCAAAGCGCTGTCGCCCTCGTCGTGGGCTGTTTGAACCATTGAAGAAATACTAATGCCATGTTTGCCGAGAACGCTTGCTATGGTTCCCAAAACGCCCGGCAAATCTCTGGCGCTGAAACGGAGCATGTATTTGCTGATTATATCCGACATGGGTTTTATCGGCAGATTNAAAACGTGTTCGTCCAGAAGCCCCAATGGAGCTACTGTGCGTCCGGCGCCAGCCACGCTGCGGCGCGCCAGCCCGATAAGATCGCCCACAATGGCGCTGGCAGTCGGGTCTTGGCCTGCTCCGCGACCATAAAGCATGACGGTTCCCACAAAATCTCCCGTAAGACGGATGGCGTTGAAAACTCCGTGCACATCCGCCAGCGGGTTGTTCAGGGGGATCATGGTAGGATGCACCCGCGCCTCGATTTTACCATCCGTGATTTTACCGATGGCGAGTAGTTTTATGCGATAACCGAAATCTCTTGCGAATTTGACATCCAAGCCGCTGATTTTGGAAATCCCTTCGGTGTGTATAGCGTCGAAATTAATACGGGTTCCAAAACACAGAGATACAAGTATGGCCAATTTGTGGGCGGTGTCTGTCCCCTCGATGTCAAAGGTGGGATCAGGCTCGGCGTAACCTAACTCCTGCGCCGCTTTTAGCACATCGTTAAAATCCGCGCCTTCCTGAGTCATGCGAGTCAGAATGTAGTTGCAAGTGCCATTTAAAATGCCGAATACGTTGACAAAATTATTGGCCGCCATATTGCCCTTGATCGCGGTAAGCACAGGAATACCGCCGCCAACCGCAGCCTCAAACTGCACCTCCAAGTTTTTGCGCGCCGCCGCGGCATAGATTTCCTCTCCGTGCAACGCAAGAAGAGCNTTGTTGGCCGTGACAACGTTTTTCCCTTTTTCTATGGCTTTCAGTACGAAACTTTTTGCCGGTTCGTATCCCCCCACAAGCTCAATAACCACAGAAATTTCAGGATCGTCAAAGATATCGTCGGCATTTGTGGTCAGCAGCGAAGGGGAAACCGAAACGCCGCGGTCAGTGGTTACGTCACGGTCAGCGATTCGTTTCAGGAGAATTCCGGCTCCGACTTTTCGACGGATCACTTCCGCATTTTGCCCAAGCAGTTTAACCACTCCGGCGCCAATATTGCCAAACCCTATCAGGCCGACTTTAATGTCACTCATTTAATACCTCGTTTTGCCGGGTAGAATAGCAAGTTATCCGGAGCCTGACTCCGCAGCGTCCGTTTTGGGACAGGCCGGAATTTCATCAAGTATACCGTTGACGAAGGATGAAGAATCCTTTGAGCCAAATGTGCGGGCAATTTCTATCGCTTCATTGATGCTGACTTTTTTGGGAATTTCTTCAAGAAACATCAATTCATAGACTGCGATACGCATGATACTCAGATCCACGCGCGGCATTCTAGATAACGCCCAGTTTTTCGATAGCGATTTTATGGCGGAGTCAATGGGCTCGCGCTGCGTGTGAACCCCCGTAACCAATTCTTCGGCGAATTCGCGAACCCGCTCCTGATGTTTCGGATGTTCCTCGCGGAAAACCTGGAAGAGAGTTTGAATACTTACGGACGGATCGGCGTCCAAGGCGTATAACATCTGCATTGCAAGCTCTCGCGATTGCCTCCTAAAGCCCATCAGGCGAGCGCTTTTAAAACATTGATGGATTCAATTACGGTCACCGCAGCGTCGAATCCTTTATTGCCGGCTTTGGCGCCCGCGCGCTCCACGGCTTGTTCGATAGAATCGGTCGTAAGGACTCCAAAAGCAATGGGGATGCCATGCTCGATGGATACGGCCGCGATTCCCTTGGTTACTTCTGATGACACATAATCAAAATGAGGTGTGGCGCCCCGGATAACCGCGCCCAGCGCTATGATGCCATCGTATGTCCTGGCGGAGGCCATTTTTTTGGCGATAAGCGGTATCTCAAACGCCCCTGGAACCTGCACGACATGAATATCGTTTTCATTCGCGCCATGTCTTAGAAGGGCGTCGGTAGCTCCGTCCAATAGACGATCAGTTATGAAACTGTTAAAACGGCTTACGATGATACCGATTCTCTGACCTACTGCGTTAAGATCTCCTTCGATGTATCGCGGCATGGATATTCCCTCCTTACTTTGAGCTTAGAACGACGAATACTAACATATCTTTTTTGTGACGCCATAGAAAAATCAACGCATGACAGAAAGTACGTCATGCTTTGACGAGGCAGCTTGGCGAACGGCATGTAAAGACGTGCAATAGTGTTTTTGCGCGTATCAATTGTTTTTAGTTAAAGCTACGTTGGAATTTGGGAATTAGGCTGACAAAAACCATTTTTCAGAAGAATCCGGACATCTTCAGATAAAAGAGGATAGCTAAAAAGATAACCTTGAATTATCAAGCATTTTTTGCGTTTCAAATAAGAAAGTTGCTCAGTCGTTTCAACTCCTTCGGCGACAATTTGTTTGTTGAGGGAGTGAGCGAGAGCAATAATCGCGTTAATTACGGATGTGTCTTCGCTGGTTTTGTGGATCATTGAGATAAAAGACTTGTTTATTTTCAGGGTGTGAAACGGGAAATTAGTTAGATAACTGAGCGAAGAATATCCGATTCCGAAATCATCTATGGCGATATTGACCCCGGTGTCTTGCAGTAACTGGAAGGCTTGGAACATTTCATCGGCGCCTTCCAACAGAACGCTTTCGGTTATTTCAATTTCCAGATTGTCTACAGCCGCGCCAGTACGCGCTTTGATCATGTTGATAGTGTCGGTGAAATAGTTTTTAGTAAAATGTTTTGCCGATAGGTTGACCGAAACCGGCACGATTTTTATTCCGTCGTCGCTCCATTCGTTCAATTGGTGACATACGCTCCATAAAACCCAGCGGTCTATGGCTATGACGAGATCAGTGTTTTCCGCAATAGGGATGAAGCTGTCGGGGTAAATCCATCCCAGTTCCGGATTATACCAACGGGTTAACGCCTCAAGGCCAACAATCTCATTTGTATTGCAGTTGACTTTAGGCTGGTAGTAGATCAGAAACTCGTTTTTCTCTAAAGCTTTACGAAGGTGAGTTTTGAATATTAGGTTTTGTACAGAAGCCGAATTCATTTCCTGAGCGTAATATTGAAATGTGTTGCGGCCTAAATCTTTTGCGCTAAACATGGCGGTGTCGGCGTTTTTTAACAACGTCTCCATATCTCCGCCGTCGTAAGGATAAACGCTTATGCCAATACTGCAGGAAATAAAAATTTCATTACCATTGAGATTAAAAGGCGAATCCAGAGCCTTGATAATTCCTTGGGCAACCTGAGCCGCTATTTCCGGAGATGATATCCTGTCCAGCAAAAACGTGAATTCGTCTCCTCCCAGACGGGCGATCAGAATATCTCGCAGATCTTGAGCGTCAGCGGCGTCATACGGCCTAACTTTTTTCTGTAAGCGATCGGCAACGTTCTGGAGCAGAATGTCGCCGGCTGTGTGCCCTAAGGAATCATTGATACTTTTGAACTGGTCCAGATCTAAAAACAGCACGGCCAGCCTGTTATTATATTGTTTGGCTATGGCAATAGAACGTTTTAGGCGTTCCTGAAACAGAGCTCTGTTGGGTAGTCCCGTTAGGCTATCGTAATAAGCCAGGTTGCGTATCTGCTCTTCGGCCGTTTTTCTTCTGGATATATCCTGAATTATACCGGTGAGCACGGTGGAGTGATTAATGTAATTGTGCGATATATGCGCCTCTATATGGATAAATCGTTTTTCTTCAATATCATTGGTATTAAGTTGGCAATCAACGCTTAATGGTTGATGCTTCTCAAGGGTTATGTCCAAAGCTTTGCTAAAGCGGCGCTGATCCTTCGGGTGTAACAGGGTAATAAAGGACTTTATGTCCCGCACATCGCTAATATAACTTAGATCAAGAACTGGTTCGCAAGTTTCAGAAAGCAACAGATAATCCAGAGTTGGATTCCATTCCCAGCTTCCCATGCGGGCTAGTCGCTGGGCTCGACTCAGGGTGATCTCGCTTGAACGAAGTTGCTGGAATGCTTGGGTGGAGCGGTGAATATAATTGATCCGATATGGCAGTATCTGCCAGTTGAGAGGTTTGGCCAGAAAATCGGTTGCTCCTACGTCGTAGGCTTTATGAATGGAATCGACGTCGTCAAGCCCCGTCATCATTACTACAGGAACGTCCTGGCCATTGCGGTGAGACCGGATTTCTCTGCATATGGCAAAACCGTCTTTATGCGGCAGCACCACGTCTAGTAGTACAATATCTGGTTTGAACTCCAGGAAAGATTCAAATGCGAGTTCCCCGTCAGAGCATTCGTTGACGACATGTCCAGCCGTTTCTAAGGTGGCGCGCGCCAAACAAAGTATTACCCGATCGTCGTCTACTATCAGAATCCGAGAGGATTCTACTGACGGAAGAATTTGACAGGATTCGCGCGATGCGACGCTAAAAGAGTTCATGGAGTTTGCTCGCTAGATAACAATGCGTTTAACGCCTTAGAAACCCGCAAAAATTCTGTTTCGAGCTTTTTAATAAGAAGCATATCGCCAAATGTAGTCTCTTTTTTACTAATACTTTCAATATCTTTACACAGCTCCGCTAAGTGCGCGGCTCCTAGGTTAGCGCTGCCAGATTTCAGATAATGAGCTTTACAGAAAAGTTCGTCCATGTTGTTTGTTTCGGCTGCTTTACGTAGGGCTGCGATTATTTCTGGCGTGTCTTTAAGGTAGTATTGGATAACAGTGGACAAAACCTGATTGGAACCTTGAGGATCAATTTTACGGATACTGTCGATGAAACGATGATCAATGACCGATGAAAGATCGGTTTTGTCTTCGGGGGGCTGGACAAATGCATGCGCTGGGTTTGGCTCTCTGGATAAGAAGGAATCCGATCCCGCCGGAGGCGAGGAACTATTGGGTTTCTGTTGCGCCCATTTAACAATAACCTCGGCAAGCCGCTCTTTTTTAAAAGGTTTGGAAATATAATCATCCATCCCCGTAGCGAAGCACTGCTCTCGGTCGCTTTCCAGAGAGTTGGCTGTTAGAGCTATGATCGGAACGCGGTTTGTTCCGCCACGTTTTTCTTCCATCGACCGTATTATTCTTGTTGCTGTATAGCCGTCCATGTTCGGCATCTGACAATCCATGAAAACCAAATCGTATATATTGTTATTCTCTAGCTTTTCCACGGCAATACTGCCGTCGCTTGCTATCTCAACCTGGCAACCCAGGGTTTCCAGGATGAGCTTTCCCACCTCTTGATTAACGAGATTATCCTCCACCAGTAATACCAGCGGTTTCTCGGCGATGGCGGGCGCGGTTTCGGCGGGGAATTGAATTACCGCGCCGGTCGTTGTTGTTTTCGTATCACTTAGGGATGGGCGCTCAAACCTCGCTGTAAACCAAAACTGAGAGCCTTTTCCGGGTTGACTTGTTACGCCGAAATCTCCTCCCATCATTGTCGCCAGTCGTTTTGAAATAGCAAGGCCGAGACCGCTTCCCTCATAGCTTCGAGCCATTGAAGCGTCGGCTTGAGTAAACGCTTCAAATATGTGTTTTTGAAGATGATCCGCAATTCCTATGCCGGTGTCGCTCACAATAAATTTCAGAATTGCTTCTTTGTCTGATTCCCATTCCAGAGTGGCGTCCAGCTTGATTTTTCCAAGTTCGGTAAATTTGACAGCATTACCTACGAGATTTACGAGAATTTGCTGTAATCTGACGACGTCTCCTATCAGGTAGACGGGTATTTTTTCATCGATAGAAATCTCAAAAGCGAGCTTCTTTTTTTCGACTTTGGCAATCATTATATCATTGATTTCTTTGATCATTTCTCGGGTATGGAATGCCGATTGATGCAATTCCATTTTTCCCGCTTCAATTTTAGAAAAGTCAAGAACATCATTAATTACCGACAAAAGATTCTCGGCGGAAGCGTAAGCTATTTTAACAAGCTTTTGTTCTTTTTCTCCCAAGTCTGAGTCCGAAAGCAGGTCAAGCATACCGAGAACTCCGTTCATTGGAGTACGGATTTCATGGCTTATGTTCGCCAAGAATTGTGACTTGGCCATGTTTGCCGTTTCAGCCGCTTCTTTGGCTTGCAATAGGCGGGCTTCCGCTTCTTTGGATTCTGTTATGTCTAGGGCTACGAAGAGGATTCCTTGTATGCTGAAATCCGGTTTGCGCATAATAGTCGTAGATAAAAGCATCGGGATGAGCTTGTTATCTGCGGTCCTGTAAAAAAGCTCCAGCTTGTTATAATGAGTTTTTGATACCAAGTTGATAAAAGAGTGGAAGGAAAGAGACCTTGATGCTTTGGATTTTTCATTGATTCCATGCGCGATGATTTTTTCTATGTGCACTCCTAGCAAGTTTTCTTCGCGATAGCCAAGCAAGTCTAGCGTTGCCTGATTGACCTGTTCTATTGTTCCGTCTGGATTGGTTACTACTAGGGTATCGCTCATGGAGCGAACTATATTTTCGGTATATTCTTGGGTTGTGATCAAATCGCTTTTGTTGATTGACCGCGCTTGGGTCATCGGGTTGAAAGAATTGCCAAGACGCTCCTCCGCGTTGCCGCTTTCTGCCATCAACCAGGTAGTAAAATCAGCGAACTTCTCCTGTGTGTTGGCGGAGCTTATGATTAAAATTGGCTTGGACAGACGCCTGTAAAAAGCTATGACGGTTATAAAAATACAGAACAGAAGAGTTATGGTTGCTGGGGGCGTCAAGCGTTGCGAGAGTATGACTACGGCGGCGGCGAAAAACCCAAGGATTATGATGAAAAATAAAGGAGAAAACAGGGGAATGCGCGCGGCGATCCTGCTTGACCATATACGGAGAAGCGCCGCGCCCAATTTGTGTCCCCATTGGTTATGGTCGTCTGAGGTCGGTTGCAAATCATTCATTCCTTAGAATCGCGCATTCAGCGAAAAAGCTTTCGTGCGTAACCGATATTAAAAGCTGCGACGTTTGACGGTTCGCCTGATTCAACCGTTTTTTGAATTTAATCATCCCGCTCGCGCGGGAAAGTATAAATATTTGTCTGATTTTCAGCGTATTGTGTACATTAGCGCTTCCCACGAGGTAAAACTAGTGTTTTTGTTAATCTCTTGCGCTAATAGAGTCAATCGTTTTTTAAGTGTGAAAAGTTTTTCAGAAAAATCCATTATCAAGCCAGTTGGCATATTGTAATTATTGTTGAAAAGCGCGGGTTTATCTGAACTAAGAAATAGTCCTACGCGGCGGATTATAACGGATGAGGTCGTGAATTGCGCGCAGATCGCTAGGGTGCGTACAGCGATTGGCATTTGTATGGACGTACGAATATCAATCATGAGATGTTTTCTAGAAAATTGCTCAAAGCTGAAATACAGGAAAGATAGGATTCTTCGATACGTTCGTAGAGAGCGGGCGCGTTTGTCAGATTGCCAGTTCTGGAGATTTGTTCAAGTTCCGCAAAAAGATTTCCCAATGTGATTGCCCCCACGTTCATGCTCCCGGGTTTCATGCTATGAGCCGCCTTGGCAAGGGCTTGAGGGTCTGAATCTTGGATAGCCTGTCTAACATTCTCCATCAGTGACGAAGCGGACGTAAGATAAGCGGTGACCAATCGCGCCCTGACATCCGGCATCCCCGGTTTTTGCAGCGCGGAAAATTCTTCCAGCACACTCCAGTCAATGGGGTTATTTTCGTCTATGGGAGACAGGCTAAAGTTATTCATGCGTATGTCTGCCTTTCCATGTTTAAAAACATGCGCGTCATAATGTTTTTCCGTTTGAGATGTTGCGTTTTTTTAAAACTTCTCGCGCTTCTTTTGCCAATGCGAGCGTGATCTTTCGTTGAGTGATCAGCGAATAATTGTATAGCGCTTTGAAAAAACCGATCAACTCTCCGGTTTCTCGGCTTGTGGTTGTCAGAATATATTCAATTACGTCATCCGGAATCTGAGCCTGGAGATCGCCGGCAATTTTTACAAGAAGCATACGGCGCGAGACATCATCGGAAACATCCGCTTTGGTCACCAACCCCCATAGAAGCCTTGATATCAAATGTTCATCCAGACAAAACGACATCGCACGCGGCGGATGCGCTCCTGCAAGAGCAATCGGCAAATTTGCCGTGTGAAACTCGTTGAAGAGTTGCCATAAGGCCGCTTTGATGTCAGTGTCGTTGGGAANAAGATTAAGATCGTCCACTATCAGCGCGCTTGCGCCGGAAAAAGTAGAGGTTAGGCTTGCCGGCGACATGGCGGCATGGCACGACAGGTATGGCGCGGCAGTTTGATCGCCGGAAAATATTTCTCGAGCAACGGCCTTAAGAAGATGAGTTTTGCCGGATTCAGTTGGGCCATGTAGGTAGAGCAGCTTTTCAGGTTCGTCTGGAAGTGTTATACGGCGCGCGAAATTATACGCGGCCGAATTACCGTCGCATATAACGAAATTTTCGAATGCGCACGGCGTTGTTATGGGAAAATCAAAAATTTGCTGCATTGTCATCACCACATATGATCAAAACGGAATTGTTTGCGACGATGCCGGCGTTGGTCGCCCGAAATGTTGGTAAGCTGCCGGAGTCGCCACGCGTCCCCTTGGCGTGCGGCTAAGAAAACCGTTCTGGATCATGTAGGGCTCGTAAACATCCTCAATTGTATCGCTCTCCTCGCTGATGGCGGCGGCTATGGTATCAAGGCCCACAGGCCCGCCGGAGAATTTGTCAATAATGGTTAGCAGTATCATGCGGTCCATCTGGTCGAACCCCATGTCGTCGATTTCCAAAAGTTCAAGAGTTTCTCGCACAACCTCGCGGGTTATGACACCATCGGCGCGTACCTGGGCGAAATCTCGCACCCTTCTCAATAAACGGTTGGCAATGCGGGGCGTACCTCTGCTGCGCCTCGACAGCTCTTCGGCGCCTTCAGCTTCGATATCCATACCGAGAATATGTGACGAGCGGGTTATAATGGTAGCCAGTTCGTCATAGGTGTAGAATTCAAGACGCGAAATAACCCCAAAACGATCGCGAAGAGGAGATGAGAGGAGTCCGGCTCGAGTTGTGGCTCCGACTAGGGTGAAACGGGGAAGATCCAGTTTGATAGAACGGGCGCTTGGCCCCTGGCCAATAATGATGTCCAGTTGAAAATCCTCCATGGCGGGATAGAGGATCTCTTCCACCACATGTGACAAACGGTGGATTTCATCTATAAATAGAACGTCGTGCGGCTCAAGGTTGGTGAGAATGGCCGCCAGATCTCCCGGGCGCTCAATAACCGGCCCGGATGTGGATTTGATATTAACTCCCATCTCACTCGCCACAATATTGGCAAGGGTTGTTTTACCAAGACCAGGCGGGCCGTAGAGTAGAACATGATCCAGCGCCTCTCCCCGGCCGCGGGCGGCTTCAATAAACAAACGGAGATTGTTTTTCAGCTTTTCTTGGCCAATATAGTCGTTTAATCTCTTTGGCCGTAAAGCGCTGTCGAACTGAGAATCTTCGTCGTGTTTTTCCGGGGTTATGGTGCGAAGCTGCATTGAGTTCTCCATCGAAATATATCGCGGATCCCCGCCTAAAAAATCGAGTCAAGTTGGCGTAATATGCAAACCCACGTTGAAATATCCGAAGTCATTATGCCGGGCAGGCGTCCATTGCTCGTTCGTACCCTAGATTAAAAGCTTTACGATTAATATCGATAAACGCCTCAGGCACGCTTGAAAGAACCGCTTTTTCTGCGTTTTCGCGCGACACTACTCCGGTTATAGCCACCATGGCTCCGAGAGCAACCATATTAGCGGTGATAACGCGGCCAACATCGGATTTGGCTATATTAATAATGGGAAGCGCTATGGTTCGGAAATCGCTTGCGGGCGGGGAACTCACCAAGTCAGAGTCAATTAGTATTGTTCCGCCAGCTTTGATATCGGGGAAATATTTGTCGCACGCCTGCTGTGTCATTGCGAGAAGTACGTCGCACTTGGTGACCTTTGGATAATCAATTGCGTCCTCGGAGATGATTACTTCTGATTTTGCCGCGCCGCCTCGGGCTTCCGGACCATAACTCTGGGACTGCACAGCCTGTTTTCCCTCATAGATTGAAGCCGCTTTTGCCATAATGATTCCAGCGGTTATCAAACCTTGCCCGCCCGCTCCTGAAAATCTGAGTTCATATCTGGACATCTATTTGCGCTCCTATGCAACAATGAAAGGATTGTTTTAATTCGTAGATTGCCGCGCCCGTTTTATAATTTTTCCGTATTCATCGCAATACTCAGGTCTTTCTTCCTGATGAAAAACTCCGGTTATTATTTTACCGTTTAGCTGCTCGGGAGTCATTTTTTCCGCGGCTTTTAGCGGGATGGTCAGCTCCTTGTGTCTGTTCATCATTTCCACGGCAGACTTGAATTTGTTGCGGCGTCCGTATGTGGTCGGACAATCATCAAGAATTTCCACAACAGAAAAACCTTTGTGTCGTATTGCGTTGGCGATTAGCTTGTCGAGCTGTGCGGCGTGAAACGCTGTTCCTCGCGCGACGAATGTCGCTCCGGCTCCGATTGCCAGCTTTACGGTGTCGAAGTTGGGGTCGGGGTTTCCGTAGGGGGTGGTGGAAGCTCTTTGGCCGGTGGGAGTAGTGGGGGAAAATTGCCCCCCGGTCATGCCGTAAATGTAGTTGTTCATTATGATGAGCGTCATATCAATATTGCGGCGGCAGGCGTGAATGAAATGATTGCCGCCGATTGCGGTCACATCTCCGTCGCCGCAAACTAGAATAACGGTCATTTCAGGTTTTGCCAGCTTTAAACCAGTCGCGAAAGCCGGGGCTCGACCGTGGGCCGTGTGAAGAGTGCAGCAATCCATGTAACCGGGCAGCCGGGAAGCGCACCCGATGCCGGATACTATGGCCGTTTCATTTTTGTCAAGGCTCAATAAATCCATTGCGCGGATAAGCCCTTTCATAACAATGCCATGACCGCATCCGGGACACCAAATGTGGGGAAGCTTTCCGGGCCGGAGATATTTTTCGTAATCGAATGCCATGGTTATTTAACTCCCTTGATCTTTCCCAGTATCTGGTCAGGCGTGATCGGTTCGCCGTCAACTCTGAAAATACCGTGAACCGGGACGCTTTTTCCGACGCAGCGTTTAACTTCAAGAATAAGCATGCCGAGATTCATTTCCGGCGTAATTATGGCCTTGATCTTTGACGAGAGTAATTCAATCTGTTTATCCGGGAACGGCCACATGGTTTTAATGCGGAACATACCAGCCTTAATTCCCTGCTCGCGAGCGACGTTGATGGCGTATCGAGCTGAGCGGGAAGTTGAACCAAATGCGACTACGGCTATGTCGGCGTCCTCCAGGCGGTATTCCTCAAAAGAAATTATGTCATCGAGGTTAGTGTTTACCTTGCGAATCTGACGCTCTTCCTCCGCCTGAACAATTTCGGCTTTAGTGGTGGGGAACCCGTCTTGCATTTTGTTTAATCCGGTCACATGGAAACGATAACCTGATCCAAAAGACGCCAGCGGCGGAACATCCCCAAAAGTGGTATCGTATGGCTTGTAGCGGTCAGGTGGGAGGGAAGGAGGCGTGCGATTTATTATCTCCAGGTATCCCGGTTTAGGTATCACAATGCGTTCGCGCATATGAGCCACAATTTCATCCGGCATAACCGTGACTGGAGTGCGGTATTTTTCCGATAGATTGAAAGCTCTTACGGTCTCTTCAAATAACTCCTGTACGGAGGCTGGCGTCAGGCAAATGGCGGGATGGTCGCCATGAGTGCCCCATTTGGCGCACATGATATCCGATTGACTGGGGCCTGTGGGCATACCAGTGGATGGGCCGCCGCGCATGACGTTAATGATAACGCAGGGGATTTCGGCAATGCAG
>JGI994J12354_10003044_pt1 | contig 15926 bp, 9 predicted proteins | sample IntmicLarv3ML3BL_FD_12354 | JGI IMG/M metagenome (IMG submission 12354) | reverse complement strand
TCGGTTGCGAGCCATGCTGCTGAACAGGGGCTCGCGGCTTCTGTATAAGCGCAAAACCTCACAATATGCTTCCATGGCCAAATTTTCTTTTTCGTTCTGTTCGTGCAGCAATCCCGTTGCATACGCCGAAAGTTTGGCATTTGAAAGCCCTTGCGCCGCAGACATAAAATCCGTCGCCGCATCCGAACGGGCATATAGGATATTCAGTATTTTCTGACACTCGTGCCCATTAAGCCTGTTCTCAAAAAACCAGCTTGGCAGATCTGCTTCCGTGCACTTTCCGTCTGCAAGAAAGCACTCTAACACCGCCGAATATAATGCGCGCTCAACCGCAAAGCCCGCACCAGAAAAGCTTTGGGTGAAGTGATCGGCTAACGCAAGCACTTTTGCCTCGTTTTTCTCGCAATGCATACCCACCAGCCGCAGACACGCATATTCAAATTGCTCCCTGTCAGTACACAAACCGCTTTGCGCAAATTTGTCGTAAACCAACACCGCTTCTTTGTCATACAACTCCCGCAGCATATCCTCATCGCGCCTGCCGCCTGAGGCCGCACGCCAAACATATCCGCGCAGCATCTCAAAGGATCTTCGGCTGGCCTGCACATACGAATTTCGGACAGATAACTCCATCGCATCGCTTGACAGCCCACGCTCCGTTTCCAGTGAGGAAAGTGTCTTTGCCAGCTCTGCCGAGGCATCAACCATTTTGATTGCCGCAAGCTTTTGCAAGACCGCCAGCAATTCTTCAATCGAATTTTTCTCTTGCGCAACAAGGTAAAGCCTCAGCAACGATTCAATCGAATGCGCGTCACAGGGGATGTTTCCTTTTAGCTGATCTCCAAAAAAGCCGCAGCTCAGTTCGGCGCAATCTGAATAGCCATATGGCATGACGCGCCCATCGGCTTCCGCTTCGCCGTACAGCGCCAATGCCCGCGCAACATCGCGTGCGCCACCTTCGCCAAATTCACACATCTGCGCCAGCATTCCACAGGATTTTTTGTGCCCGCGCGGCGCCAGTTGTGAAAAACAACCACGGGCAAGGCCGTGGTTGCGTGTAACCCCTGCGCCATAGTAATAGCACAGCCCGCGCCGGTACAATGCGCTTTGCAGCCCATGTTCCTCGGTGAGATCTTTATACAGAAACATCGCGGTTTTGGCGTCCTTCTCGATGCCAATGCCAAGTTCCAGACAATATGCGTAATTGTATTTTGCGGCGACCGATCTTTCTGCCAAAAGCCGATAACGCTGCGCGGCTTCTTGACGGCATTTTGGCGATTTTGCACCCGCAATCAGCGCGTTGGCCTCCAGGATTCCCGCCACGGCTGAATCGGTTTCTTCATAGGCTGCTTTGGCATTTTTGCGCGCAAGCGTATAGTCTTGCGGACACAGCAGCCCGAAATATGCTCGAAACCCATTCGCAAGGCTTAGATTGTTTACGTCATATTCCGGTTTCAACTGTTCAATCTCTAAGACTTCTTCTTCTGACAAGCTAATAAGTGTTTTTTCCATTTTTTCAGCCTCCCAGCCGCTTTTGTCGAGATGTTCGCGTAAAATCCGGGTAATTCTATGTGTCGCTCAATGACAGCATATCGGAGGTTGTTAGGATACAGCTCGGCCGTCCCGTCTGCCGATTCGGCTTTTAAATGTTCGTCCGTAACCTCAAGGCGGCTCAAATCCCGGCCTACGAAGGCGTGCCAAACACGAGCGGTTTTGAATCGGTTCTCTTCCTGTGCGAATCGGATTTCCCATTTTTGCAGCATGCCGTCGGCTTCACAATATGTATACAACCACTGCCCCCAAAGGCCGCACTGCCGCCACCAAGACACTGTCGCTTCGGCGAAATTTATAGAGCCAACTTCGCCTCCGGCCGCAAAATGATGCCAAATAAATTTGCCGCCGCTATGATGCACTTGATAAAACGGCGTAGCCTCAAACAAATCCAGGCTTGGCTCAAGCGTGCCTTGCATGGTGCTTTTAGGCTCGCAGATCGTTTTCTCAATTGCTTCCAATTGCGTTGGCGGCAATTGAGATAATTTCTCTATGCAATGCCCGCCATCCTCTGGGGTCAGCCTGATTCTTGCAAACCCCTTGATGGTGTCGCCTTCCGAACCAATATAGCAAAACGCCTGGGTGATCCGCGCCGCTGCAATCCGGGCATAGTTTTGTATATAGTTCGTATAGTATTGCATCGCGCCGGCAACATAGTTTTGCAGCGCGACAAGTTCGGCGCGCGCTTTGGCCAAAATGTTTTCCGTATACGCCTGTTTCGACGTGATATACGTTTCGATAGGCAAGCCATCCGCATACGCAGGCTCAATGTTTTGGATCAACGCCCACTCTTCGTTGATATCTGCTTTGATATGCTCGGCCACCGTTGTCATCAACGCGGAAAAGCGGTTGATTTGCTCGGAAATATTATTAAATTCGGCCCAAGAGGCTTCGGCGGCAGATAACGGCAAATCGAACTCTGTGCCAAAGTTGCGGATAATCATAGCGTATTCCAGCCCGGCCAAATGGCGGTGAAGTTTTTCAGTGAATGCGCTTTGCATCAGCGAAACATCGTAACAGCAAAGCGAAACAAGCCCCAGCACCCCCATGGCGAAGGACTTGATCGCATATTTGTTAAACTGTTTTACATAGTACGCATAGCCGTTTTTCTCCAGAAAGTCTATCACGACCCAATATGTGTTTGCATTGATAGTTTTGTTTTGCACATATTTGTCTTTCAGAAGCCGTGATAGACTTTCCATGTTATGCGCCATACCTTCAAAATGCACGCTTTGCAAGCCTTTACTTTTACGGTGCGCAATATTAACAAACATCACAACCGTCCTCCATTATCTCAAAGCGCCTTTTTGGATCGGCGTATCACCAACGAAATACCCGTTTTCATATTCAAATATCGCGGGTGCCCCAAGCTGAAGCCGCGTGAAATCCATGCTGCCTTCTGCGTTGAACAAATGCGCCAGCCCCGAATCTTGGAATCCGGATGCCCGCCCATTCTCAATCTTCAACTTCCGCAGCGAAGGGATAACAAAGCACTGCGGTGTGTTTACAAGGGGAGGGACGACCGCCCAGAAGAAGGCATCCTCAATCCCATTCCGAATTGAAAATTTGATCTCATGCCCTAAAATGTCAGCCACACAGGCTTTAAGCTGGTACTTGCTCTCGAAATCTCGGTAGCTCATCGCCCCCGAGCCGGATGTCACCATGTTAAAATCCTGCTGCATTTGGTTGATAAAGCCGCGCTTCTCGGCTTCTGCGTCAAACACCGGCAGCGTTGCGGCTTCTATAACCGGGCTTTCCTCGAATGCTGCCCGGTTGTGCATGCCCCGGTTTTCACGCTGAACCGCCGCGAGGGCTTCTTTAACTTCGGCAAACTCCCCGGCAAGACGCCTAATCTGCATACGCATTTCCTCGGAAGCATTGGCGCTGAGATTATTCCTGTAATGGCTATCCGGCACCATGCTTCTAAGTGGTTGCTCATGTGACGAAATGGACGCAGCAAGTTCGTCGAATCTTTGGATGGTTTTCTCCCAGTCGCTATCCGCGATTGCCTTCTGCTCCTTCAAGCTCTTTCTCACTTGAAGGTATAAAACCACCGAAACCCCAACGGACAGCAAAAGCGATATTATGGGCAAGATAAATGTCCAAGGGTTTTCACCGCCGGCTGCCGGTTCGTTCGCGTCCGGTACCGTTTGCGGCACATTCTCCGTCTGCGGCATCCAGGCAAAAGACAGCCCTTGTTCTTCAAGCTGTGCAAACAACTGCGCAGCCTCATCTGCAATCACATCTTTGTTGGCAAGCTCCTCGCGTTCTGCAAAAGCGGTCCAATGATTGTAGACTGTTTCGGCCGCATCACCAAAATCATCCACAAAGCCGGTGTTCTCACGAATGTCATTGGCCCACTTGCTTAAGCGAACCCACTGTGCAAACAGAAGCTGCTGTGCAGTGGCACTGTCCGGAGCAGACAGTGTTTCTTTGGACTGTGATATATCCAGCCAAGCCGAATCTCTGGCAATGTCCGCTTGGATCTCATTCAGCGATTTTGAGTCAACGTCTTGCCGTATGATAGTAACCCACGATGTCGTCGCTGATGAAGCATAGGCCGATGTGTGCCCTGTAAGCATTACGCAAAGGGCACACACAATTACGAAAACGATTTGCTGCCAAGCATTACTTTTTCGAGCTGTTTTTTTCATAAAAACCTCCACTCGCTAAAATAGTCAAGGGTATTTACCCATTCGCTATTCCCGGATTTATTATTACAAAGTTTCGCACAGCTTGTTTGTCACAAACTTTAACACCGCATAACCATTAAACGAGCGAACCGCAATCGGCAGCACATTCTCCAGCCCTTTGTTCACCGGCTCACGCAAAAACGGAATCGAAAGCTCGGCAACATCCGCAATGTCGGCCTTTTCTTTGTCGTTCAGTGCGCGGGTTTCCTTCGGCGCGATGATGCCGGGGAAGACCCTGTCAAAATCCACGGGCGAAAACTTCGCGAAGGATTCAAGGAATCCGGAAACAATGCCTGCCAAGTTTTCATCGTCAAATGAAGGGTTGACCGCCTTTGTCAGATAGTCATATGCCTCGATATCAGATTTTTCACTAAACTCGTCATTGGAAACCAGCGGAGCGGCGCTCTGCGCGCGAACGGCGCTCAGCCCATCCAGAAGCTTCCGTCTAAATTCCTCATGGCTTTCCATGCCGAACTCGTAGATGATTGCATCGATATCCACCACATCAAAGGACGATTTTTTGACATCGATATTATCGCTGTCAGGTCTGACATATAAAAGGCCATGTGCCGCTTCGCGTTTCGGCTTTAAGCTTTTGTTGAGATTGACCGTCAGCTTGGCCGTTTCGTCAAAATCCTTCAGGCCGATAAGCGCGTCCTTTATATACAACGCGAAAAGATTGTTGATCTTCGCATCCGTATCGCGGCCTTCCACGCCATCGCCGTCAAGACATACCCAGTCAAACATTCGGGAGCCGTTGCCTGCCAAGAACACGTCAACTACATACCCAGTCGATTTTTCATAATGCAGCGTATACTTCCCGTCCTCTATCAGCTTTCTGAGCATAAGGCCTGTGAAATGCAGCATTGACAGCGCAACCATCTTCACTTTTGATAGCCACTTCTTATCATTGCTATTGTCACCTAGGTTGATTCGCTCCAGGAAATGGCGCAGGTTTTTATTGCCTTCCGCCCTTTCTTTGATGATTTCTACGATGTTGGCAATAAACGTATCCATCATGAGCTTAAACTTGCGCCTATCCTGCATTGCCACGTGGCTGTCGCCCATCAAGCCCAGCATTTTTGTATTGGCACTGAAGAGCGTTTTGTAACGATAGCTGCCCTTCGGATCATTCATGATTGCCCTGCTGTAATCGTCGTCAAGCTGCTTGAATAGCGCACGGAAGAAGCTAATCGTCCCGTCGCCCGCTGTAAACGCGTATTGTGCCGCAAACGGCAGCGACAAATGCGAAACAAGGTTGTAATTGTTGATGCGCGCCGTATCGCCTTGCAACACCGCAATGTCCGTCGAGCCGCCGCCGATATCAATACACACAAGCCCGCGGCCGTATGCATTGTTGCCCGAGGCGTAAATGATGTCCTTGTCATACACGCAAGTTAAGCCGGAACACAAGCTTTCCGAAGCCAGCTTTTGATGCGTAATGCGCAAGCCCGTGATGCCGGAAGTTTCATTTCCGATGGGGCCAAGTTCACTGCAAATATTTTCCCAGAATCGTTCATACTGACCCACCAGATAGTTGGTCAAACTCGTTGTATATGACGCGCGAATCTCGACCCATTTCGCCCGGCACTTTTTCACGGCATTAACACAGCATACCAGCGCAAACTGCTTGAGGAAGTTCTCCCTCGCTTGCACCGTGGTGGCATCAGAGTCCCACTTCATGCCATAGCGCAGCGTTTCTGTATTCTTCATTATGCTCTTATCGTAATTCGCGATCTCGGAACCGCCCATCCGATAGATATTGGAGGTCACAAACGGGCCCGAACCCAAATCCCGTCCGCCTTCCGCCCGCGCATACAAGGCAAGCGTGGATGTGAACGACGAGAACGAATCCAGATTGTTGGAGTCATAAATCCAGCGCCGCTGGGACACCAACACCTCGGTAATTTCTCTCGCCATATCCGCAGCATTCAGATTGCGCGGTATGGTTAAGAAATTCGATTCAATGGACAGCATGCTTAACGGTGTCGGGGTGCTTGTGGGGTCAATCGCAACCGAATCGCTGGATGCACTGCCGGCGTAACCACTTGCGAAGTAGGCGGTTGAGTTTGTTGTACCGAAATCCACACCGACCAATGCCGTTTTGTATTGGGCACCGCTCATTAACGATGCATCGCTGATATACGAATCTACGTCTTCTGTCAATGTGCCGTCTGCCATCACATCGGTTGAAACCGCGCGTGTGAAAATGCACCCGCCGTAAGATGCGTTGTTCTCGCCGTCCAGCTTGAACCGCAGCATACGCGGATAAGTCTTCGTTGTGTACGATGTAAAAGAAATATCCACTGAGTTTTCTTCATTGTTGGCAACATAATGGATATCATTCACTTTGTTTTTCAAGCCATAACGGCCTAAACGTGTCGGCTGCAAAAATTCAGGCAGCGATACATTTTCCGTCGAAGCATAACCCTCGCCCAGATTTACAACGTTGACATAATACTCATTCCAGCATTCAATTTCAACGTCCGGCCATACCGTAACCGACGGAATGATGTTGATTGCGCCGCTGTCGCGTACACAAACGCTGTTCAGCACCGCGTCATCTTTTGCATAATAAAACCGCTTAACAAACGGTATGGCGGTAGATGTGTCTTTGCAGTACACATCATAAACATCAACTTGCTTCCCATTCAGCAGACCCGCCCATGTGTAGGTTTCTACATAATCCAAACCATACCAAAGGGTGGTCTTGAAGGCCGCATCGTTGATATTTCTGCTTGGCACATTTGCGTGGTACATTTTTTCGCAAGCGGGTTCTATAAAGGGCAAAATGCTGCCCTTGTTATTTGGCACAAAGCTGCCGTCCTGCTCCATATACACCACGCCCAAATCGCCCGCTCTGCCGCCGTGATTTTTGATGCGCTTGACCATATCGCCCAGATCTGCGTCATACAAAATCAATGTTCTTTCAAACAAATTGTCCTCAATGCAGCCGTAGAAAAACCGCGTTGTCGAATTCATGTCCGCAACAAAGTCCGGAATAGAGTAGAATCTTTCAATATCAATGACCTCAGGTGTCCTGACATGAGGAATCAACCCCGCCAGACGATTAATTTCGTCCGCGATCATGCCGTCGATGATGCCAACATCGCGCCCCGGTGTAATGGTGCCGCCGTTTGGCGTAATCAGTGTGCGCACTTTCCTCAAATATTGGATAAGCAAAACGATCTCATGCTCAAACAAATAGCCGTTGCCTACACCGCGCATACCTCGCTTAAGCACATCATTGCCGGGCACGATAAAGGATTCGTAAATGTTGTCGATAACGTCCGCCGCTTGGGCCTCGCCGATAATCTCAAACAAAGTATCACAACTGGTTATTGCCACGCCCGTGCCATTCATAAGGATAGAACGCGCCATATATCCCGTTCCGGCACTAAAGCTGCACAGCGGAGAGTCGTTGCTTGCGTTGATATTAAACATATTAACCGGCGGCGTGTTGCTGTACTGCACATTGATATTTCGCAGGTTTTGCAAAGCCACAATGTACAGCAGCTCAAACCACTTTTTCGCAATTGGGCCGCCATAGGCATTTTGGTTCTGCTTTCCGTCGTAATCCTCAAAGAAAGGCGCAACATATGCGTTGACTGTAAAATTGAAAGCCATCATCGCCGGATCGTCGCTTGCGGCGCTTCGTACTTTGAAACGGTTACTTTCCCAAGCGGCCGGGTTAACGTTTGCTTGCGACAATGCCGTTTCCAGCACAAGCAAATGATTGGAAATATAAGTTCTTAGCTGCATCGGTGTTGCTGTGTCGAAACTAACAGCCAGCTTTGTTAAGTATTGCCAAACACAATAGTTTTCAAACGTGGTCAGCGCTGTCAAATCGCCGATGCTGTTGTTCAGCAAATAGCTGTGCGTTTCCGCGTCCTCTACGGGTGCGATTACGCAATAATTAACCCATTTAGCGACCACCCTTGAGGATTTGTCAACAAATTTGTCGCCTGCCAGCCGGAGGCCCAGTTTCTTCAAATCATTGAGCGCAAGCGCCGTAAACAACACGCGCCATTCTTTTTCAGGTACGCTTTTCTTGACAGAGAAGTTGAATGCTTCAACGCCATCGCCTACAGAATTAACGCCAAGGTCAAACGCACCTGTCGCAAAACGGCTGTTATACCCAAACTGGTATGATGCGTAACCCGGATCCCAGCCGGAAACGGAAAGCTGGGGGCCAAGTAATGTCTGCAATTCTATGATGAAAGCATCAAGCATGTTTTTTAGTGTGATGTTGACGGTACGCATGCTGTCCGCATTACTTACCTTAAACTGAATCAGCCAGTCAAGCACACACTTTTGTTCTTCTTCCGTCAACGTGTTAAGCGCCAGCCGGATGCCCTTTGCCTCCAGGATTGCATCAAAATCCTCGACAGGGAAAAACAATGTTTTGGGCGTTGTTGCGCCGATAACGCACTGCTCCTTCTGTGTCATCAGCAAATCTGCAACCGCATAATCCAGTATGATGACATAGCAGGACTTTTTCCACGTCATATTGCCGAATTGCTCGGCCGAATCCTGCGGAAGCACGATGTCGCTTGCGCAGGTCTGCAAAAAAGTGCTTGTCGCCGGCGGGTTATCCAACGGTATTTTTTCAAAATTTATATTAAACGCCCGCAGCTCGTTTAATGCAAGCATTGCGACCAGCTTGCGCCACTGCCCGATAAAGCTTTGGCTCAGTTCGGGCCATGCGCTTGAAAGTGTTATAACATTGTAAAAATCAATCGGCCGACGGAATACAGATGGTGTCGAAGCCGGTGGCTTACCATCGTCCACAACAGAGATATCCCGAAGGCTTACCAATAAATTCATGCCATTATCCGGCGCGCCAAATGAATTTTTTCCGTTCACATATGTGTTGTCAAACGAAAGCGTTGCGTTATCTATTCCCGGTGTCAAAGAAATTGCCATTTTGTATCCCTCCTACTGAATATATTTTCCCATTTGCTTATATACGCCGCGAACAAGCTCGCCGATCGCCGCATGAACATCTTTGTCTGCATGGATCTCGCGAGGCACATTTTGGTATATATCTGCGATAATGTCGCCGTATTTGAAGTTGCCGCCCACGACCATCTGCTGGCCGATATTATCCGTGTAGGGGGTCGTATGCCATGCATTTTGCGCCCTATGGTTCAATACATTGCCCATAAGCAAATGGTTGAACAGCAATTGGCCGCTATTTCCGTCCGGGCTGAAAACGGTTAGCAGCCGGTTAAACCATTGCGCGTGTTCGTGAAAATATTCATTTAGCTCAAGCAAACGCTTGAATGCTTCTTCGGCAAAACCGCCGCTTGAGTCGTTCCAGCCGTTGTTAATGAGGCTGCCTTTTGAAAATGGTTTCCGATTGATGGGGTCAAAGGTTTTTGCATCCCGGAATTCTTTGAGCCGAATCTGCCCGCCGCTGTTTTGCATAAAGTGGCTTAAAACGGACGGAATATAAATATAGCTCATCAGCAGGAAACGGTTGAGAAGCGTTTTAAGATTGTCGCTGTTTGGCAAATCATTCCACTCGATATCGTAAAAATCATCGCGGGCGACACCGGTGCCAACCCAGCGCGGAACACGCGGCGTCCCGTCAGGAAGCGAGAGCGCCGCATCCTCCATCTCAAAGAACTCCTTAACGCCCAATGCGCCGAAAAGCTCCAGCATATGCGGCCAGTTGTCCTGCGCCTCGCCCTTGTCTGCATAAAAGTTGCGGATGATTTTCACATTGTTGTCGCTCGGCGCGCCAAGCACGTAAATGCGGTCGAAGGCATCTGCCGAATTGTTATCGCCATAAAAAGACAATGCGTTTTTCGCTGCCTTCAGGAAATCACCGAATTGAATGCTGTTCTCGCCAATCGGGTTGTTTTGCTCATCCACCTGCAAAAACGTGAAATACGGCAGGAAAAACTCGCCCGAAATGAAAACCTCGTTGCCGCCCGTACCTTTCAGCCCTTGCACATGCGTCCGTATTTTCCGTGCCACAGCCGGGAAGCCGGAAGCGCCTGTTCCACCAAAGGCAGAGCCGATAATCATAACCTTTACATTGCCGGTCTGCAGGTTCAACGCGATATCTGTCAGAACGTCGCCGAACTCTTCTGACTGGTCAAGCCAGCGCGCAAACGTGTGCGCCCCGATGGAGGGATGCGCGAAGAAGCCTTCGTTCATGTCTTTTTCGGCATATTCCTCTTCGCTGTAGATGGCTTTAATAAAGTTCATAGCGTCTGCGTTGCCTTCGAAGGTAACATAGTCATTCAAGTGGTACGGGTTGTCGCCGTTTTGCCCCGGCGCACCTGTTACAGGGGATACCGCCCACTCGGGATTCGCGCCATTTCGCCCGGTTAAGACCTTTGCGATGTCTGTCCTGAACAAGGGGTTTCCTGCCGCTGCAAAATTTTTGCGGCATTTGCTATATGTATCCAAAATCTTCTTCAAACTCTTACAGTTCCCGTTGTCTTTGTCCGGGTCAATAATAAGCAGCTTAATCTCATTCACATCAAGATGGCCGCAATCGCACAAGTGCGTAAGCGCACGCATTACGCGCTCACCGGTGCCGCCAATCGCGATCAAGTAATTCGTAGCCATAAACTTTCCCTCCATGTACTGACAAATTTGTAAATCAAACACATATGCAGGCATCGCCTCGTGAAACGGTTTGCCACAGGTTATTAATACTTAATCAACCCCGCCAGCGGCTTGATAATGAGAACGCAAAGAAACACAATCAATATAGCCAGCGGAATAACTGACAAATGGATGCAATGATGTTTGAATAAAAAATCGCCGGATGTTACAACGTTCACAAGGCTCAGTGCAAGCGCACCCATAACCGCGACAAACGCGCTTGTGATTGTTGCTCCAATCGTAACCCAGACAAATTTTTTTATGCGCTTCGGCCAGTCCGCGATGCCGCGGCGGCACCAGAACAGAAACGGAAATACAGCCCAAAACGAAGCAAACGCCACAACAAAATACAAAATTTGGTTAAGCTTCGCCCAATCCTTGAAAATTGCTTCCCGCAAAAAATGCTGTGCCACCGAATCACCCGCGCGGGTACCCATCAGCGCGCCTATTCCCATTAACAATATAAAAAGTGCCGCAAAAACCATTGCTTGTCTTAATTTACGCATCCCAACATTCCTCCATTAATAATTTATATTGTGCAGCATAATGCGCTTCAAATTTTATTCGTACAGCATGTATATAAGCAGATCCGCAATCAAATCATTGTCCTTAGCGCGATTATTGGTTGTCTGCAACAAGCGCTCAATTCCGCCGCTCACCGACATAATCGTTGTTGCGCCAAAAGCGTCCATATTGTCTGCATCAATCGTCGTGTAGGCGCCATCGTAAATATAGCCCTGAATCCACCCGGGTGCCTGCATTGCCATATTGTTTTTCAGCTTCATCGAAATGCGGCATCTGTACCCGCTGTCGTTTGGCGCGTTTGCAAGCATGGCTACCAAATCAAGCTTAAGTGTGACCCGTATCATTTCTTCGTTTGGAGCATATAAAATACGAGCCGAATCGGAAGCGTTTTGATTCAATCTGTCGGCATTCAGCCCGCCGTTGCGCCACGCATATTTTCCGTCATCATCAAAGTCGGAAAACTTCAGTTCCACCTCAATATCCAATGCCTCGGCCGAGCTTATGCTCCAGCCTGCTGCGCCGCGGTATGGGATCATGAAGTCAATTTCCGCCAGTTGATTTTCGGCGCTTGATTTAACCACTTGAAAACAAAGCGTATCTGTGTATTCCAGCAATTGGATTGTCGTCGCATCAAGCCCTTGCCGGTTCTCTCTTGAAAGCCGGCGCAAAAGGCTACTGCTCATCGGCATCCCGTCATACGGGGTTGATACATTGTCTGCTGTAAAAGCATTTTCGCCAACAAAATTCACAATCGGATCGCCCGTTTTGCGCCCGCTGAGGAGCAAAGCGTTGTGGCTGATGTTTTGTGCTGTCAGTGCTGCCTGCAATGCTGTGGTGTACCGCTCAATGTCGTTAGAGGGGCCAATCGCCAACACATACAGCGGCCGCTCGCCGTTTTGGTATACGTGTGCCGTGTGGCCTGTGTATACATAGCCGTTGAACATGCTCTTCAATGCGATGATGGATACGGCATTGTCCGAATCGTCTGCGACATATGCCGAGAGCCAGTCCATCGTTTTATCGGCCTCGAAGTCCGTATCCACAAAATCCGTAAAAATTACGGATACATTGTTTTGGTTCAACTGCCCCAGCGTTTGGTATAGATATCCGCCGGATTCGTTTCGGTACACTGCGTCGTAAATGCCGTCAGGATTTGAGTCAAGGATACTTTCATAGTATTCTTTGAACAAGTTCATGCGGCGGCCTTCCTGCGTAAAATACCAGCGGACAGAATAAAATTCAGGTCTGGCCAGCGCGAATTGCTCAAAGGTTGCCTGCGAAATATTATACGGCTGCAGCGTGTTATCCGCGTCGTGATTTTTTACGTCAAAGCGGTAATAAGACTTCCCGCCCGACCATTCGTTTGCCGAGCGCGATGCAGCGGAAAGCACCTGTGGATAGACACTGCCCTCGGCCGACACAAACCCTGCCATATAGGAGGTCGCTTGAACAAAAAAATCAAAATCGTTTTGCAAAGACAGTTCTTGATTTTCGGTGCCGAACATTTCCTTTCGTTCTTGGTGGAAGCCGGAATCGTCCGGGAAATGATACTCGGTTGAGCAAGCGGTTATCCCCAGAAGGACAATCACCACGCCGCACAACATCAAACAACGCTTCAACACAAACCATGTTCGCATCTGCAATACACTCCTCTTGATACCCCGTTATGGGTTTACTTATCAGCAAAACCGCCGCGGCCGCCGTTGAACGTACACCGGCAATCGCCTCGGCGTCTTCCTTATTACATATTGCTATCATTCGCTTTGTTCTGCGAAATATTGCTCTATCCCGTTGGCCATGCCTATCGAAAGTTTCAACTGATACGCTTCCGTTTGCATGAGTCTGTCCTCATCCGGGTTTGTCATCAATCCCATTTCCACAATCGTTACCGGAATTGACGACCAGTTGATGCCGCTCATATTATCAACTTCCAAAATTCCGCGATTTTGCGCTCCTGTTTCCGCCAGCATTGCTGCCAATATGTGGTCTGACAGGGCGCGGCTCTGTGTATATAGATCCGCAACAAATGGATTTTGCGCCGTTGGGCAGAGAAGCAAAATCCCGTTGACACCGCTATTCGCAGAACCGTCTGCGTGAATGCGCACCAAAATATCTGCACCTGCCTCTGCGGCGCCAACTGCCCGCTCCTTGTTGCTGATATCTACTTCGTGTGTTTCGCGTATCATAAAGACATTGTATCCCCGCGCCAGTAGTTCATCACGCAATTTTAACGAAACGGCAAGCGTAAGCTTATACTCGGGTACTGTTGTCGCAACCCCTTGCGTCCCGGAGGATACCTTGGGCTTGCTTTGCGATGCGCCGGGGCCGATAGGCTCATGCTCACTGTTGCCGCGCGCTTGATGGCCCGGGTCAATCGCAATCATAAAATCGCGAGAGGGCGCCGCATCCTCGGCGGTTTCTGTTTGCAATGGGGCGGGGGATGCCTCCATCGGTGCCGGGGTTGCTGTTGGTGCGTTACTTTCAGGCGAAGCGGTGTATTCGCTTGCCGGTGCATTAGGCAAAATTTGCATAGCTGTTGGCGTAATGTCCGCCGCCGCGGTTGGCACATCCGCGTTTCTTGATTCTCCGCAGGCGGTCATCGTGATCGCTGCAGCAACAATGACCATTGCCATCATCCGCTTTGTCATCTGTTTACCTCGCCTCATATATGTGAATGATATCAATGTTTTCCAATTCCAGCTCGGACAGCACCGGCTCTGTACCAGGCAACAATTTCGGTAAGCTTGCATACCACGGCTTGGTATTAAAATACGCCTGCAAGATTTCATCATTAAACTGCCGGCCGTACCGTGCAAAAATCTCGTTGCGGGCGATTCGCAGTTCTTCTTTTGTCAGCTCGCGCAAATCGTCATCGGTCAGCATATGCGTGCTGCTGTGCGGCAAGAGATAATCGGCGTTGTGTGCCGGTGGCGCATCCGTGGCGGCGGCAACCGGCACCAGTGCCATTGATACCTCTGTAATGCCGACCGAATCATCCACCCCTGCATAGACGCTGAGAACGGTCAGCCTGACTGTTTCCGCCATATGCGGGTTTATAAACAGCAGCGTTTCACCTGTGCCCACGAGCATATGTGAAACGCTCAGAAGCGCGGAATCCCAAAAGAACAGCACTTCGCTGCTGCCATCATCAAACTCCACAAGCAATTCTTTTACGCGGCCGTTCCGAATCAGTTCATAATGCGAGTTCCAGCATCCGTTCTTCAAGGTAAGGCCATGCAGTGTCATTTGCCTACCAAGCAAAATGGTAACGCTTGCCTTCGCGTCTTGGATGGTTGTCGGCGCCACCCATGCCGTGTCGTTTTTGCCATCGGTGATGCCGGATGCGGGGTATCCGGGCAACTCGCTTGATGCGAAAACCCGTAATGAACCCGCCGCCGCTTCATCGGGAACCTCATCAAATCGCGATGCCGTTTCGAGATTTGATGGTTCTTCGGTTGGCAACGCGGCGGCCTCGGGCTTTGCGCTTATCTTGCCGTTGGGCTTGGCCGTATCGTGCATTGACGAAGAAAACGCGCCCGTGCGGGCAAGATAGTTATACATCCAAACACCGCCCGCGCCTAACAACACCGCCAAAAGCACCATCGCCGAAACAAGAAGAAACGACTTTTTGTTCGGTCTTGCCGCGTATATTTGCGGCGTTTGTGCAGCTATGGCGGCCTCCGGTTGTTTGTCAGGTGCATCAACGTCTTTCAATTTCACGCCGCAATTCATGCAAAATTGGCTTTCGGGTTCGTGGCTTGCACTTCCGCAGTTCATACAAATTCGCATGTTGCAACCTCCTGCTTTTACCTCTATCTCGATTGCGGCAAAAATGTAGACTTTTTTCGTCATGACACTTGCATCCATTGCAAAAACGGACATAGCAGATAGCTGTCATTGCACCAATGTTTGATAATTATTCATATTTTGAACTTTTTCATTCATTATATCAGAGCACCTAAATATAAGCAAGAACTATGACGAAAAAAGTCGAAGTTATTATTAAGCGGCGTTGTGGGGTAGGAGTTGAACAAAATGGCTAGCGTTTCTGACTACTACAGATTATACGAGTTGGATTACGCAATTACTCTGAACGATGATTATAACATCCTAGACAAGCATCTTGACCTCCCTTGCGTCAAACGCATTACATTGGCACAAAAATTTGCCCCTGAATTAGTATAGCATATAACCACTATATCATCTTTATTGAATAGCAGTCCTTTGTTATCGCGTCGAAGATTCCGTCACTCAAGAATGCAAATTAGCAAAACTTCGTACTTAATATATCTTTAAGCAAAGCTCCGAGCGTTTTCTGAATACTTGAGGATTCATTGTCATAACTAGAATAGGCTAGTAAACTCAAAGAATTTGCAAGCCGAAACAGTTTAATATATTCTCTTAAATATTTGCAAAACTCTTTAATATTATCATACATTAGCCTTTCGGACGGTCATTGAATATTTGAAAATCGGGCAAATCACATCCCAATTATCTACCCAGCGTTTCATCGCGTTTGGATAAATTTTATCC